>Ga0209798_10000221_pt1 | contig 32903 bp, 32 predicted proteins | sample DOMMetBare3Fresh_FD_187475 | JGI IMG/M metagenome (GOLD analysis project Ga0209798, IMG submission 187475) | Wetland sediment microbial communities from St. Louis River estuary, USA, under dissolved organic matter induced mercury methylation -... | ecosystem: Environmental > Aquatic >... | reverse complement strand
ATGCTGGCGTGTCGCTGGCTCGCGCATTCCATTCGGATCATGCTCGATCGCAATTCGTTGCGGCTCTCCCCCCTGGCCTCAATGAAAAACTTCATGGCCCAGACCCGCTGCGGCAGGATTTCCGCGGCGGTCCAACGCGCTTCGTGAGCGCCTCGGACGTCGATGCCGAAGCCGACGATCTCGTCGCGGCTGAGATAGTGAATGTCCTCATGCGGGATCTTGGCGGCCAGATCGAACAACCGCACGTCGATCTTCATCTCTTGGACATAGCGGCGCGATTCGACATTGAGCTCTGCAAGCCTGGTTCTCTGCAGCGACGCGATCTGCTTGCTCGATGCGTTGATCTTGCCGCCATCAGGCCGGAATATCACCACTTTGGAGGAATGAACGCCAAGTTTTGCGCCCGGCGGAACGTAGCGGACCCTGGCCCCTATGAGCGCATAGACGCATGCCGAGTTGCAGGCCGCCACGCTGCGCAAGGTCGCCGGCAGCACCTGTCCCGACTGCTTCAAGGCGCGGCAGGCCTGCTCGCTCACGCCCGCGCAGCCAACCGGAATGGTTTCAGACACGCCGGCGGTCATGTCGCGCTCGCGCAGAAGCCGGCCCATCACCGTCGATGTCGTGACATTGCCGCCAGGCGAGTGAAAGAAAATCGGCAGATTGCGTCTGCCAAGGCGGGTCAATAATGACCGCAGCTGCTGTGCAGTGCCCGCCTCGATCTGCCCCTCGGCGGCGATCCATTCGCTGCAACGCGGACCGCAGGCGCCCTCCTCGCCCTTGGCGAGGAAGAAGACCATAGGTGGCGACCTCACCACGGCTTTGGCTTTCTGCGCGCCGGGGCGATCCGGCTGCGCAGCGGCAACGCCGGCAAGCGGTATCATCATCATGGCCAGCAGAATGGCGGCGCGAAGCGTCATGAAAGGCCAGCTGAAATCGGTGAAACGATCTCCAATAAGCCTAGCAAGTTTCAACACCTCCTTCCAGACATTCGCCGCCGCCTCTACAGTCCGTCGCGCCGATCATGTAACATTCCACCTATGCGCACCTGCTCATTCCTGCTGCAGATTGCCGCCGCTGCGACAGCAGCCGCACTTCTCGCCGGCCCCATCGCGCACGCCGACGAAACCGCGGATTTCTATCAGGGCAAGAGCATCACGCTCTATCTTGGCTATCCACCGGGCGGCGCCTACGACATCTACGCCCGCCTGGTCGGACGCCACATGAGCCGCCACCTGCCGGGCCACCCGCAAATCATCGTGCGCCACAAGCCGGGCGCGGCAAGCCTCAATTTGGTCAACGAGCTGTACAACGTGCTGCCGCGCGACGGCAGCGTCATCGGCATGTTCGCGCGCAGCATCGCGCTCAATCGGCTGCTCGGCCGCGAGGGCACCAACTACGATCCGGTCGCGCTCAACTGGATCGGCAGCGCCAACAACGAGGTGTCGATCTGCGGCGTCTGGCACGCCGTCGGCGTGCGCAGCACCGCGGACTTCCTGTCGCGCCCGCTGGTGTTCGCCGCCAACGCGCCGGGTGCCGAATCCGACGTCTATCCGAATGTCCTCAACAGCCTGATTGGGACCAAATTTAAGGTCGTCGCCGGCTATCCGGGCGTCAACGATCTCACCCTCGCGCTCGAGCGCGGCGAGGCCGAGGCGCGCTGCGGCTGGAGTTGGGGCGCCGTCAAGGCGGCGAAGCCCGACTGGATCCGGGACCGGAAGATCTACATCGCCGTCCAGTTCGCCGCCGCCAAACACCCCGAGCTGCCGGAGGTTCCGCTCGCCACCGAGCTTGCGCGCAACGAGGGCGAGCGGGCGGCGCTCGAGCTGATCCTGACCCAGCAGGTCATGGGCCGGCCGTTCGCGGCGCCTCCGCAAGTGCCGGCTGCGCGCGTCGCCGCGCTTCGGCAGGCCTTCGAGCGCACCCTCAGGGACCCCGAATTCCTGGCCGAAGCCGACCGGCTGGCGCTCGAGATCGACCTCGTCACCGGCGAGACGCTGCAAGCCATGGTCAAGCGCATGTTCGCCTCGCCACAGGCGGTGGTCGAGGCCGCGCGCAAGGCAATCGGCCAACGATGAGGGACGGCGGTGCGGCAATTTATTCGAACAGGGGACGGCGACGGAACCGCTGGCATCGGATATAAGGGCACCAAGCCTATATTCGGGAGGAACGAGATGAAGCACCGGCCTATCTGCATTGCTGCCGCAGCGACGATCCTGCTACCCATTGGCGTGCTGTCCGCAGGCGCCGAGACGCTGGCGGTTTTCACCAAGAGCGCCGGCAATCCGATAGCGCGCGCGACGCGCGCGGGCGCCGACCAGGTCGCCAAGGCCAATGGCTTCACGGTCTTCCACTACATTCCGACCTCGGCCGACAACCCGCGCCAGCAGGCCGCGCTGGTTGATGAGGCGCTCGCCGCCAAGCGCGACGCGTTCGTATTCACGCCGGTCGACGTCAAGGCCTTGGTGCCGGCGGTGGAGAAGATCAACGCGGCCGGCATTCCGCTGGTCAACGTCGCCGACCGGCTGACCGGCGGCAATAGCATCGCTTTCATCGGGACCGACGACTACGCGATCGCGCTCGACACCGCCCGCGTGCTGCTCAAGGCCATGGAGAGCAAGGGCAACTTGATCATTCTCGAAGGCCCCGACACCATTCCGACCGCTGCGGCGCGGCTGCGCGGATTCAAGGATGCGCTCAAGGACGCTCCCAACGTGAAGGTCGTGCTCTCGAAGAACGCCCTCTACGCGCGGCCCGCCGCCGCCGATCTGCTCAAGGCCATGCTGAAGGCGACCCCGAACGCGCAGGTGGACGGCGTCCTCGCTGCCAACGACGCCATGGCGCTCGGCGCGGTCGAGGCGTTCAAGGAGGCCAAGAAGAAGCTGCCGCTCATCGTCGGCATCAATGCCGGCAAGGAAACGGTCGAGCTGATCAAGTCGGGCGAAATGCTGGCCAGCGGTGACTACAACGGCCTGATCGACGGCTGCCTCGGCGCCGAGATCGCGATTCGCGCCCTGCGCAAGCAGAACTCGCCCAAGGAAATCCTGGCGAAAACGGCCGTAGTCGACAAAAGCAATTATCAGCAGTACGAGATCCCGGTCGAGCGGCGCCCCTGCCCGACACTCGAGAGCATGATGGCCAAATGAGCCAAGGGCACGCATCGACCGCATGAAGGAACCACGCCTCAACATCGTCGAATGGACCGTCTCCGAGCTTTCATCGGCGCTGAAGAGGACCGTCGAAGATGCCTACGGCCATGTGCGCGTGCGCGGCGAGGTGTCGGGCTTCAAGGGCCCCTCGCCGTCCGGCCACGTCTATTTCCGGCTCAAGGACGACAAGGCCGTCATCGAGGCGGTGATCTGGAAGCGTGAGTTCGCCCGCATGCGGATGCCGCCGCAGGAAGGGCTCGAGGTCGTGGTGACCGGCCGGCTCACGACCTTCAGCGGCTCCTCGAAGTATCAGATCGTGATCGAGACGCTCGAGCCGGCCGGGCTCGGCGCCCTCATGGCGCTGCTCGAGGAACGCAAAAGGAAGCTCACGGCCGAGGGCCTGTTCGACCCGGCCCGCAAGCAGCTCCTGCCATTCCTTCCGGACGTGATCGGGGTGGTCACGTCGCCGACCGGCGCGGTCATCCGCGATATCCTGCACCGGCTGGCGGACCGGTTCCCGCGCCGGGTGCTGGTGTGGCCGGTCAGGGTCCAGGGCGACGGATCGGCTGAGCAGATCGCGGCCGCGATCCGCGGCTTCAACGCGCTCTCCGAGCGAGGGCCGATCCCAAGGCCCGATCTCATCATCGTCGCCCGCGGCGGCGGCTCGCTCGAGGACCTCTGGTCGTTCAATGAGGAGATCGTCGTGCGCGCCGCGGCCGAGAGCATGGTCCCGCTGATCTCGGCGGTGGGGCATGAAACGGACGTGACGCTCATCGATTTTGCCGCCGACAAGCGCGCCCCCACTCCGACTGCTGCGGCCGAGATGGCGGTGCCGGTCCGCTCCGAGTTGCTCGTCCAGGTCGACAGCCTGGCACGGCGCTCGCTGGCCTGCTGGCAACGCTGCCAGGAGGCGCGGCGCACCGAGCTGCGCGCCGCCATGCGGGCGCTGCCGAGCGTCGAAGAGCTGTTCGCGCTGCCGCGCCAGCGGCTCGATCACGCCTGCGCGCGCCTCACGCTGCAGACGCTGCATACCCGCGTCGCACGCGAGCGCCAGCAGCTCGCGCTGCTCGCGCAGCGGTCGCGGCAATGCCTGCGGCATGGCATGGAGCGGCGGCGCGAGCGCTTCGAGCAGCTCTCGCTGCGGCTGGCGGCAGCCCGCTTCGCCTACGCCAACGCCCGCCGCACCCAGATCGAGCGGGCGCGCGAACGCACGCTGGCGCTGTTCGCCAGGGCGAAGCTCGCGGCCACCGCGCTGCTGCAGAACCGCGCCGCCAGGGTGGAACGGGCCGAACGGCTGTTGGCCGCGGTGTCCTACCGCGGCGTGCTCGCGCGCGGCTTCGCGCTGGTTCGCGCCAGCGATGGCAAGCCGCTGCGCTCCGCGGCGGCGGTCACCTCGGGGCTTGCGCTGAGCATCGAATTCGCGGACGGGCGCGTCCGCGCAACCGCCGATGGACCGTCAGCCCCGGCGGCGCCGCAGAGCGCGGGCCCCGCCAAGCCGCCGCGCCGCGGTGGCGGCGAGGGCCAGGGCAGCCTGTTCGGCGCGTGATCCGCGGGGGGGGGGCGCGGGGTCAGCGACCAATGTGATGATTGGCAATCGACGCGATCTCACGCACCCGCTCCCAAGTCATGCCGTTGCGCTGTTCGGTTGAGAGCGGATGCCCCGTTGGCTCAAGCTCGACTTCGGGCCGCAAACCCACAGCTTGAGTATGAACCATCGTCTTCAGATTGAGCGTCTCGGGATAACCTGGAATGGAGTTCGAAAGCCAACCGAAATAGGGCGGTTCTCGCTCTCGCTCTGGACTGAGCCAAAGGTCCAGGCATTTCTGGAAGTTGTCCTTGCTGAGAGAAACCCAGACCGTCCACAAGAATGAACTGTCTGGGTCTCGAATTGGTATGCGTATATTGCCAAGGACAAAGAAGTGCCTTTCGTCGATACGGCAGGTGTCCGTCGTCAAGTGGCACCGATACCACCGGAGCCATCTCGGTACCTGGTCGTACGCCAACGGGGCGGCGAATCCATAGCTCAGCGCAGGCCCCTGATGGACCTTGCCGCACACAGCGCAACGGTAGGTTCCGATACCCATCATCCGCGCACGGTTCCTTGCCGCGACCACGCACCGTGCGAGCGGCGCCAACATGGTAATGATCCCGAGCTCGCAGACGTCATCCCCGACTCGCGCCTCAACGAAGCTAGCGGCTAGCGCAAGAGCCATTCGGCGGCGCGCACGATGGCATCGGCGCGCGCAGCCGGATTGGTGCCGACATGCGCCCGTCCCGAGCCGTCGGCGCTGTAGGCAAGCCCGGTGAGCACGCGCACCGGATAGTCCGGGCGATCGAATTCGTGGTAGGCGCCCGGATAGACGACGATCGAGGCTTGCGCGCTGCGACCACGGGCGCCGGCGACCATCTGCTCGCAGGCCGCCGCCGGCGTCCAATCATCGGCGCGGCCGATCAAGATCAAGGTCGGGATCCGCGCGCTCCATCCGACGGCGTCGAGCCGCTGGCAGCCCGGATAGAACGCCACCACCGAGCGAAAATCGGGCAGGCCGTCGCGCGGCAAGGCGCGGGGTCGCACTGTCCAAAGCGCCGCGATGGCGCCATTCGACCAGCCCAGGAGAGACACCCGGTTCTTGACGGCCCAGGTCTGGTTCTGCAGCCATCGGCGCGCCGCATAGGCATCGGCCACGCGCTCGCGGGCGCTGCGGACCTTGCGTTCGCGCACGCCGCATTGCGGACCGAGCCCGCGCGGCGTGAAGCTGTCGACAAAGAGGACGGCAACCCCTTGCTTGGACAGGCGCTCGCCCCAGTCGGCGAAACGGCGAACGATCTGGCCGCTCGCGTTCAGCAGCCCCGCGCATCCGTGCAGGCCCAACACGACCGGGAAAGGCCCGGCGCCGGGCGGCCGATAGAGGACCGCGTTGAGCGCCGCATCGCCCTCACCGACGTCAATCACTTCGGCCGCAGGCGCCGAGGTCGCGACCGCAACGAGGAGGGCGGCAAGAGCGAAGCGCATTGCGCGACAGTCCCTTGATATACACCGGCAGAATAACACGAATCGAAACCACGCAAGCGTTGAACGGGGCCTATTGAGGGTTACATCCACCGGCGTTAACGATTATCTTCATGCAATCGCCGATTTTGGCGGTTAGGATTGCGCATAGTGAGACGTCAAGGTGAAACGTCAAGCAGCCCGCCAAGCCGGCGCCTTGGGAGATTGAGACGTGCTGAACCGGTATGATCGCTCCTCCCCGACGGCGGGCGAAGCCGAGGTCAAATACCTCGATGGAGATTTCCGGGTCATGCGGCCCGGCGCGTTCGTGCGCTGCGCCGTGACCGGCACTCCGATCCCGCTCGAGGAGCTCAAGTACTGGAGCGTTGATCTGCAGGAGGCCTATGTGTCCCCCGAGGTCGTGCTGCAGCGCCACTTCCCGGATCGAGTCAAACGTTGAGACGTGCGGCTGACCGCACGGCAGCGATCCTGTCGAACAGAAGCTTGCCAAATGTCGCTTCCTCGTCGAGGGCGAGCCTGACCGGCAGCACGCGGACCCGCGCCGCCAACTCCGCCATCGCCTCGTCGCCCTGCAGCCGCGCCCTGTCCTTTTCGGTCGTCACCAATACCAGCGCTTCGGCATCGGCCTGCATGCACAACGCGCGCGCCTCCGCCGGCGTGTAACGGTGATGGTCGGCAAAGCTTCTGGTCGCGGCGACGGAAATGCCGGCATCCCTCAGCGTTGCGAAGACCTTCTCCGGATCGCCGATGCCGGCAAAGGCGAGCACACGCTGACCCGCAAGCGTTGCGACAACGTCGCGGTCCGGCTCAAGCCGCGCCCGGAACACCGGACAATTTCGCGCATCGGCCGCTTTCATGAAGGCGGCTGCGGCGTCGCCGATCGCTCCGACCAGGACGACCGCATCGGCGCGATCGAGCTGGACATCGAGCGGCGCCCGCAGCGGACCGGCCGGAAATACTCTCATATTGCCGAGACCGCGGCGGCCGTCGACGACGAGCGCGGAAAAGTCCTTGGCAAGCGAGGGATTCTGGAAGCCGTCGTCCATCACGATAACGCTTGCGCCGGCGGCGAGCGCCGTCCTCGCCCCCGCGACGCGGTCATGCGCAACGACTGTCGGCGCCACACGGGCGAGCAGCAGCGGCTCGTCGCCCACGTCGGCGGCACGATCCCGGTCTGGATCGACCAGCACCGGGCCGCGCAGACGTCCGCCGTAGCCGCGGCTCAGGAACACCGGCCGCTCGCCCGCGGCGGCGAGCATGCGCGCGACCGCAAGCGCGGTGGGGGTCTTGCCGGCACCGCCAACAGTCGGATTCCCGATGCAGACAACCGGCACGCCCGCGCGATCCCCGCGGCGCCTGAGACGCCACGCGGCGACCGCACCGTAGATCGCGGCGGCCGGTGCCAGCACGCACGCCGCGATGCTGGCGGCGCGCCACCAGAATGGCGGTTCACGCATGGCCGTCCTCACGCATGGCCGTCTTGGCGCACCAGGCGGATCTGCATGAAATAGGGATCGAGCGCCGCCAGCGTGCGATCGAGTGCGCCGGCCAGCTGCGTCACGGTCTCGCGCGCCGCCGTCACCACCTTCATGCGCTCGGCGGCGTCCGTCAGCCACGCGCCCACCCGCACCGTCAGCCTGCCCACGTCCGTCACCTGCTCGGCGCCATGCGCGGCATCAAGCGCAGCGTAGATCTCGGCAAAATTCCACACATGCGGCCCGTGCAGGACGGCGGCACCGAGCTTGATCGGCTCGACCGGATTCTGGCCGCCATGGCTCGCCAGCGAGCCGCCGACAAACACGATCGGCGCCAGCCGGTATACGAGGCCCAGCTCTCCCAGCGTATCCACGACGTAAATGTCGGTCTTGCTGTCCGGCAGGCGCCCTTGCGAGCGCAGCGATGCCGACAGACCGGCCGCGGTGGCAATCTCGACGATGCCCTGCCCGCGATCGGGATGGCGCGGCGCGATCAGTGTGAGCAGCTGCGGAAATGAGTGCCGCAATCGCCTGTGCATATCGATCAGCGCGATCTCCTCGCCGGCATGGGTCGACGCCGCCGCAATGGTCGTGCGGCCCCCGATGGCCGACTGCAGCGCCTGCAGGCTGTCGCGATCGGCCGGGGGCTCCGGCACATCGAGCTTGAGGTTGCCGGTCGTGGTTATGCGAGGGGCGCCCAGATCGCGATAGCGCGTGGCATAGGCGGGCGACTGCGCGAGGCAAAGATCGAAGCGACCGAGCATTGCGCCGATCGTCGCGGGCGCATGGCGCCAGCGATTGAACGATCGCTCCGATAGGCGGCCGTTCACCAGGATCAACGGAATTCGTCGCGCGTAGCTCATGACGATGATGTTCGGCCAGAGGTCCGATTCCGTGAACAGCGCGAGATCGGGCTTCCAGTGATCAAGGAAGCGCGTGATGAAACGCGGCGAATCCCACGGCACGAATTGGTGGATGACTCCCGCTGGCAAGCGTTGCTCGCAGAGCTTCGCCGAGCCAACGGTGCCCGACGTGACCAGGACCTTGATCTCCTTGGCGACGATGCGCTCGACCAGCGGGATAATGGCGGCGATCTCGCCCACGCTCGCCCCGTGCACCCACACCAGCGGTCCCGCGGGTCGCGCGATGGCGCTTTCACCGCGGCGCTCCGCGAGACGCCGGGGATCCTCCTTGCCGCGCTTGAGACGGTGCGACAGCAGGATGCCCGCCAGCGGAGCGGCCGCGGTCAGCAGCGCCCGATACGCATGCAGCGTGAGCGGCAGCGATTGGGCCTCGATCGGCTTCTCCACGGCGCTGTAGGACAACGCTGATCTCCGGTCAGGCGGCGAGTTCGCGGTTGGCGCCGCGCGCGCTGGCGAACGCTTCCGCTTTGCGCGCGACCGACCGGCCATAGGTATGGCGGGCGAGCACGTCGGTGAGGAAGCGATTGCAGAGATCGGCCAAGACCGGCATCGGCCGCCGCACGTCCACGATCAGGACGGCGCGAAGCTCCTGGCTGCTGTTGACCACGGAGTGAGGCCAACTATCGTCGAACAGGACAGCCTCACCCTCCTTCCACACATAGTTCTGGGCGTTCACGACGAGCTTGGGAGGATTGCGTGCGGGCACCCGCACGCCGAGATGATAGCGCAGATAGCCAAGATAAGGCCCTTCATGCTCAGGCACCGACTTGCCGGGCTCGAGAATCGAGAAGAAGGCCTGAATCATATTGGGCACCTTCGCCAGCGCCCGGCAGGTCTCCGGACAAGAGGCGCGGTTCCGTTGCGGCCGATGACCCATGATTTCCAAGAGGAAGACATTCCAGCGCTTGGGCGTCGTCGCCGAGATGGCGCGCTCGCCAGAATCGACATCGTGATATTGTGGGAGCTCGTCCCATGCGGATAGCAGCCGGTCGAACTCGTGGCGAATCGCCGGATACGCACGCGTCACGTGATCGAGTTCCGGATAAGATTCCGCAATGTTAAAGAAGGTTGGGCGCGTCTTGCGGCCTACGAACAAGCCAAAGAACGCGTTCGCGATCGACTTCAGGATATGATAGTCGAGCTTCACGATCACTATCCCTTGCTGGCCTCAACAGGGCCCCAACGCCAGCAGGAGCGGGCGCCTTAGTTTAGCCGCAACACGGAGGGCGTGCCAGACTTGACATGAGTACAATCCGACGACATCGCGTCGGGCGTGCAGCGGTGAGTCGCGGCTGAGGATCGCCTACGAAAACCCGATCCAGCGCCCGCCCCAGGCCACACCGAACCAGAGCGCCAACGATATGAGCGCCGTCAAGCGGCCCTGCAGCGGCCGATCGGCGGCCGGGCCTGTTCGCGCCACGTGACGGCGAACCGTGAATGCAAAAGCGAGCGCCAGCACCAGCGACGCCATCTTCACCCAAAAAGCATAGCTGTAGTAGCACTTGACCGCCTCGGACAGGAACAAGGGAATTCCCGACGCGAACATCAAGCTCAAGCTGCCAAGCAACCAGGGCTCAACGGCTGCCGACAGCTGCGCGGCCGGCTGCCGGCTCAGGCCCACGCCGAGGAGGCGCAGATCCACAATCAACACGGCTCCCGCCGTCAGTCCCAATCCAACCAGGTGGAAGGCCTCGATCAGAGGGAACAGCCAGGTCGACTCCCGTATCGTCTCGCCGATCGACGTGTCGTAGCACCATTGAAAGAACGACAGCATCAGTACACCGATGGCGTGGGGACACAGCTGGTCAGGAAATTGATGATCGCCGGTTGCGGCTGCCGGTCACAGTCGAACCAGTTATAGGCAATCATTCGCCCACAGAAGACGATGGCGATCCACATCACCAGGGAGAGCCCGCCCGCAACCCTCACAGCCTTGGGCGGCACGCCGTCGGCGCCCCAGCCGGCGATCTTGGGATAGATGCGATAGTGAAACATCCAGGCATTCAGGCCCGCCACCACGAGCAGGATCATTTTGCCCCTGAAGAAGAGGTTCTGGTAGGAGCGCAGCGGGATGGCGAGCACCAGCAGCGTGCCGCTGATGACCATGATGACGAACCCGGCAATGGCCCACGGCAGCAGACGGTCCACAAATTCCGATACCGGAACCGCCCGCATGGTCCAGCCGAGAAGCCGCAGGTCGACCATCATCATCAGGCCGAAGAAGAGGCACAGCGTCCAGACGTGAACGGATTCGATAATCGAATAGGCGATTTCGGATTCGTGAAGGTCGACGCTCCACGGCGTCTGCGAAAGCCACGTGAAGAAATCCAGAGGAGTCATTCCGATCCCGTCGACATGCGATCCCGGCTATCGCCCCGATCGAAGCTGGCAAAGTCATGATGGTGGTGCGGATTGCTTGCGGGATCCGTTGCCGAGATCGCTGCGGCAATCCGCACTGGTCACAAGGAGAGGCGCGCGGCTAGTTTCGTCCGGGCGTCAACTCGTACGGAGCACCGGTTCCCGAGGAGCCGAGGAACAATTTGCGCCCGTCCGGCAAGGTCAGATCCCGGCCGTTGGCTCGGCGCGTTCCGTCCTTCGCCTGGTAGCCATCGACCACGATCTCGATGCCGGCCGGCAGGGTGTCCTTGGTGAATCCGCGCCGGAACAGCACGTTCGGCGTGCCCGCTTCGATGGCCCAGTTTTCCATCGTGCCATCGTCCTTCTTGACGGAGATGTGCAGCCAAGTGTGGGGATTGACCCATTCCATCTTGGTGATGGTCCCCTTGAAGCTCACCGGCTTGTTGGCGTCGAACTCCGCCGCAAACGCATGGTGTGCGGACGCCGAAGGCGTCCATGCCAACATCGCGAGACCCGAGATACCGGCTATCGTGGCAAGTTTCGTTCGCATGATTGCCTCCTTTTGTCGCGCATAGAGTCCGAGAAATCGTGAAGTCCAAGAAACTGTCGAGTCCAAGAAGCTGCGGAGTCCAAGACAGGCACATTGAAGGCTCGGCAGCCCGCAAGCGTCCCCTTCCTACCGGCTGTACCATTGATAGAATTCGTCGCCGGGCGGCACCTTGCGGGTGATATCGATGGTCATCGTTTCACCCTCCCAGCGTTTGACCAGCGGCTGCTTGCGCAGATGTCCGTACATGAACTCCTCGACAAACTCGTTGCAGCGGAATTCGAGGAGCTGCATGTTCGGCTCCGCGCGCCGATAGATCGGCATGGCGATGCGCCACGGCCGCGTGAAGACCTTGGGGTCCTCGATCGTCACGTCGTACCAGATGACGTCTGGTGACCTCAACGTGAAGCGCTCGACCAGTTTGAGCGCATCGCTGTGATAATTGCCGGCGCGGTCGAACCAGGCCCGATCGTTGAAATTCGTCACGTCGACGACCAGCGTGTCGCCTTCCCAGCGTCCGACCGAGTGGCCCATCCAGGTATCGTCGGGCGGACCTTCGACCTTGTCCAGATGGATCGTGCGCGCCGTGTTCGAGAACGAGTAGGCGATGTGAATCTTGTTGGTGCTTTGCGTGATCTGGAACGGATGCGGCATGTACATGGCGCGCGGCGTGCCCGGCAGATAGCACTTGATTTCCGGGTCGCGGTCGATCCAGTTTTCCGCGTTCTCCTTCTTCTTTTGCAGCGCTTCAGCCTTATAGGGGATCTCGCCGTCGCCCTGCACGACACCAAGCGATCCGGGCACGGCGCCCGCGGCCCCGAGCGCGAGAACCGGCGCCGCCGGCACCCGCGCATAGTCATACGGATAGACGCCTTGCTGGGTGACGGCGGCGGGACGCGCCGCATGCGCCTGCAGATCCCAGTTGGCCTCGTTGTTGGCTTGCCAGATGCCGCTGAAGTTTGGCTTGCCGGCAACGGTGGCGGGGCGCGTGATCGGCGCCTGGCCTGACGTTCGCGTGATAGACGCCGAGATGACGGCGCCGACAGAGGCCGCCGCAATGGCGACCGTTAGCATGGAAATCGCGAAGCGGTCCCGCATGAGAGCCTCCCTTTACCTTTTTCAGCGCCTTGGTTTTGCGGCGCTTGCTGTTGCTCCGCAGTCTATTACTGCAACGGATCGTCTTCAACGCCCACAAAATCGGTGGCGTTGTCTTTTGTCGCCGGGTGCGGACCGCGCCCCTGCGCATAGGCGAGCTCCTCCATGCGGGCGCCACGCATCAGCCCGGGATGGCCATAGTTTCCCTCGACGCAGCGGGGCTCGGTATAGAGCCGGTTGTCCTGGTCGCTCTGCCTGGTGAAGTCCTGTTTGGCGGTCCAGGGCCTCGTCCACACCGTCGGATCCTCGATCGTGACGGTGTATTCGAGGCTGCTCGGCCCGGTCCGGGTCCAGCGCTCGACCAGGTGCAGGTTCTCGCGCGCGCCCTGATAATCGGTCTTGGGGCTGAAGTTGGTCACGTCGATGACGAGGGTATTGCCCTCCCAGCGGCCGCGCGAGTCACCGTACCACTGGCGAATGCTGGCCAGCAGATGCGGACGACCGTCCATGACGATGTTGCGCTGCCAGCCTTGCCCCTGACCCACGTCGTAGAAGATCGAGATGCCGCCCGGCGTCTGCACGATGCGGCGGAAGCTGCCGGTTGCGGCGCCAAACTCGGGCAGGCCCATGGTCAGGCAGCGATCCGGCAAGGCGCCGTCCTCCGGGCCATCATGGCGATTGATGCGCACGGTGTTGTAGCGCGGCGGCGGTTCAGCAAGGCGCGGCGAGGGCGTCGGATCATATTTGCCGCCCGCACAGGCTACCGACTTGTTCTTGCAGGTCTCGGTCGATTGCAGCAGCGCCAGACGGTATTCCCGATCGGCGGCGGCACGCTGCTGGGCCTCGGGCGTCATCGGCGGCATCCGCCCATTGGGCGGATCGACGATCAGCGAGGTGCGCGCGCCGGTGCGCTTCTGGGAGGTGAACACCGCGTTGTAGGCGCCGGCGACGTCGAGCTCGGTGCCGCGCTCGACACGCTTGTCGCGGCGCATCAGCGCCGATCGCTCCCGGTCCAATTCGGCGCGCTGCGCCTCGGTGAAAAACTCCTGGTTCGCAAACTTCGGAGAGCGTTGTAACGGCGTGTCGCTCTCGTCGGTCCAAATGCCCTGCAGATCGGGCTCGCCCCAAGGCGTTTTCAGCACCGGAGCCTGAGCCGACAAACGCGTGACTGTTATCGAGCCGACCGTGCCGACAGCGACCGCAATGGCGAGCGCTGTCATGGAGAACGAGAAGCGGTCTCGCATGATGGCCTCCCTGTGGTTTGTTCACATTTGCTCAGCGCTTACTTTTGTTCAGTGGGGCAACCCGCGGTAGCCGACCAGAGTCACGGCTGGCGCGGATCGGACTTATTGGAACGGATCGTCCTCAACGCCCACGAAGTCCGTGGCGTTGTCTTTGGTCGCCGGGTGAGGGCCGCGGCCCTCGGCATAAGCGAGCTCTTCGAGGCGCGCTCCCAGCATCAGTGCCGGGTGGCCATAGTTTCCTTCGACGCAGCGCGGCTCGTAATAGATCCGGTTTTCCTGCTCACTCTGCTTGGTGAACTCAAGCTTGGCGGTCCAGGGCCGCGTCCACACCGTCGGATCCTCGGCCGTGACGACGTATTCGAGCGTATTGGGCCCGGTCCGCGTCCAGCGCTCGATCAGATGCAGGTTTTCGCGCGCGCCCAGAACATCGGTCTTCGGACTGAAGTTGGTCACGTCAATGACCAGCGTGTTGCCCTCCCATCGGCCACGCGAGTCGCCGTACCACTGGCGGATGCCGGCCGGCAGATGCGGACGACCGTCCATGACGATGTTGCGCTGCCAGCCCTGGCCTTGCCCGACATCGTAGAAGATCGAGATGCCGCCGGGTGTCTGCACGATGCGCCGGAAGCTGCCGCCATAAGCGCTGCCAAACTCGGGCAGTCCGAGGGTCAGGCAGCGGTCTTGCAGCGAACCGTCCTCCGGACCGTCATGGCGATTGATGCGCCCGGTGTTGTAGCGCGGAGGAGCCTCCTCGCGGCGTGGCGACGGCGTCGGGTCGTACTTGCCTCCGGGACATCCCACCACGTTCTGGGTCTTGCACGTCTCGGTCGATCGCAGCAGGGCGAGACGAAATTCGCGTTCGGCGGCTGCGATCTTCTGAGCCTCCGGCGTCAGCGGTGGCAGCCGACCATTGGGCGGATCGACAATCATCGACGTGCGCGCGCCGGTACGCTTCATCGACATGAACAGCGCGTTGTAAGCGCCCGCGACGTCGAGCTCGGTCCCGCGCTCGACACGCTTGTCGCGGCGCAGCAGTGCCGATCGCTCCCTGTCCAGCTCGTCGCGCTCGGCCTCGGTGAAGACTTCTCGAGTTCCGTATTTGGCGGAGCGCTGCAGCGGCGTATCGGTTTCGACCGTCCAGATGCCCTGCAGGTCCGGCTCGCCCCAAGGCGTTTTCAGAACCGTCTGGGCGGTCACGGTCGGCATCAGGATGACGACTGCCGATACCATCAGCGCCGATGCTCCGATGGACTTGAGAAGGCGAGCGCGCATGAGAGTGCACATGTGATACCTCCCCCCGCTGATATTCTTATTCAAGCACAACCGCTGAGCGCGAATACTCTCAGACGATTGCAATGCTGTCCAGCAGTTCCCGACGAGCGCAACCACAGTCCCGGTTACATCGGGCCACCTCGCGCCATTCGGCTATTTCCGCTGCTGCTCCCGGAGCGTCGACGGTTGCTTCGCCCCCGGATACCAGAACGCCTGATGGCAGCGCTCGCAGGCATCCTGCATCCGACCACCAATCTCCAACAGCGCAGCGGTATCTTGCGCCTCTCCGGCTCGCATCGCTTCCAGCCCGAGAACCTGCAAGGCCCTCGCCAGTGCGTCAAAGCTCTTTCGGTTCTTCTTGATCAGCGCGGTGATCTGAGGCGGCTCCAATTCAACTCCCGGCGCCTCCGACTTGGCTCCGGGTGGCGCCGCTTCGCGGCCAGGCATCATCAGCAGGTTGGCGCCCTCGATGATGCGGACAGCGGCACGCCGAACATTGAGCCATTCCTCCTGTGTCTTCGGAAAGGTCTCATGCACACCCTCTTGATCCACAACGGTCCCAACCGCGCCCCAAAGCACGTCCGCGGACGGATCGACGATGGAGTCCATGAGGTCCTTGATGGTGGAATAGACTTTGCGGCCCTGCGCCGCTTGAGCCTCGGCGGCCCCATTGGCTTTTGCAGCCTTTTGTTGAGCAACGGCAGATGATGATGGAGCCATGAAGCCAAGCACCACCGAGCACAAGACAGCCGTGATCTGTCTTCTCATCTTGCCATCTCCTCCCATGAAAACGGTATGGTAGCAGCCCGCAACCCTGCTCGAAAGGTTTCCCTCCGGTCGGCGGCAGTCACTGGAGCAATTTGAGATCGATCGACTCGCCCATGGCGCGATAGCCGGCGTCGTTGGGATGGAGGTGGTCGCCGCTGTCATAGGCCGCGGCCATGGCGGCCGGACGGGTCGGATCGGCAATGACGCGGTCGAAATCGATGATGGCGTCGAAGGCGCCGCTGGTCCGAATCCATTGGTTGACGGCGAGCCGCCTCCCCTCCTTCTCCGGCGTGAAATATCCCTGGTTGGGTCGTCCGGCGAGCGCATTCTCGAACGGCGTCAGGGTGCCGCCGATCACTTTGATCCCGCGGACGCGGGCGCGCTCGATCAATTGCTTATAGCCGGCAACGATCTCGTCCGCGGTGCGAATGATTCCGCGCGGCTCGAGCGCCGTGCCCGGCCATCCGATATCATTGATCCCAAGCAGGATCACGACGTGCGAAACTCCAAGCTGGCTCAGCACGTCGCGCTCGAAGCGCGCAAGCCCGCTGGCCCCCGCTCCATCGCTGAGGACGCGATTGCCGCTGATGCCCTGATTCAGAACGGCAACGTGCGCAGCGGTGTCCTTTAACAACCGGCGTGCAAGAACATCCGGCCAGCGCCCGTTGGCATCGACGGTCGAATTCGTCCCATCGGTGATCGAGTCGCCGAACGTCACCACCGCCCTTGCAGGAGAGGCGGACTCGACCATGACGCCGGCCAGGAAGAAGCGGTTGGTAAACTTGTCGACGACCGGAAACTCGGAGCTTGCCGTGAAATCGCCGGCCGCGGAGACATAGCCGGTCTGCAGGCCGATTTGATGAACCGTGCCCAGGTCCGTCGCAGCAGGCAAATATAAATTCACGGCCAAGTCGGACAGCGGCGCAACACTCAACGCGACCGGATCGCTCAAGACCGGGGCACCGGGCAGAACGGTGATCGATTTCGCGCTTCCAAATGTGAGCGGACGCAGGCTGCCGGCGACGATATCCGCGCTTCCGCCGACCAGTCCGACGCTGGCCGCTCCAATCAGCACCGGCTTGGTGCCGAACTCGTTCGACAACCGGATCCTGACCTTGCTCCCGCCGATGCTGACGCGGGTGATCTGGCGAACGGTCTGGTTCGAAAAGCTCGTCGGCATGACGCCACGGGGCGGCTGCGGACTGGCGGTCCAAGTGCTGACCCAGGATTGGGCAATGGCCGGAAGCGTCGCATGGACGAAAGCAGCGACAACGACTGCAACGAGAACGGCGCGCTTCGAGAACATGGTTCCCTCCACCCATTCCGCAGTTGCGGCTACGCTACTTGTCAGCCTTGGCGATGTCCAACACTGACAGTCGGTTCCCGAATTTCGCGCGTCGCCTCAACGACGGGCCGCCTCGTCGTCATGCTCCGGATCGAGCAGCCGATGCATATGGACAATAAAGTAGCGCATGTGGGCGTTGTCGACGGTCTGCTGGGCCTTCGCCTTCCAGGCGGTGTAGGCCGTCGCATAGTTCGGAAAGATGCCGACAACGTCCAGCTTGTCGAGGTCCTTGAACTCGACGTCGCCGAACTCCTTGAGCTCGCCGCCAAAGACCAGGTGAAGCAGTTGCTTGCGGACAGGTTCGTTCGCCATGGCAAGTCCTTCGCTCATCAAGCCCGTTGTCTCGCATGTCGCATACCGCATGTTTCGCGGCTTGCCTACTTCGCATGCGCCTCATGCACAGGCGTCCGGTTGCCGCGCGCCGCGAGCGCATAGGCCCGCTCCGTCACCCGGTTGACGCCGGCCTCGACCTCCCGCCGCGCCGCCTCCAGCGTGGCATCGTCGGCGTCATGCGGCACCCTGATCGGCCCTTCCCAGGCGATCGCGCCGCGTCCGAACGGGAGATTGATGACGCAGCGGTCCCACGAATTCAGTTCCTTGTATCGGCTGGTGACAATCGCGACCGGAAAGATCGGACGGCCAGACGCGGCGGCAAGCTTGACGATTCCCAAGCTGGCAACACGCGCGACCTTTGGCACGTCCGCGGTCGATGCCACGTTGTATCCTTCCGCCAGCGCCTCGAGCATGGCCCGGAAGGCGCGCGCCCCGCCCTTGCGGATGAAATCGCCGGTGTGGCTGCCGGACCCTCGGATGGTTCCGATGCCGAGACGCTCGGCCGCGATCGCATTCATCTCGCCGTCGCGATGACGAGAGATGATCACTTTGACGCGATGCCGCCGGCTGAGAAACGGAGTCATCAAGTGCTGGCCATGCCAGAACACCACGATCGCCGGCGGGTCGGCATCAAAGCGATCGTAGCCGTCGGGCGGATCGACCACGAACCGGTTGGTCTTCCACACCAGGCGCAGATATTCCGCGGCCAGGAAGCCGACAGCAACTTGAAACGGGCGCGAGGCGGTCAATCGCTTCAGCAATCGCATGGGAGACCCATCACCCGAGTTCAGCGGCGCGGTCGCGGACCAGACCGATCAGCGCCGCGTGGCGGTCTTGGCCAGCCGCAAGCAGGGCGCCATGGGCCAACTCGGAGCCATTGTAGGTCAACACGTCACCCGCCAGCGTGGTGAGCGCGCCGCCGGCTTCGTGCAACAAAAGATCGGCAGCCGCAAGATCCCAGTCGTGGCTGTTGCCGCCGGCGAATGCGACATCCAGCTCGCCTTGCGCCACACGCGCCAGCCGAAGCGCGATCGAGCCGATGCGCGGCATCGGGATGGCATTCGCCTCCATGCCGGCTAACCAGTTGAGATGACGCTTGGGGCCGATAACCTTCACGCCCGCGACATCACGGCCGGAGCTCGCCGCAATGGGAGCACCGTTGCGGGTGGCGCCGCCTCCCGCCGCGGCCAGGAACATCTCCTGCGTGACTGGAGCAAACACCGCGCCGAGGACGGGCCGGCCGCGACCGGTGAGCGCCACCGAGATCGTCCAGTCCTCCTGGCCGGCGAGATAGGCGCGGGTGCCGTCGATCGGGTCGACGATCCAGACGTTTTCGGCGACAAGCCGCGCGGGGTCGTCCTCGGTCTCTTCCGACAGCCAGCCATATCCCGCCGCGAACCCAAGGAGCCGTTCACGCAGAAAGTCGTTGACGGCGATATCGGCCTCGCTGACCGGAGACGACGCGCCCTTGGTCCATTGCCGCAGTGGCTGCCGAAAAGTTCGCAGCGCGATCTCGCCCGCGGCGCGAACGGCCGCGGTGAGCTGTTCGGCCATGGCAGTCCGGTTGCGGTCAGCGTCCTGCAACGGTCAGCCCCTCCACGCGAACGGTCGGCGCATTGGTGCCGTAGCGGAATTCAAGATCGTTGGCGGGCTCGAGCGCGCCGAACATCGCGGTGAGGTTGCCCGCGATCGTGACTTCGCTGACCGGATAAGTGCGTTGGCCATTCTCGATCCAGAACCCGGACGCGCCGCGGCTGTAGTCGCCGGTGACCTGATTCACGCCCATCCCGATCAGCTCGGTCACGTAAAACCCATCGGAGATGTCGGCGATCAGTTGCTCGGGCGTGCGCTCGCCTGCCTCGAGATGCAGGTTGGTCGCGCCGGGCGACGGCGGCGAGGACACGCCACGCTGGGCGTGTCCGGTGGTCACGAGGTCAAGCTCCCGTGCGGTCGCGCTGTCCAAGAGCCAGGTCTTGAGCACGCCGTCGTCCACGATGGCGATGGCGCGACCTGCCACGCCCTCGCCGTCGAACGGGCGCGAGCGCTGTCCGCGCTTGCGCAAGGGATCGTCGATGATGCGAATGCCGGGCTTGAACAACCGCTCCCCGAGCTTGTCGCGCAGGAAGCTGGTCTTGCGCGCGACCGCGCTGCCATTGATGGCGCCGGAGAGATGTCCGATCAGTCCGCCCGCGATCCGCCGGTCGAATACCACCGGAACCCGCTTGGTCGCCACCTTGCGCGGATTGAGCCTGGCCACCGCCCGTTCGCCCGCCGTGCGCCCGATCCGCTCCGCCGGATCGAGATCGGCGGCATGCAGCACGGAGGAGAAATCGTAGTCGCGCTCCATCGCAGTGCCCTCACCCGCGATCGCGCTCATCGCGACGCTGTGCCGTGAGGTCAGGTAGGCGCCCCGGAAGCCGTGGCTCGTCGCCAGCACCATGCCGCCAATGCCCGCGGAGGCAGACGCACCCTCCGACTTGGTGACGCCTTTCACCGCCAAGCCGGCAGCTTCGGCGGCTCGGGCGCGCTCCTCCAGCACAGCGACCGAGGGCAGCTCGGGATCAACCAGATCGAGGTCGGGCGGATCTTGCGCGAGCAAGCCTGCATCCGCGAGACCGGCGTAACGATCCTCCGGCGCGATTTTGGCCATCGCGACGGCGCGCTCGGCAAGCTGCGCCACGTCGGCCCGCATATCATTGGTGGAGACCACCGACTGGCGCCGGCCCACCAGAACGCGCAATCCCACATCGTCGGATTCGGAGCGTTGCGATTCCTCGACCGCGCCCTCGCGGATCTCGACCGACAGCGACATCGAACGCACCGCAACCGCATCGGCCGCATCGGCGCCGGCTCGCCGCGCGGCCGCGACCAGACGCTCGGCAAGCTCCGCGAGGGCAGTTTGGTCGAACAACGAGGTCATTTTGCTCACTTTTCGAAGCTTGAGGTGAAGATTAGCCGCAAATTGACGAAACCCGGCAACGCCGCGTCAAGCATGCGAACGCTCAGGAGTGGTGATACCGCGGATTAACCAGGAACATTAAGCGGATTCCGAAGTGTTTGCGGCATGTTTGCGGCAACGACCGGGAGCACGAACTTCCGGCGAACAAGGCGGACCGGGGATAACCCCGGCGGGGAGCGTGATCTTGAGGCGTCAAGCAGCAGTCGGCAGGATCCCTCCTGCCGGGTCGAGCCGCAACGAGCGGCTCGACCCCTTCACCCTTCCGGTTCGGTTTGCGGTCAGCGACAGGACCGCGGACGAGCGGATACGTGTGGTCGAGCTTTCGCGCGAGCACGTTGTGCTACGCCGCGCGGTGCGCGGCATCAAGATGCACATCCGGCTGCGGACCGCCGCCTATCTGGGCGTCGCAATCCGGATTGAACCGCCGCGCGACGGCCAGGATGGCGCGGTCGCGGTTGTGCTCGAACATCGCGATCCCGGCTTGTCACTCCCGCTCTATCGCGCCAAGGACGGCACCGACATCGTGGCGGAGTGGCAGTCGTGGGCGCGCGCGCTTTGCCTGCCGCTCCTGGTCGTCGAAGCCGACGGCCGCCTGCGTGAACCGTTTGCCCGCATTGGTGCGGTTCGCGTCGCCGCCCCCAGCTGGCGCCGCCGCCGACGCTCGGCGCTGCGGGCCCGGCGACCGACATTGCCGCTGCGGCGCCGCGTTGGCCGCTCGATCGCCGATGCCGTCATTCATCACGGCGAGCGCGAGATCATCGCGCGCAATTAAGCACCCACGGCCTATCGTCGCGGTAGCGGCGGCGCCCGCCGTATCAGATCGCGGCCCGGATAATTGCGCCGGCAATAGGTCACAATCTCCTCCACGAACTGCTCGGCGTAGGGCGCCAGAAACCGTTGCGGATCCCACGCAATATGCGCCCAACTGCCGATCGAGGCGCTGTGGTGAACCAGCGGCACGGCACGAATGTCGCGGGGCACTTGCGCATTCGAAGGAAGGATCGCAATGCCGTAATTGGTCGCCGCGAGCGCAACCAGCGTGTGCGGGGCGGAGCTTTCCAAGAGCACGCGCGGCCGGATGTTGGCGATTCCACAGGCAGCATCGAACCACTCGCGCGACCCAAAGCCGCGGCGCAGCAGCAGCAATGGCTGGTCGGCCAATTCGGCAATCTCAAGCACGGCGCGGCGGCGGCCTAGCCGGTGCTCGGGTGACAGCCCTGCGAGCAGATGCATGGGATAGAGCAAGCGGTCTTGAAAGTGTGTGCCGCCGACCGCCGTCATCGTCAGGTGCACGTCGCCGCGCTCCAAACGGTCGTACAGCCGAACGCCGCCATCTTCCACGAGGTGGACCTCGACGCCAGGATGGCGGCGCCGGTACTGAGTCAGGAAATCGGCGAGCAGGTTCTCGATCACATGCGGTGTGGCCCCGACCCGAAGTATGCCGGTGTCACCGGCCTTGAGCGAGCGCGCACGTTCGCCGAGCGCGTCGGCTTCCGCCAACAGGCGGCGACTGCGCCGGAGCAGGTCTTCTCCCTCCGATGTCAGTTGGACGCGGCGACCGATTCGATCGAACAGCGGCACGCCTAGCTCGGATTCGAGCGCGTGGATTTGTCGCGAGAGCGCCGGCTGGCTCAAGTTCAGGCGTGTGGCGGCACGGGCGAAGCCGCCGGCGTCCGCGATGGCGGCAAAGGAGCGCAGGTGGCGAAGATTCATGTTCCTCTGATAACGAATTTGCATCGATCATGCCACGACAAATGCATTGGACGGGGCAATCAACTCTCGCTAGGGTGCCACCTGGATAGGCATGAAAGCGATGTTCGATCTTGCGCAGATCGTCTCCGACTGCCGCGCGGCGCTGGCGGCCGACAAGTCCCACCGGCTCATACGCGAAGTCGTCGCCCGCGCGGTTTCTGAACCGGCCAGCGTTCTCAACGAGCTCGGCGAGCCCAAGCGCGCCGCGATGCAGACGCTCTACCACGCGCCCGATCTGACCATCCTCAATATCATCTGGGCACCAATGATGAGCCTCATGCCGCACAATCACCAAATGTGGGCGGTGATCGGCATCTATACCGGCCGCGAGGACAATATCTTCTGGCGGCGGGTCCCGGGCCTCATCGACGGCAAATTGGAAGCCGTCGGCGCCGCGGCGCTGTGCGAACGCGATGCCGTTCCCCTCGGACGCAACATCATTCATTCGGTGACAAACCCCATCACCCGATTAACCGGCGCCATTCACGTCTATGGCGGCGATTTCTTTTCACCCGCGCAGCGCAGTGAGTGGGACCCGGAAACGCTGCTCGAACGGCCCTGGGACCCGCATCAAGCCGTGCGCCGATTCGAAGACGCGAATACCGTTTCGATAAAGGATTAACAGCGACCGAGATCGCTAGATGTTCACTCTAGGCAAGACGTCACGAACAAGTTGGATGGAGTTTCAGAGATTTTCGAACGTTGCAAAATCGGAGGAGACGCACCATGAAAGTGAGATCGAGAGGAACTTTGTTCGCCGCGAGCCTTCTCGCTGCAGCACTCACGGGAGACGCCGTCGGCCAGCAGGACGAGAAGCTCGGCAAGCTGAGCTTCCCCACTTCCTGCGATCCCAAAGTGCAGGCCGAATTCGAGCGCGGCGTCGCGATGATTCATTCGTACTGGTTCACCATCGCGCGCAGGACATTCGAGGGAGTTCTGCAGCAGGACCCCAACTGCGCGATAGCGCATTGGGGGATCGCGCTCGACTTCCTCGGCAACACGCTGGCCACGACGCCGACGCGAGCCGAAGCGGACGCCGCCTGGGCAGCGCTCGAAAAGGCGCGCGCAATCGGCGCGAAGACAGAGCGCGAGCGCGACTGGATCGCGGCGCTGAGCGCCTACTTCCGCGACCACGACAAGACTCCCGTCAATGCCCGATTAATCGCCTACAACACCGCGATGGAGCGGATGGTGCAGCGCTACCCCGAGGATTACGAGGCGCAGGTCTTCTACGCGCTCACCTTGCAGGCGTCGGCAGCCCATGCCGACACGACCTATGCCAACCAGCTCAAGTCGGTCGCTATCCTGGAGAAGCTGTACAACCAGAACCCGCGGCATCCGGGCGTAACGCATTTCATCATCCACGCCTATGACTTTGCGCCGCTCGCGGAAAAGGGTATCCCCGCCGCCCGGCGCTATGCCGGCATCGCGCCGGCGGTGCCGCACGCCCGCCACATGCCGTCGCACATCTACTCGATGGTCGGGCTGTGGGAGGAATCGATCGCGTCGAACGCTTCGGCGATCGAGATCCAGCCCGACTATTATCACGCGGCGGATTTCTCGGTCTACGCGCACCTGCAGCTTGCGCAGGACGCCAAGGCCAAGGCCATGACCGAGAGGTCGCTCGCCACGGCGGATCGCGGCGATCGTCCCATCAACTTCGTCAACTTCACCGCCAAGAACGCCATGCCGGCGCGTTATGTGCTCGAACGGGCCGATTGGGCCGGCGCCACAGCGCTCCCGCTCAAGCCGAGCCAATACCCGCAGGCCGATTCGCTCACCCATTTCGCCCGCGGTCTCGGCATGGCGCGCAACGGCAATCTCGCCGGGGCGAAAGCGGAGATCGAGGCCATCAAGGCTCTTCGCGCCGCGCTCGAACGGGCCAACCAGTCGTACTGGGCTGACCGGTCGGAAGAACAGATTCTTGCGATCTCGGCCTGGGTCGCGCTCAAGGAGGGCGCGCGCGATCAAGCCGTCAAGTTCATGCGCACGGCCGCCGACGGCGAGGACGGTAGCGTCAAGCATGTGGCGATGGAGAATCGCCTCTATCCGTTCCGCGAGCTCTTGGCCGAACTGCTGCTCGAGATGGGGCAATCGGCGGTGGCCCTGAGCGAGTTCGAAACCGCGCTTAAGCAGACCCCCAACCGTTACCGCGCGTTCTTGGGAATTGCCCGTGCCGCCAATGCGACCGGCAATCGCGAGAAGGCGTCCGAGTATTACGGCAAACTCGTGGAGTTGGCCAAGAACGCCGATACGGAACGGCGGGAAGTCCGGGAGGCCAAGGAATTCTTGGCACGGAGATGATAACGTAGCAGCACACCGAGGAAGTCGGCTGGCGGGCGCCCGGCAGCCGACGGCTATGTGCAGGATAACAATGATTCGCTCGATTGCATTGGCCGCGGTGCTGGGCGCACTGGTCGCCGCAGGAGGCCTTTACGCGGCCACCCAGTCGCCGTGGCGAAGCCTCCTTGCGGCTTGGCTCGGCACATCCGAGCAGCCTATCAAAGCGAAAATCGCGCCGGAAGACTGGCCGATTTGTACGACCATGGGAGCGATGGGGTCGGAGGCCGATTGGGCGCAACTCGATCCCGATTTCGCCGTGGGCAAGAAGGCACTCGTCGCCGAAGATTGGAAGGGGGCCATTTTGTCGCTCGAGCTGGCCGCGTTGCGCGATCCCGCCAATGCGGATATCCAAAACTACATCGGCTATGCCTATCGCCGGCTGCGGCAATTGGGGCCAGCAATGGCGCATTACCAGCGGGCGTTGATGTTCAATCGCCGCCACCGCAGCGCGCATGAACACCTCGGTGAACTCTATCTGGCGCTTGGCGAGCCCGCCAAAGCCGAGCAGCAGCTCGCGACACTGGAAGGAATTTGCCTGATTCCCTGCGTGGAATACGACGACCTGAAGACCGCGATTGCGATATACAGAAAACTAACGACGCGCTGAGGTCAGACGAGCCGTCGGGCGATCGCCTCCAGCACCAGCGCGCCGAACAAGATCAATCCGGCGTCTCGATTCGACTTGAACACGATGAGGCAGCTCGCCGGATCGGCGATGTCGAGGCGGCTGATCTGCCATGACAGGTGGGCCGCAAAGGCGAAGAGCCCGAGCGAGAACACGAGCCCCGCGCCAGCGCTCCAGCCCGCAAGCGCGATCAGCAGCACCGCGAGCGTGTAGAAGAGAGCAAGCATCGGCTTGGTGCGCTCACCGAACAAAAGCGCGGTCGATTTGACGCCGATCAGGGCATCGTCCTCGCGATCCTGATGGGCATAGATGGTGTCATAGCCGATCACCCAGGCGATCGCGCCGGCATAGAGCAGCAGCGCCGGCCAATCGAGCCGCGCGAACACGGCCGGCCAGCCCATCAACGCGCCCCAGGAAAAGGCGAGGCCGAGCGCAATCTGCGGCCAGTAGGTCACGCGTTTCATGAACGGATAGACCGCCACGATCGCGAGCGAGGCGATGCCGGCATAGACCGTGAAGCGGTTGAACTGAACGAGGACAGCAAAACCGACAAGCGCCTGCAGCGCCAGGAAAGCGAGCGCAGCGGCGACGCTGACCTGGCCCGAGGGGATCGGGCGCGAGCGGGTGCGCTCGACGAGGGCATCGAGGTCGCGATCGACGATGTCGTTCCAGGTGCAGCCGGCGCCGCGCATCGCGAATGCGCCGACGAAGAACAGAAGGACATGCCAGACATTGACATGCTGGCGTGCCGCCACGGCAGCCAAGCCCGCCGACCACCAGCACGGCAACAGCAGGAGCCACGATCCGATCGGGCGGTCGAGGCGCGCGAGACGCAGATACGGGCGCGTCCACGCCGGCGCGAGGCTGTCGACCCAGTTTCCGGTTGAATCGGCGACGCGTCCGGCGGCCGCGCCGGTCATCGCGACAGGACGTTGCCAGAGAGGGTGTCGAACGCCCCTCCGCCGGTCGTCGACTTGGAGCTTTCCGGCATCACCGGGCCTGCTCCCAACGCATCGCTCAGGCTCGGCCCGGCCGGACGCGGACCCTGAGCAGCGGCGTCGCAAACCTGCTTGCCCACCTGCGCGGCCTTGGCATGGCCCTCCTTCACCTGCTTGATCGCATCGGGAGGCACGCCACACGTGCGGCTGTTATCCTCAAGTCCCTTGATGAACTTGGTCTCCGCGGCCAGGTACGACTTGAACAGCTTGCAGGCATCCTGGACGTTGGCCTTGCGCTCGTTGGCCTTTTGGATGGCCATGCCATGCTTCTGGGTTTCGTCGCGCAGCGCCAGGAGCTGCTGGCACGCGGGCGGCGGACCCGCCTGCGGCGGTGGAGCTCCAAAGCCTCCTCCGGGCGCGCCCGGCATTCCGGGCATGCCGCCGAACTGGGCGTGCGCCATAAACGGAGCGGGAACCAAGATGGCCGCAAACAGAAGGGCGCGGTAGACCGTCACGGCTCGTCCTCCTCTACCCCAGCGATTCGTTATCCTTGGCAGCACCCAAGCGATTCGGTCGCCGACGTCGTCACCTTCGCCATAATATCAGGCTTTTGATTCAGGCGATAACACGGCAAATCACTAATTCGATACCGAATTGCAGCAAAAGGCGCCAGCAGTCGTCAGACCCCGATGCCACGATACGATTTCCGCAGTCCGAGGCTTTTTGTCGAGGCCCCCCTCGCCGGCGGCTGCACACTGGGGCTCGATCCGGCGCAGGTGAATTACCTGCGCAACGTGCTTCGCCTCAAATCGGGCGCCCCCGTGCTGGTGTTCAACAGCCGGGACGGGGAATGGCGGGCCACGCTGGCGGAGAGCGGAAAACGCGCGCTGTCGCTGCAAGTCAGCGAGCAAACGCGCGCCCAGACGCAGCCCCTCGACCTCCATTACCTGTTCGCGCCGCTCAAGCATGCGCGGCTCGACTACATGGTGCAAAAGGCGGTCGAGATGGGGGCCTCGCGCCTGCAGCCGATCCTGACCCGCCATACCCAGGTCACGCGCGTCAACCTCGAGCGGATGCGGGCGAACGCCATCGAGGCGACCGAGCAGTGCGGCATCCTGACGCTGCCCGAGATCGCCGCCCCAATGAGCCTTGAGCGCATGCTGGCCGAGCGCGACCCCGCGCGCCTGCTCATCTTCTGCGACGAGGAGGCCGATCACAAAGACCCGCTGGCGGCGCTCGCTGCTGCCCGCCCGGCCGCGGACGGGGCTCGGCCGCCGCTTGCGGTTCTGATCGGTCCGGAAGGCGGCTTCGCGGAGGACGAGCGGACCGCGCTCCTGCGGGCACGCAATATGGTACGGCTGGCGCTCGGGCCGCGCATCCTGCGCGCCGACACCGCGGCGGTGGCGGCCCTTGCACTGGTTGCCGCCGTTCTTGGAGATTGGCGTTAACCATCTCCAGTTCACACGGTCGTCCTGGTGAACGATCCATTAACGGCATACCTGCAACGGCATCGAATTCGTAACCGGCACGTGCTAAAGCGCTGCCGCCAAAGGCTTGAACCTACTAGCGTATCATGACGAGTGCAGCAGCAAGGCCGGGGGAGACCGCGCGCGACGCCCGCGCCGAGGCGCTCGTCGCCTCCTTCGAGCGCGCCGGCTACACCCGCGTTGCGCCCGCCATCCTGCAGCCGGCAGAACCATTCCTCGACCTCTCGGGCGAAGACATCCGCAAGCGGATGTTCCTCACCGCCGATCCGCAAGGCCGCGAGCTCTGCCTGCGGCCCGACCTCACCATTCCGGTCTCGCGCGACTACCTGGCGTCGGCAGCGGCCGGACGGGCGCAAGGGTTCTGCTACCTCGGGCAGGTCTTCCGGCATCGCCAAGACGAGCCGAGCGAGTTCCTGCAGGCCGGCATCGAATCGTTCGGGCGGCCGGATATCGCGGCCGCGGACGCCGAGATGCTGACACTCGGGCTCGACACCACGGCGCACTATGGCCTGGCCGCCCCCGACATCCGGATCGGCGACGTCGGGCTGTTTGCGGCGCTGATCGCGGCGCTCGATCTCGCGCCCGCCTGGAAGCGGCGGCTGATCAAGGATTTCAACCACAAGACCTCGCTCGCGCAGGACCTGGAGCGCCTGACCCTCTCGGCCTCCCATGCAAGGCCCGAATATCAGGGCGTGCTCGCCGCGCTCGCGGGCTCCGACCCCAAGGGCGCTCACGCCCTGGTCACCGATCTTCTGTCGATCGCCGGCATCTCGGCGGTGGGCGGCCGCTCGGTCGGCGAGATCGCGGACCGGTTCCTCGAGCAGGCCGCGCTCGGCGCACAGACCTCGTTGCCGCGCGAGACGCGTGCGCTGATCGAACGTTTCCTCGCGGTCACGGGCGACCCCGACGAGGCGGCGGCCGAGCTGCGCGCCGTCGCGAAGGACGGCTCGCTCAAGCTCAATGCCGCGCTCGACCTGTTCGAGAGCCGCACCGGCTTCCTGGCCGCGCGCGGCGTCGACGTTCGCCGCATCAGGTTCTCGACTGCCTTCGGCCGCGGCCTCGACTACTACACGGGCTTCGTGTTCGAGCTGCACGATCCGGCCGCGCGCGCGGCCGGCCAGCTTGTCGCCGGCGGACGCTATGACGGGCTTCTTACCAGGCTCGGCAGCACCAAGCCTATTCCGGCTGTGGGTTTCGCGGCCTGGATCGAGCGGCTTGCCGCCTGTGGAGGCGCGCGATGAGTGCGCCGTTCGTCATTGCGGTGCCCGCGAAGGGCCGGCTGCAGGAGAACGCCACGCGCTTCTTCGCGCGCGCGGGGCTCGATCTCATCAAGCCGCGCGGCGCCCGCGACTATCGCGGCACGATCGCGGGCCTGCCCGGCGTGGAGGTTGCGTATCTCTCGGCGTCCGAGATCACCGAGCTGCTCGGCCAGGGCATGGTGCATTTCGGCGTGACCGGCGAGGACCTGGTGCGGGAGATGATCCCCGACGCCGACAGCAAGGTCATCCTGATCGATGGGCTTGGCTTCGGGCACGCCAACGTGGTGGTGGCGGTGCCGCAGGCCTGGATCGACGTCTATTCGATGGCCGACCTCGACGACGTCGCAACCGCGTTCCGGCTGCGGCACAACCGCAAGCTCCGCGTCGCCACCAAGTACATCAATCTCACGCGCGATTTCTTTTCAGCCCACGGCGTCACCGACTATCGCATCGTGGCAAGCTCAGGCGCGACCGAAGGCGCGCCGGCGGCCGGAACCGCGGAACTGATTGTCGATATCACCACGACCGGCGCGACGCTCGCCGCCAACGCGCTCAAGGTGATCGACGACGGCGTGATCCTGCGCTCGCAGGCCAATCTGGTCGCCGCGCGCGCCGCCACCTGGGGCGAGAGCGAGCGCGCCACCGCCCGGCTCGTGCTCGACCGCCTGGCCGCCGAAGCGCGCGGCCGCGCGTTCCGCGAAGTGCGCGCGCGCTTTACCGGCAATAACGACGCCGCCCTGGCCGACGCGCAGACGCGCTTTGGAGCGCTGTCACCGTTCGGCAATGCGACCTCGTCCGGGATGCTGACCCTGCACTGTCCGCCGGGCGAGGTGCACGCGCTCGCAAGCTTCCTGCGCGAGAATGGCGCCGAAGCCGTCACGGTGGCGGACCTCGGCTATGTGTTCGCGCGCGACAATCCGCTCTACACCAAGCTCGAAGCGGGGCTGGCACGCTGAGTTCCGGCGGCGCGGTGCGGATGGCGCATTCCGCTGACGCGTCGCGCGGGCTACAGTCCCGCAACCAGCCTCGTGGAACCCGCCGGAACCGACTTTGATCGCATCAAGCATAGAAACGCGCACGTCCTGGGTCGTGGCTGCCGTTTCGGTCGCGCTCCTGTCGCTCTCGTTCGGCGGGCTCTGGATTACCGCCGTTGGCCTCAAGTCCATCGCCGCCGACCTCGGCGGCGCCCGCTCCGCGCCATCGCTTGCCAACTCGCTCGCCTGGCTGGGCTCCTCGATCGGCGGCATCGCGATGGGGCGCATGGCCGAGCGCTACGGCATTCGCTGGACCGTGCTGGTCGGCGCGGTGTCTATCTGCATCGGGCTCATCATCTCGACGCTCGGCGAAACCTGGCAGCTCTATGTCGGGCACGGCGTGTTCATGGGACTCTTGGGCAATGCCGGGCTCAACGCGCCGCTCTATGTCTATGTCAGCCGCTGGTTCGACCGCCGGCGCGGCTCGGCGCTGGCGCTGATCTCGAGCGGCAGCTACCTCGCCGGCACGATCTGGCCGCCGATCTTCGAGCGCGCCATCGCGCTCGTGGGCTGGCGCACGACCATGATCACGTATGGGTTGTTCGTGGCGGCGGTGATCGTGCCGCTCGCCTTGCTGTTCCTGCGCCCGCCGCCGGAGCTTCCGGCAGCCGCCATCGGCGGCGCCGGTCGGGCGCCCACGCCGCGGGTCCTGGGCTGGCCACCCAATGCCGTGTTCGCGATGCTCGCGGCGGCAGCGTTTCTCTGCTGCGTGACCATGTCAATGCCGCAAGCGCATCTGGTGGCATTCTGCAGCGATCTCGGCATTTCGGCGACCCACGGCGCCGCCATGCTGTCACTGCTGTTGGGCGCCGGATTCCTGAGCCGCCAGGTGTGGGGCGTGATCTCCGACCGGATCGGCGGATTGCTGACGCTGCTGATCAGCTCGCTGATGCAGGCAACCGCGATGACCGGGTTCCTGCTGACGCAGGACGAGGCCGGGCTGTTCGCGGTGGCGGGCGCCTTCGGCATCGGCTTCAGCGCCCTCGTTCCGGCCTATGTGCTCGCGATCCGCGAATATTTTCCGGCGCGCGAGGCAAGCTGGCGGGTGCCAACATTGCTCCTGCTCAGCGGCAGCGGGATGGCGGCCGGGACTTGGCTTGCGGGCATCCTGTACGACCATTTCGGCTACTACGCCCCCGCTTTCGCGGCCGGCGTCGGCTTCAACCTGCTCAATCTCGCCGTCGTCGGCACGCTGGTGCTGCGCAGCCAGGTCGCGCGCTGAGCCGACGCGCGCCGAACAGTCGTGTACCGAACAGCTGTTGCAAAATCGCGGTCGCGCAGCCACCCTCTCAACGGTCAAAGCCGGGAGGAAACCATGGGCGCGAAGCATCATCGGATCGCGTGTGCAGCGGCGCTGCTCCTGATCGTCGGCAGCGCGTCCGCACAAGAGCGGCGCGACGAGTTCTACTGGCTCGGCGAGCTCAACAAGGCTTCGAGCGTGATGGTGGTCGAGCAGGGGATCGTTCCCAAGGCGCTCGGCAAGACCATCGCGGACGCCGTCGCCCAGGTGATCGCCGATGCCGAGAAGCCGGGCGCACGGCGCTCCGGCGATTATCTGCAGGTCGAGCCGCTGATCATCGCCATCGGCGGCCCGGATGTCACCCGCATGCACTCGGGACGCAGCCGGCAGGATATCGGCGCGACCCGCAATCGGCTGTTCCAGCGCGACCAGGTGCTCGCGACCTATGCGGCGCTCAACGTGGCGCGCACAGCGTTGTTGGAGCTTGCGGCCAAGCATCCCGACGCCATCGTGCCCGCCTATACGGTCGGCGTGCAGGCCCAGCCGATCTCGTTCGGGCACTATATCCTCGCCTATACGCAGGCGCTGGAGCGGGACGGCGTGCGGCTCGCGCAGGCGTTTGCGACCGTCAACAAGTCTCCGCTCGGCTCGGCCGCGCTCGGCACGTCGAGCTTTCCGGTCAATCGACCACGCCTCGCCGAGTTGCTCGGCTTCGACGGCGTGCTCGAAAACTCGCTCGACGCCAACCAGATCTCGCCGATCGACGCCGGTCTCGATCTCGTCAGCGTCGCGTCCTCGATCGCCCTCACCGTCAGCGCGTTCATATCCGACGTCGAGGCGCAATACCGCATGACCACGCCCTGGCTGACCCTCGAAGAGGGTGAGCTGACCGGCACCTCCAGCATCATGCCGCAGAAGCGCAACCCGGTGGCGCTCAACGACGTGCGGATCAGGGCGAGCGAGGTTCTGGGGGGCGCTGCGACCTATCTGTTCAAGGCGCATAACGTTCCGCACGGCGTGCCCGACTACAAGGGCAACGATCCGGCGCAGACGCTTGCCCGTGCCTCCGACATGCTTGGCAAGCTCACCGCAGTCGTGAAACAGTTCACCTTCAACGCGGCGCGCGCGCTGGAGGAGGTCAACGCCGATTACGCGACCACCACCGAGCTCGCCGACATCCTGCAGCGCGACGCCGACGTGCCGTTCCGCGTCGGCCATCACTTCGCGTCCGACCTGGTCACGTTTGGCCGTAGCAACAGCTTGCGCCCGACGCAGATTCCGTTCGCGGCCGCGCAGGAGATCTACGCCAAGGCGGCTGCGCATCTCGGCCTGAAGGAAACCAAGCTGCCGCTCGCGGAGGCGGACTTCCGCCGCGCGCTCACCGCCGAGAACATGGTGCGATCGAGCCTCGGCCTCGGTGGCCCGCAACCCGCGGAGGTCCAGCGCATGCTGCGCGCACAACGACAGCACCTCGCCGCCGATCAGGCCTGGATCGCGGAGCGGCGGGCCAAGCTCGCTGCTGCAGCGAGCGCGCTCAATCGCGCGTTCGCGCAGCTGCGCGAAGGGCGTTGAAGACGATCAACAAAGCCGCCCGAGCGAGCAGCCGGCTCACTCCGGCTTGACGTTCGCCGCCTTGATGACCGGCCACCATTTCGCGGCTTCGGCCTTGTGCCAGGCGCCGAGCGCCTCGGGCGTGAGCTGGTCGCGCTCGGGGATTTCCAGGCCGAGATCGGTGAGCCGCTGCTTCACC
>Ga0209798_10000219_pt1 | contig 33083 bp, 26 predicted proteins | sample DOMMetBare3Fresh_FD_187475 | JGI IMG/M metagenome (GOLD analysis project Ga0209798, IMG submission 187475) | Wetland sediment microbial communities from St. Louis River estuary, USA, under dissolved organic matter induced mercury methylation -... | ecosystem: Environmental > Aquatic >... | reverse complement strand
TCAAACTATCTTACTTTGGTTCGGAAGACGGCGTCAGTGAAGCTATCTGGCAAAATGAATGGCTGGAAAAACAGCTGCAGCCCAGATTGGTCAAAATAAATATTCAACTTGAAAACAAAATCTTCTGGCCGGAAATGATTATCGAGCTTAAAGTCGCTGACCCCAGTGGCAATTTCGGTGAAAATACAGTAGCTCAACAGGGGGTACAATGATGCCCACCTCTTTTCAATGCCACTGGCGTGGTATCCAGCGGAATGGTATTTGAATACAGGGCAGCTTCAAGCGGTTACAGATTAAAGATACTGTGCGGGTGGTACTGAAAATAATGACCTACACTAAAACACATAAAGGCGTGGCACTGGTATTGGTCCTGTGGATGTTAAGTCTTATGACGATCATGGCAGGAAGCTTTGCTTTAAGTATGCGACGGCAATTATCGATTGTTGAAGGAATTAAAAATAATGCCCAGGCTCTGGCCCAGGCCGAATCAGGAATTGCTCTTGCCGAGACCATGCTTCTGGTTCCTGATCTGGCCAAGCGCTGGCGCGGGGATGGCAATGTTTACCAAATAAACTATGCTAATAGTCTTACGGGTATCGGCGCTAAAGTCAGGATAAGACTATTGGCTGAAGCAGGCAAGATAAATATCAACACCGCTGATCTGAAATTATTGCAGAGAATCATGGTTCACGCGCCGGTCGAAGAAGATCAGCGTACTAGGCTGGTAAGTGCCATTCTCGACTGGCGCGATAGTGATGATCTGATCAATATCGACGGTGCGGAAAAAAATGAATATAAAGAGGCGGGTTTGAGTTATCAGCCTCGAAACAAACCTTTTCGGACGATTGAAGAATTGCAAATGGTACTGGGCATAACCGAATCGGTGTATCGGTGGATGGAGCCGTTGGTTACCGTTAATTCTATACATGCGCAAGTGGATGTACAACAAGCCTCGAAAGAGGTTTTACAAGTCATCTCGGATATCGATGCCGATATTACGGATAACTTTATTTTGACCCGTCTGGAAAGTGCTATCAAAGGATTGCCCGCACCTGCTTTTCCGGGGATGACTGGACAACAAAGTAGCACTACCGGCCAAAATTACGTCATGACAATCGTTTCCGAGGCTTTGCTTGATAATGGTGCACATGCTTTAATCAGCGTTATGATCGCCAGATCGGAAGGTAATTCGACTGTCCCGTTTCAGATACTGAGGTGGCAGCGTAATGAGGACGCTCATGCGTCATTATTTACCGATGAAATGAGTCAATTACTAGTCACAGAGTATGCTGAACCTTAATTCAACAATTGATCTTGATTTTAAGAAGTTTTTTCGCTGGTGGAAGCGAGAACTCAGTTTCTTGGTTCCCGAAAAAATAAGACGGTTACTTGATGACGCGCGCGGCACTCTCATCGTGCGCCCTGCAGGAAATCAGCTGGAGTTGACCTATATTGTTGATGGCCACGCCGAGTCGCTGATAAAACTGGAGCGAAACGAATCTGGCGGCGCCCAATATAAAGCTTTGCTTGCCGCCGACGAAAGACTGGCCAAGGCTAATCTGATTTTTCGGCTTACCAACAGATACGCAATTCAAAAAGAAATTTCCTTGCCTGCCGCCGCTGAAGAAAATCTGCATCAGGTGGTAGCCTATGAGCTGTCAAGATACTCTCCGTTTAATACGGAACAGGCTTACTTTGCAGTCAAGCGGCTGAATGTTGATAATGAGCCTGGCCATGTTCGCGTACTTTTAATAATAACGGACAGAAAAGTTCTCGATGGGTTTTATGAAGATCTTAAGGCCATGGGGATGGCTCCACAAATTGTCGATTACGAAGGCCTGCCGAATGATCCTGAGCAAAGTGATGAAAATTACAACTTGCTACCGGAGTCGCTGAGGCTTAAAACGGCAAAAGCTCCGCGTTTAATTTATTCGATTCTCTTCGGGTTAATATTTTTACTTCTGGCTGCGGTCATGGCTTTGCCGGTCTGGTTTGAATTTCAGGCAGTTAAAGACCTGGAAAATAAAATAATACCAATAGAAAAAGAGGCTAAAAAAATTAAAGCATTTCAGTCAGAAATTGATTCGGTGATTGATGAAACGCGCAAATTAATTGAAGAAAAAAATGCGGCGCCAGCAATTCTGGTCATGCTCAATACATTAAGCAGCTTGATAAAGGATGATACCTGGTTAACGTATTTTCAATATACTGACAACCAGTTACAAATTCAGGGCGAATCACCCGCAGCTTCAACGTTGATTTCAGTCCTTGAAGCGTCGGATTTATTCGCTAATGCCCGGTTTGTTTCGCCTGTTACCCAGGACAATATCAGTAAACTGGAGCGCTTCCAAATAACTGTGGACACTGCCTCGGTTGAGCCCCCCGGACATTCTGCTTCCAGACGACGGAAAACAGGAGGAAATGATGGAAATAGCAAATAAACCGCTTATGCAAAGATGGCTTGCCGTGGCTTTGTTGGTTGTACTGCTACTTGTCATCGTCATGGTGTTTATAGTACCTTTGATCAATAAAGGTTTGGAGTTGAATGAAACAAAAAAGTCGCTGGTTTTCAGACTGCAACAATACGAACGAATTCTAGCTAATAAAGAGGCCGTTCTGGCGGGTGTGGCCAATATAAAACAGCAGCACCAGGTACAAGGCTACTTTAATAGCCAGGCCACCGATGCTTTGGCTTCTGCTGAAATGCAGGAGGTTATTAAAAAAGCGATTGTTGATGCGGGGGGGCAATTGAGCAGTACTCAAAGTATTCCTGTTAGCAGTGAGAACGATATAACACGCATCACCGTCAGGGTAAGAATGACAGGAAATAGCGAGGTTTTGCGCTCAGTGCTCTATAAAATAGAGACATCCACGCCGTTGATTGTCATTGATCAAATAGACATTAGACCAATTCGTGGCAAACGAAACATGACAACTCGCCAAATTGACCCAAGCAATGAATTGAACGTAAATTTTCAGGCTGTCACATTTATGAGGAAACAACCCGCGTGAACAGAAAGCTGATAACACTCCTGATTTCTGTTTGTGTCGTGCTTTTACTGATCATTTTTGCTGAGTGGCTTTATGCCAGGAAGGCCCAACAGGAACTTATCGCGTCAACGAGCGCTGCGGTAAAAAAAAACCCGCCTGATGCAATGCCGACGGTGGAATTGACCAAGCAGCCCGAAGAAAGCTTTGATCAAATGGTTGCCAGGCCATTGTTTCTCAAAGGCAGAAGACCGGTTGACGAGCCTAAGGCTGAAGATGCACAAACCCCTGCCGTTGTTTTGGTTTTCGACTGGGAATTAAATGGCATTTATACAAAGAATAATAGTTTATCGGCATTTTTCAGCCGAGCCAAAACGAAAGTTCCTCATGATAATTATCGAAAACTTATGGTAGGTGGCGATCTTGATGGCTGGAAACTAACTGAGATAAGTAAGGACAAGGTGATTTTGATGCAGGGCGGCAATCAAAAAGAATTGATGCTGCGTAAACCAAAGCCCAAACAGCCGGTTCTTCCCAATGCCAGGTTAATGCCTCCTGGGCCTCAACCGGTACCATCACCGGTACCAACACCGGAATCAATACCAAACCCTGAATTGATATCCCCCGCTGAATCTCCGGAAGAGCAATTTGAGAATAACACTGATGAATAACAAGTTAAATAAATTAGCGACAGCGTCTTACATCCTAATCGGATTAACGCTTTCAAGCTGTGAACTATTGGGCCCGAAGCAAGCCACCAAATTACCTTTGTATCCAGTAGCACAGGAAAAACAGGGCAAGCAAACTGATACTGTTTATAAGGATTTGCAAAACAAGCCCCCGGCAGCTGATACAAAGCAGAAAAACGAGTTGTATCCTGGAACTGATCGCTTTGTATCCAGGACGATGCCCCAACGTCAGCAAAAACCGGCCAGCGGTGAAGGCTCCTATAGCCTGAATTTCGATGAGGCTGATCTGGGTGAAGTGGCCAAAGTTATATTAGGCGACATACTTGGACAAAACTATGTACTTAGTCCGAAAGTGGCTGGTAAGGTGACACTGCAAACAACCGAGGCTCTATCCAAGGATGAGTTGCTGCCAACACTGGAAATGGTATTGAGGATGAATAACGCGGCTTTGGTCAAGGATGGCAGAATTTATCATATTGAGCCTGCGGCCGAGGCTTTATACAGCTCCAGCCTCTCTGCACAGGGCCGGTCAGGTTATCAGACTCGGGTATTTCCGATTAGAAATGTTGCCGTCGAAGATATCGTTGAAGTCATGAAACCGCTGGTGCAAGATAAAACCATATTGAATGTTGATAGTGCGCGCAACATTATCGTTGCCTCCGGGACCGCAGATGAAATGGCGCGGGTCATGGATTTGATCAACACCTTTGATATCGATGTACTCAGAGGTCGATCGTTTGGCCTTTTTCCTCTAACCCACGTGGAATCGGAAACCATAATCAAGGAATTGGAGCAAATTTTTAACAGCAAGGGCAAGTCTGACGAGAGCGAATTTTTTCGCTTTATTCCCGTTGAACGGTTGAATGCCGTGATGGCCATTACCCATCAAGCCCGATATTTACGGGATATTGAAAACTGGATTTATCGTCTGGACCGGGCGAATACCGCATCCGGCGGCGGCGTCAACGTCTATAAGGTCCAGAATGTCGATGCCGAGGAACTGGCGGATACGTTAAATGAGATTTTTACCGGCGCCGCTAAAAAAGAAAAGTCTGCCAAAGTAGCACCGGGGCAACAAGCTGCCGAAATTACCAATAAACAGCCGGCCAATAAACAACGTGTCCAAAAAACGTCTTCGGCCAATAAAGCGACGCAAACCGGAGATGCCACCGTTTCAAATGTCGGCAATGTCCGGATTATTGCTGATACAGCCAATAATTCCGTGGTCATAGTTGCTACCCCGCAGGAATATGAAACGATACTGCCCGTCATCAAACAGTTGGACTCCTTGCCATTGCAAGTATTAATCGATGCGACGATAGCCGAAGTGACACTGACGGATGAGTTGACATATGGCATTCAGTGGTTTCTTAATCAAGGCAATACGAGTATTGGTAGTGGCCTAGGGACAGCAAGTCTCACCGATATCGCAATTGCAGGTGCGGCTGCCTCTGCAACCGGCGGGCTGAGTTTGCTGCAGAACTCGGGTTCTGTTAAGGCGTTGTTGAGCGCCAAAGCCACCAAAGGAAATGTCAATGTGATTTCGTCGCCCTCGTTGATGGTGTTGAACAATCAGGAAGCCAATATTCAGGTTGGTGACGAAATACCCTTAAGAACCTCCCAATCATCTCCTATTCCCACCACAGGTCAGCCTGTCGATGTTAATAACCTTCTGCAAACTAGTTCCATTCAACAACGTAAAACCGGCGTGAAATTGAAAGTCAAGCCCAGGGTTAATGCCAGTGGTATGGTGATCATGGATATCGAGCAAAGCGTCGAGGATGTTAAAGCTTCGGGTAGTGGCAGCAGTGGCAGCCGTATTGATTCACCTACCATCGCAACCAGGGAAATTACCAGTTCGGTTGCGGTGCAGAGCGGGGAAGTGATCGTATTGGGCGGCTTAATTAGGGAGAATAATACGTATACTAAAACCGGGATTCCTTTTTTGCATACCTTACCTTTGATAGGGCCATTATTTGGTAGTACAGTGAACAATAAAAATAAAACGGAACTGGTTGTTCTAATTACACCCCGAGTTGTGCAATCCAAACAGGATTCCAGAGTTATTTCCGATGAATTCAAACGTAAATTAACCGGGATCTATCAGGAAGTTCCTGTCTATATTGAAAAACCGGTTACAAGATAAATATATAAGGTGGTTCCCAGGTTGATCCTGGGAACCGGAGATTTGGGCCCGTTAAAGCGTTACTACCTCTTCGCCTCTGCCAATCAGGACAATGTCAGCCGGGCGCATCGCAAACAAGCCAACGGCTACTACACCGGTGATGTTGTTGATGGTTTGTTCCAGCTTTATCGGCTCTCTGATGTAAAGATTGTGGACATCGATAATATGGTTGTGGTTATCTGTAACACAGTTTTCGCGCCATACCGGTTGTCCACCCAGTTTGACTATTTCCCGGGCGACATAGCTTCTTGCCATCGGAATGACCTCCACCGGCAGCGGAAAAGTGCCCAGCACATCAACGCATTTTGAGCTGTCGGCGATACAGACAAATTTTTTGCTGGCGGCTGCGATGATTTTTTCCCGCGTCAAAGCGGCACCGCCGCCTTTGATCAGTTGTTTAAGCGGACTGATTTCATCCGCGCCATCGATATAAACCTCCAGTGTACCAACCGCATTCAAGTCCAGCACTGGAATGCCGACTTTTCTTAACCGTTCGCTGGTGCCTTCGGAACTTGAGCAAGCCCCTTCAATGCTGGCCCTAAAATCGGCTAGAAATTCAATAAAATAATTGGTTGTCGAACCAGTTCCAACACCAATAATGGGAATATCTTTAATATACTTCAACGCAGCTTGAGCCACTTTTTGTTTTAATTCATCTTGAGTCATAACGATTCCGTATTTCCAGTAAAAGTTAGTAATGGAGCAGGATGATACTCCAGTTAATCTGATTCTTCAGCCAATTTTTTAAAAATTCAACCCAGGTAAATTTATTGTTTTCACTTACCCTTAGGCATAGTTGCGAATTAGGTTGATCCTATGGTTTGATGTTTGGGTCTCTTTTACAAAGGCGAAGGCTTAGTTGTTTTCTTTTTTGGGTTCTTCAGTTTCCGCCAATATTGCCGTATAACAATTCATCAAGCTCTCGGTATAGTTGGCATGGGCTTCACTGAGTTCCTTTGCGCTTCCGAAATCAGTGCGCAATTCTTCAAGCGTTTTTTGGGGGTTCTCGGATTTTGTCAAATTCAGCATTTTTGCATAATTGCGGTATGCAGTCATTCGTTTAGGATCCAGCCCAAATGCGCCAGGCATATTGGGCGATGTCGTGTCAACGACGCATTTGGCCATTTGTTCTGGTGCGATTTTATAATCCTTAATGTCTTGTTCTTTCTGCATTTGTTCCAATACAGCCTGCTCATATTGCTTTTTATCGGCACAAGCCGAAAGTAATAATGCGGATAAGGAAATCAGCAATAGTTTATTCATTAATATTACCTTGTTATTGATATTGAAAACTCAGTGCGTTAGCCACGCCATTATACGCATTTTTGAGGAGGCCAAGATAGAAGCTTAGAGTCGAAAAATTTGGGTGGCCGATTGAGCTGCATAGGCAAGAACATGATCTGGATAAAAAATAACATCTTGCTCAATCAAGGTTGAGTTGCAAGCACGCTAGAGGAAACCTTGGTTATCATAATCCTAGATTTATTGAACATTGATTAATGCTGACAGGTTATCTTTTTTGATTTGGAACGAAGTGTTACGATGCTAGTCATATGAAAGATTCACTATTGAAGTACTTATAGAGGAAAGTTGCAAAAATTTATTTTGGAGTCAGCGTCAAGCTTAAATAGAGGCAATCTTTTTTTTAAGCCTGTTTTTAAGAGTCAGAAGCAGTGAGAAGTTACAGCCGATTTCATCAGGACTCTTTGGCGTGATGGCCAGCTTGTATTAAATCGTTGTTACTAGAAACAACGTTATTCGTTTAATGATAGAAGGAGAAATGAACATGAACCGAATTCAATTCCTTTATCGTGGTTTTAACATGGTATTTTTGTTAACGATTTTTTTAGGCCAATATTCAAACGCCTATGCTGAAGTTGAAGGTTGCTGGGCCGAATTCTTTGAAAATTCTCAGTATTCTGGTAAACGTTTTCTGCTTGAAGGGCCTGCCCAGTTGGAAAATTTGAAAAATATCAACGGAGAAAATTGGGATTTGCGTATTGATAGTCTCAAGACAGGTCCCAAGGCGAAGGTAACAGTTTATGAGAATCCTGACTTTAAATTGACATTAACCGAAATGGCTAAGTCGCCAACCTTGATGCGTTCAATGGGGCTGACAGAAAAAGATATCAGGGAAGATGATGAGCTTATTTTTAATGCCAATGCAATGATACATGATCTAAGTGACTTTGAATTTCATCATAAAATTAGATCTTTGAAGATTGAATGTTTATAGGCTCACCGACAAATTTATAACTGCAATGCTACTTAATAGACATGGGGAGTAACGCACTTTGTTTTATGCTTATAACCTTGACTTTTTTAGCACTTAGGTCAACGTCTGATTTTGCCATGCTTTAGCCTGCCATTGCTGCACGTTGGCGGCGCTCTGCCGAGGCTCATTGCAGTGATCAATTCGGGGATATTTCTGCCACGGCAGTTGTAAAGCCGCAGGGTTAATTGGCTTTTTTACCTTACGATTGGTAGCGTCGGATCTGAGCTTGTTTGTCACGAGTCCGCCTTTAAAAAAAGCTTATCTAAACGTGACAGTATCATAAGTTTGCTATACTTAAACATGCAAAATGTTGCGAATTTTTTGTTAAGTTGCTTTTTCTGTGGCGCACGCTGAAAATAAGTATGACCGGTATGAATTTTTATGACTATTTTTTGCAGAATGACACTAAGTGTGGCGTATATCTAAGTTTGTGCGTTCGAATAGTTGGTCACTAGACGTTTAACTAACTCTTCGTGACCTTCTTCGTTAATTAATTCGTAAAAAAAGGGTGGTTAAATTCCGTTGAATCAATCGCATCGTTTCGTTAGTCAAGTCTCCATAATGGGCCTGAGCTTTCCTTGTCTTGATTATCAGCGTGCTCTGGAAATATTTGAACAATGGATTATCGAGAGAAAGCCCCATCAAGTTTGCGTCGCCAATGTGCATACGACAGTAACGTGCCTCAAGGATAAAGATTTAAGAGATATCAATAATAAATCCTTGATCACAATGGATGGATTGCCATTGGTTTGGTATGCGAATCTGGTTCGTGATGCAGAAATTAAGGAACGTGTCTGCGGACCGGAATTGATGCTCAGATGTTTCGATCATGGCCGTACAAAGGGGTGGACACATTTTTTTTTGGGCGGAAAAGAAGATGTGCTCAATGATTTGGTGAAAGCCGTGAAGTCACGTTATTCCGGTGTCGACATTGTCGGATGGTATTCTCCGCCTTTTCGTGCTTTGTCCTCTATCGAAGATAAACAGTTGATTGACCGGATCAATCAAAGTAGTCCTGACTTTTTGTGGGTTGGTCTTGGCGCGCCTAAGCAGGAAAAATGGATAGCTGCTCATTTGACACGAATCAATGCTCCAGTACAAATTGGCGTGGGAGCTGCATTCGATTTTCATTCGGGGCATTTGCAACGATCCCCAGGTTGGATGCAAAAAGCTGGTCTTGAATGGTTCTTTAGATTATTGCAGGACAAGCGTTTAATTAATCGTTATTTCAGTACCAATCCCGTTTTTTTGATGTTGTTTTTAAGGGATTTCATTAATATCAAATTGCTTAAAAAACAGGTATGATTTATGCATAATGTGTGAGGATCTTTCTGTTGATGTCATTTTATTTTTCTAGCTCAAAGCATACTTTTAGATTTGAAGACAAGCAAGCTCAAAAAGAGAGTCGTTATGACATGGCCAGCGACATACTGCAGTTGGCTAAGGAGTCTGGAAATCATTTATTTCCAGATAAAGCCAGTAAATCCCTTTTCAATAAATCACAGTCGCCTAGTTCCAGTTCAACCAGGCGGCGTAACTCTGAAATGCTGTTAGGATCGATGTGTTCGCATTTAAAGCTGACATTGTTTGCTACGACATGTGCGATTGATAATTCCATTTTAATTTGGGATTGCTCGGGCAGTTCTAACGTCAGCGTGTAAATTTTCTCCATCTCTTCAGACCAGGGCAATTCAAGCTCTAACAGACAGCCTTTTAATGACAGATCAGTAACTTCACAGGGCCAGTTTTTTTTGTCGCAACTTAACATGGCATGCGCCTTGCTGAAAATGCGTTGAAAATTAAGCTGATTGGTTTCTGATAATGTGGGCTGCATGACGTTTAACCCTGAAAAAATTGTAATGAGGTATTATCGATAATCAGTATATCCTGGTTGTTTAATTTGAATGTATCGCTGTTTAATGGGCGGTTATTAAGCAGAATCCTCCCCTTGTTTGATAATAACGAAACGAGATAATTTCCTTCTCTTTTTTCGATCACGACCATGCCGCTGTCTCTGTGCCCGAGTCGCGTTATTGAATTTTTTAAAGGAATCAATTTGCCGATGTTATCGCCAGCTATCACTTGTAAACTTGCATCGGGTATGTGAAGGGTACTACGGATTTCCTGGTTAAGCGAAATGACATCTTTATCTGCCTGTTCAACAGGATGATTCTTGAAGGCATGGGTTTGATCAATTGATTCCATGCATTTAAAGATAACATCATGTTTTCCTATGGTGATGGTGTCATTATTTTTGAGCGCGCATTCCTTGATTTTTTCCCCGTTGATGGTTATCGGAAAATCATCAGTCAATTGTCTGATAGTACTGCCATCGTCACGAATAATGATGACAGCATTAACCGGGGCTACTGCCAAGCTGTCGATTATTAAGTCATTGGTTTCATCGCGGCCAATATGGACCACTCTATTTTCAAACAGACCTGAATGAACGACTTTATCTTTAAAGTAAACAGTGAGTTTGGCCATTGCATGGAAAAGTAAACCTTAAACAACTTTAAGTATAGATGGAATTTTTTTTCTTACCCAGGCAAAACCGGGAAGTTGATGAGTGAGACTCAGAAATTTCAAAGACTTATTTTCGCGGCAAAAACTTAACCAGTTTAACGGCATGTTCGTCACTTTTGATGATTTCCAAATGATGTCCGTGCAGTTTTATACCTGTTCCAGCTTCAGGGATTGTTTCCATGAATTCAATAATAAGGCCATTCAGGGTTTTGGGCCCTTCGGTCGGCAGCGACCACTGAGTAACTCTGTTTAATTCTCTGACGGTAATATTGGCATCAACCAGATAGCTGCCGTCGCTTTGTTCTCTGGCAATAACTTCCTCGGTAATCATTTCCCCGAGAATTTCCTGCAATAAATCATCAAGGGTAACGAGTCCCTGAACATCCCCGTATTCATCGACAACCAGACCTATGCGTATTTTTTCGCTTTTAAATCTCAGCATCTGAGCATGCACTGGGGTGCTTTCTGGAATGAACGAGGGTTTGGACAGCAAATTGATAATAGTCTGTTTATCAAAGCTTTCTCTATGAACTTCAATCAGAACTTTTCTCAACTCCAGGAAACCTATCACCCGGTCGATGGATTTTTTGTATACGGCTAATCGGGTATGCGGGCTGTTTTTGATTTGTTCAATAATGTCCTCAATGGGTGATTCCAGATCGATGCCGACAATTTCATGGCGCGGCGTCATGATATCTTCAACCGTAGCCGATTCTAGATCGAGAATGCCCATTAGCATTTTTTGATAACGAACTGGCATCAAGCTTTCCGCTTCCGCAATAATGCTTCTTAATTCTTCCTTATTCAAGGCGTTAAGGTTGTTTTTTTTAACATCGACGCGGACTATTTTCAGCAACAGGTTGACAAATAAATTAACAAACCAGACCAGCGGGTAAAAAATTTTTAATAGGAACGTATAGATCCATGCCGCCGGAAATGCAAGCAACTCAGGTTTTATCGCGGCCAGGGTTTTCGGCGTTACTTCCGAGCAAATCAGCATTACGATTGTCAGAATACCCGTTGCGATTGCAATGCTGGATTCCTCATCGGTATAAAGCTTAATCGCAATGACGGTGGCAATGGAGGCTGCGAAATTATTGACAAAATTATTGCCCAATAATATCAACCCCAGCAAACGATCGGGTCTTTGCAGCAATTTCTGGGCTTTTATTGCGCCTGAATGTTTTAGTTTGACCAAGTGCCTTAAACGGTAACGGCTCAGCGTCATTAAAGAGGTTTCAGATCCGGAAAAAAATGCCGAAAGAATCAGCATGACAGCAAGTATGCCGAATAGCGCACCGAGGGGCAGGTCGTTCAATGAAAATTTACTCTGGAGTTATTAAGACTACTAGTTTCTATGATGCGAATTTTTTGTCAAGTTAAGAATGTAATCTGACAAGCCTCACGTTTTGTAAAATACATTATTCAACATATCAAACATATTGAAAAGTATGATTTTTATAATGAGATTAAATATTCCAAAGGATATTCTGTGGAAAAGCCTAAGAAACCGGGAAAACCAAGTGTCGTCGATCGAAAACACGTCGTCGATTGGCGCTAAGTAGCGGGATGCCCAGCAACACTTGACTCAGTTCGTATTCAATACGAACGTTTCTGGCCATAGGGCTGGCCTGATGTCTGACCATCTCGAGTAGCTAAATTAATAACTTGAACTATATTTAGACTCACAGCTACTGCAAGCCACTGCTGCAGTTCGCTTCTTTTCGGACTGAATCTTGGGCTTTCTTACGAGCATCGTAATTTTTGGAACTTGAGTATAAAAAATATGGCGTTGCGGCATATTTTGCTAATAGACGATAACAAAGCAAGATCTCATCAGCTTGGGGTAATTTTGCAGTTTATGGAGTATCGGATAGATACCTACGATTCTTCGAATTATGCTGCCTCGATTAATGAGTGTTGTGCGTTGCTTGCTGTTATTGTCGGTGACGGCATGGACAAGCAGGCGGCGATTATAAAAGATGTGTTAGATCGGATCGCTAAAGTCCCGGTCGTTTTACTAATTGAAAAAGGTTCTGCTTCTCAGGTATCAACAGCGATTAGTCAAATGATCTATGAAATGCTGGAATGGCCGGTAACTTATCCGGTCCTGAAACAGGTTACCGATAAATTAACTTGCTGTTATAACCAGCAACAAGAGGCTCGCGACATAACTTCTGATGGCAGAAGCGATGCCCGTCGTTTGTCATGTATTGAAAGGTTAAAAGGGCAAAGTAAGGCGATCGCAACGATTCGTAAATTGATCGCTCAGGTTGCTGGATCGGATGCAACAGTTCTTATTCTTGGTGAATCGGGGACAGGAAAAGAAGTGATTGCGCGTTCACTGCATGACGCCTCTTTTCGGGGAACCAAACCATTTGTGCCAGTCAACTGCGGTGCGATTCCTGGAGAATTGCTCGAAAGTGAATTATTTGGCCATGAAAAAGGTGCTTTTACCGGTGCCTTCAATTCGAGGCAAGGTCGTTTTGAATTGGCTGAAGGTGGTACGCTTTTTCTCGACGAAATCGGTGACATGCCTATGCCCATGCAAGTTAAACTGTTACGTGTCCTGCAGGAGCGTACCTTCGAACGCGTCGGCAGCAATCGAACAATTCATTGCGATGTCCGGATAATAGCGGCAACACACAGACAGCTCGAGAGCGAGATAAAAGATAAGCGATTCCGGGAGGATTTGTTTTACCGTTTAAATGTATTCCCCATTGACGTTCCGCCTTTGAGAGAGCGTGTGGAAGATATTCCTTTGTTGGTAATGGATTTAATTGCCAGAATGGAGACATCTAACCGGGGTTCGGTAAGGCTGACAAAATCGGCTTTGGCGGCGTTGACGCAATATGAGTGGCCCGGAAACGTCAGGGAATTGGCAAATTTGATTGAACGGCTGGCAATCATTCACCCGAAAGGCCTTGTTGATGTACTTGATCTGCCTGATAAATTTCATAAGTACCAAGTGTCTGAAGAATCGTTTCATGAAGCGGAAGGCGCTGTGGGAGATGATGACGACAATGACGAACCAATCGATGTTATGGGGGGATTCGAATGTTCGGCCGCTTCTCTCGCGCAGTTGCCGGCGCAAGGTATCGATTTGAAAGAATATCTGAATATTCTGGAAGTTGATTTAATAAGGCAGGCATTGAATGAATGCAAGGGCGTGGTTGCGCATGCCGCCAAACGTTTAAACATGCGTCGAACTACATTGGTTGAAAAATTACGAAAGCATGAGTTTCAGCGCTAAATTGTTGGCGTCAATTATTTGCCATCTTTTTTCAAGTAATTGATTTTTTTGTTTTAATAAGTTGGTCTGAATATTGCTTTATTTTTAGTCGTCAAAGATATTGCGATCAGCCATGAAAACTCAAAACTTACAGAAGTCCCTCAAAACTGAACAACTCACTAATGCATTCCGCATTTTTAATGAGTTATCGCAGAATTTGTCGGTTTCTTATCAGGGACTTGAAGAACAGATTGCCAAACTAAACCGGGAATTGGCCTTTGCCTATAGTGAACGCCTGAAAACTCTGGAGGAAAAGGAAAAACTCGCCAATCGCCTGGAAAAAATACTAGCCGCACTTCCTGCGGGTGTCATCGTGCTTGATGCCAGAGGCACAGTAATGGACTGTAATGCCGTGGCTACCCATTTTTTAGGTGAGCCATTGATCGACACGGTTTGGACAGAGATCATGGTTCGAAGTCTGATTCCTGTGTCGAATAATCCCCATGAACGTCAATTGATAAACGGCAAACGCGTCAATATGAGCTGTAGCCAGCTGGAAAATGAGGGTGGGCAGATCGTCCTGCTGTCGGATGTCAGCGAAATGCGGACGTTACAAGATCTGCTGAATCAGCAAAAACACCTGTCAGCCATGGGAGAGATGGTGGCTAGTATGGCACATCAGGTGAGAACGCCGCTGGCAACTGCCATCTTATACGCCTCACAAATGAGCAATCCTGTCGTGGATAATGGAAAACGGCAGCAGTTTTCACAAAAAATTCTTGAACGGTTACTGTATTTGGAAAGACAAGTAAACGATATGCTGATTTTTGCTAAGGATGGACGCTTGGCAATGGAGCGATTTTCATTGAGCAACTTACTGCTCCGTCTGGCGACCGGGTTCCGGGATTATGCCGGTCAGAGCACAATTGAGTTAGAAATTACCAATACTGCCAAGGATGATGAACTGATGGGCAATGAAAATGCATTGCTCGGAGCTCTGATGAATTTATTGAATAATGCAGTCGATGCGGCCGGCGATTTTGGCAGCATAGAGTTATTTGTTACTCAAGATGGCAAAGCTATTCAGTTTGCCGTTATCGATAATGGCCCTGGAATTACCGAGGAACTGCGTCAGCGGGTTTTTGAACCCTTTTTTACCACCAAACTCAATGGTACCGGTTTGGGCCTAGCCGTCGTTGATAGTGTCGTGAAGGCCCATGGCGGCCATATTCAGGTTGAGTCTGCATTGGGTCAGGGGACGGTCTTTGCTTTAACCCTGCCCGGTAACAATCAGACATTAAGTCCATTACCAGGTGGTTTTTCCGGTAAAAATCTAAAACAAAGGGAGAAATGCCATGAAACAGTATGATGTTTTGATTGTTGAAGACGATATGGCTTTATGCGAGGCGCTCTGTGAAACCCTGGAGATAGAAGGCTATCGTGTGGCATCTTCCGGCAATGGCACGGAAGCTTTGGCTAGACTGGAGCAGGACCAGTTTAAACTGGTCGTGAGTGACGTCAAAATGCCGGTTATGGATGGCTTGCAGTTATTAAAAAATATCCGGAACAAATATTCGCAAACGCCGATGCTGCTGATGACGGCCTTCGGCACGATACCCAAGGCAGTAGAGGCCATGCAGGCTGGCGCGGTCGATTATCTGATCAAGCCCTTCGCAGCGAGGGCCTTGGTAAATAAAGTGGCCGCCTATGTAGCAGTTGACTCCCTAACGGCCAGGCATTCGATTCAGCAAAGAATTGTTCAGGACGAGGTGATGGAGAAACTATATGAGTTGGTTTCCAGAGTCGCAAAAACTGAAGTTACCGTATTGTTACAGGGTGAAAGCGGAACGGGCAAAGAAGTGATGGCCCGCTACATTCATCAGAATTCAAATTACCACAATGGACCTTTTGTCGCGGTGAATTGTGCTGCCATTCCAGAAAACATGCTCGAAGCCATGTTATTCGGTTATGAAAAAGGTGCTTTCACAGGCGCGGTACAGGCTATGCCGGGAAAGTTCGAGCAGGCCCAGGAAGGAACATTATTGCTTGATGAAATATCGGAAATGGAGCTGGGTTTACAGGCGAAATTATTGAGGGTTTTGCAAGAAAAGGAAGTCGAGCGTTTGGGCAGTCAGAAAAAAATTAATTTGAATGTCAGAATTTTGGCTGCTTCCAATCAAAAGTTAAAGGAAAAGCTGAAACAAGGTCGATTTCGTGAGGATTTGTATTATCGCCTTAATGTTTTTCCTGTCCTTATTCCTCCCTTACGTGAAAGACCGGGTGATATATTGCCGCTGGCGCAGGAACTCATTCAACGGCATAGTCCAAGTGGCAAGAAATTGCCTGAATTTGATAAAAAGGCAATAGAAAAAATGCTGACTTATTACTGGCCCGGAAATGTCAGAGAGCTCGACAATGTTGTTCAGAGGGCGCTTATTTTAAGGTCGGGGAACAGGATTACTACTGAAGATTTAGTGTTCGAAGAGTCATCAACTATGACCTGGCCAAAGTCTGGCAGCGTTCTGGTCGGGGAAGCAAAACACATTGATACTCATGATAATAATGGCGAATATCCTGGTTTGGATGAGGGCGTTCGCTGTGCTGAAGAGAGCATTATTTTACACACTTTACAAATCGAAAAAGGCAGCCGGAAAACTACAGCCGAAAAGCTCGGTATAAGTCCCAGAACACTCAGATATAAGATGGCGAAAATGAAAGAAGCTGGCATTGTTTTACCTTGTTAAAACATGGCATCAATTATGCTGAATATTCTGATATGACAAAAATCAAGAGGATTGGCTCATGAGTGATATGAATGTAAACCAGGTATTGGCCCAGATGCGAGCGATGTCGCTTGAGGCAAGCGGGAATCAAGTTCAGGAAAGTGGTGGAAACAATGATTTTGCCTTTTTGCTAAAAAAATCTATCGATTCCGTAAACGATACCCAACAAGCCGCCGGAAAAATGTCGGTGGCTTTTGAAACAGGCGACACCAATGTCAGTTTGGCAGAAGTGATGATTGCTTCACAGAAGGCTAGTGTTTCATTTCAGGCAATGCTACAAGTCAGGAATAAACTGGTTGAAGCTTATCAAGATGTCATGAATATGCCCATGTAGTCGGAAAGACTGTATAGAAAATGAGCGAACAAAACGGTAATAATCTGGTTGAGGCCGCAATTCCACAAGTTTTAAGGACCGAGACAGAAGCTCATCCCGTTATAAAGGGTTTAGCTCGCCTGACCATAGCGCGTCAAATCGGGCTAATGCTGGGTCTGGCTCTTAGCGTAGCCGTGGGTGTTGCCGTCGTACTATGGTCGCAGACCCCTTCCTATAGCCGTTTGTTTTCCGAAATTGCTGATCAGGATGTCGCAGACATTGTTCAAGTTCTCGATACGAAGGGTATCAACTATAAAGTCGAAACCGCTTCGGGCGCCATCTTGGTTCCGAAAGATCAAGTTGACGATCTGAAGCTTAAGTTGGCTGCGCAGGGTCTTCCTAGAAGTAAAAGTCTGGGCTATGAAATACTCGATAAGGAACAGAGTTTCGGTGCCAGTAAAAGTGTCGAAATGGTCCGCTTTCAGCGGGCTTTGGAAGGTGAGATAGCCCGAACCATTATGGCTATTCAAAATGTAAAGTCAGCCAGAGTTCTGTTAGCCTTGCCCGTGCAGTCGGTGTTTGTTCGGGAGCGTAAGAAACCAAGTGCATCGGTTGTTGTTAATTTATATCAGGGTCGGTCGTTGGAGAAAGGACAAATTGAATCGATCATTCATTTAGTGGCATCCAGCGTTCCGCAGCTTGAAGCAGAGCAAGTGACCGTAGTGGATCAAAAAGGTCAGCTGTTGAGCAATAACGACGCCCCATCGGAAGTTAATCTGACTTCCAGGCAGTTTGAATACAAAAAAAATATTGAAGAACATTTGATGGATCGCATTGAAAACATTTTGTCGCCCTTGGTAGGAGTGGATGGAATGCGGACACAAATTTCTGCCGATGTCGATTTTACCGTTACGGATAAAACCCAGGAAATGTTCAACCCGGACCTGCCGGCATTAAGGAGTGAACAGACTTCGGAAGAGCAAAGCACCTTATCACCAATTCAAGGCGTTCCCGGCGCCTTATCGAATCAGCCTACACCCGCCGGCGTTGCACCGGAAACCACGGCGGCGTCCGGCGCTGCATCCGGTGCATCGGCGAATCCGGTACCACCGCCGGGTTCGGCAACTAAAAATGCTACCCGTAATTTTGAACTGGATAAAACCATTACCCATACTCGTATGGCGACTGGTGTATTGCGCCGCTTGTCGGTTGCCGTGGTCGTAGATGACAAGCATGGTGTGCAGGCTGACGGAACTATAAAAAACCAACCTTATTCACAGGAGGACATCAACCGATTCAGCGAACTGGTGAAACAGGCAGTTGGTTTTGACAGCAGCCGCGGCGATCAGGTAACCGTTACCAATGTTGCTTTCAAAATACCCGAGGAGATGGAAGCTTTACCCGATGTTCCGTTTTGGAAACAAGGCTGGTTCCCAGATCTTATGAAACAGGTCGCGGCGGTACTAGTGGTATTGTTCCTGCTTTTGGGTGTATTGCGGCCCGCCATCAAACGTCTTGGCGGTAGAACTGAAGAAGAAATAAAAGCTGCCCTTCAGGCGGAAGCAGAAGCAAAAACAGCCGCCATCGGTGGGCAGGTCAGCTATGACGAAAATGGCATGCCTGTTGCCGTACCTGCGTCTTCCAAGCCGACTAATGCAGCGTTGCCAAATAATAAGCCGGATTTGCTACTTTTGGATATGCCGCAAAGTTATGAACACCGGCTGGAATATGTCAAAAGATTGGTCGACGAAGATCCAAAAATAGTGGCTCAGGTTATCAAGACATGGATTAAATAATGGCTAACGAATTAACTCAATCCGATCGCGCGGCCATTTTATTGCTTGCGTTGGGCATGGACCGGGCCGCTATTGTTCTTAAACATATGACGCCACGGGAGATCCAGATTTTAGGCACCACGATGGCCAATCAGGGCGAAATATCCATTAGCATGATGGATGAAGTGGTGGAGGAATTTATCACGGTGGTGAAAACCCAAACAGCACTGGGTATGGATACCGATGAATATATCCGTACTGTCCTGGTCAGTGCCCTGGGTGCCGATAAGGCCAACAGCATTCTTGACCGAATTTTACAGGGCGGCAGCTCCAAGGGTATAGAGCAGCTGAAATGGATGGATACCCGGTCCATCGCAGACTTGATACGATTGGAGCATCCGCAGATAATCTCGACCATTTTGTCCTTGATGGAGAGTGATCAGGCGGCAGAAGTGATGATGTTCCTGCCTGAAGGCATGCGTTCCGATCTGCTGATGAGAATTGCCACTATGAAGGGAATACAGCCTGCCGCATTGCGTGAACTGGACCAAATTATGGAAAAGCAATTAACCGGTGGCGACAATGTGAAATCCACCACTATTGGTGGCATCGATACAGCGGCCAATATATTGAACTTTATGGATAGCAACTCCAGCGACCTGATCATGAATCAGATTGCAGAAAACCGGGCCGAACTTGCCCAGGAAATCCAGGAAAAAATGTTTGTATTCGAAGATCTGGTTTCGCTGGATGAGCGGGCGATGCAAACTTTACTTCGAGAAGTACAAACCGCTCAGTTATTACTGGCATTGCGAGGTGTCGGCGAGGCACTGAAAGAAAAAATATTCAACAATATGTCCAGACGCGCGGCAGAAATGTTACGTGACGATCTGGAAGCTTCTTCACCGGCTAAATTGAGTGAGGTCGAATCGGCTCAAAAAGAAATATTGACGATTGTGAAAAGATTAGCGGATGCTGGTGAAATCCAGTTAGGTGGTTCTGATGAGCTTATCTAAGTGCCCGGAGTTTTCATCTTCTGAACTGGAATCTTTAAGGCCATGGAATTTACCCGATATTTCTGAGCACAGCGAGTCCGGGGCAGCAGCCAAAAAATCGGAATCCGTCAATATTGACCAGGAAAGTGCGCTGGTATTGACGGTGGACGAAATTGAAAGCATGCAAAAGCAGGCCTATGATGAAGCATTTACGCAAGGAAAGCTGGATGGTTTTCAACAGGGTTTTGATCAAGGGGTTAAGCAAGGCTATGAAGAAAATGTCAAGTTGCTGCATAGCAAGGCGGCTGAATTTGCCAGCCTGATGGAGTCCTTAAGCGAGCCTTTTAAGCAGCTTGATGATGAAGTGGAGAGAGAGTTAGTGAAGCTTGCTATCGGTATCGCAACGCAAATTATACGACGGGAGATAAAGATGGATCCAGGTCAGGTTGTCGCTGCGGTGAGAGAAGCAGTTAATGTATTGCCGTTATCTTCACAAAAGATCACTTTGTATTTGCATCCTGAAGACGCCGATTTAGTTCGCTCTGCTTTGTCACTCGATGAAATGTCTCCGACTTGGGGCTTTATCGAAGATCCACTGATTACCCGCGGCGGCTGCAAAGTCGATACCGATATTTCCCATGTAGATGCATCAGTAGAAAATCGATTGGCTGCTGTCATCGCGGCTTTGTTGGGTGGTGAACGAGAACGGGATAAACAGCTGTGATGCTGTCTAGAGATCCAGTTCAGATTTGGTTGAGTAAACTAAAACCCTATTCGGCACGGTTGGCAGAACCTCCTGAATTAGTTGTTGAAGGCAAACTTTCTCGCATGGTGGGCTTGACGTTGGAAGCAGTCGGATGCCGGGCCGCAATTGGTTCCCGTTGCCGGATTGAGACAAAAACCGGCAGGATGATCGAAGCTGAAGTCGTCGGGTTTGCCGGGGCACGAGTATTTTTAATGCCCACAGGCGAGCTGCATGGACTTGAACCGGATTGCCGCGTCATACCGCTGGGCAAAAATAGTTTGGCCAGAGTGGGTTATGGTTTATTGGGCCGTGTTCTGGATGGCGCTGGCAATCCGCTCGATGACAAAGGCCCGCTTAAAATTGACGCTCAGATTTCGCTCAATGGGAGTCCCACCAACCCGTTGTCGAGAAAGCCCATTCGTGAACCACTGGATGTGGGCGTGAGAGCGATAAACTCACTTCTTTGCGTGGGCCGGGGCCAGCGTATGGGCCTATTTGCCGGGACGGGTGTCGGAAAAAGCATATTGCTTGGCATGATGACCAAATTTACTGCAGCCGATGTTGTGGTGGTTGGATTAATCGGTGAACGGGGCCGAGAAGTTAACGAATTTGTACAGAAAATTCTTGGCGAAGAGGGGCTTAAGCGATCCGTGGTCGTCGCTACACCAGCCGATTGTCCGCCATTGATGCGCGTTCACGGGGCGCTATTGGCAACCAGCATTGCCGAATATTTCCGTGATCAGGGACTTAATGTATTACTGCTGATGGATTCATTAACACGCTTCGCTCAAGCACACCGGGAAATTGCGTTGGCTATTGATGAGCCGCCCGCAACCAAGGGTTATCCGCCGTCGGTTTTTGCCAAATTGCCCCATTTGGTGGAACGTGCGGGTAACGGCAAGTTAGGGGGTGGGTCGATAACGGCCTTTTATACGGTGTTGGCGGAAGGGGACGATACAAACGATCCGATTGCCGATGCGGCACGCGGCGTGTTGGATGGCCATATTGTGCTGTCGAGAGCTCTGGCTGAGTCAGGCCATTTCCCAGCGATCGATATTGAAGCGTCAGTCAGCCGGGTAATGCCGGATATTATCGATGCAAACCATTTGCAGATGGCTCGGGAAATAAGGCGGTGGTATTCACTGTACCAGCAAAACCGGGACTTAATCAGCGTCGGCGCTTATCAGCCCGGCTCAGACTCCAGGATTGATAAAGCCATTGAAAAAAATATGGATATTATGGCTTTTCTGCAGCAGGATATGAATGATCCGGTAGATATAAAGCGTTGTTTGAAGGAAATGGAAACTTTGTTAGGCCAAAATCGGGCCGGAGGTAGCAAGACATGAAAAAATCTCAGAGAATTAAAACACTGGTCGAGCTCAAGGAGGAACAAGAAAAAAATGCCTTGAAAGTTTTGGGGATATCGCAGCGAAAATTGATGGATGTAAAGACGCAAGTTGAAAACCTGAAACAATATCGACAGGAATATCATAATAAGTTCAATCAAATAGGCAGTTGTGGCGTAAAAATCGCCCAATTGATGGAATTCAAATCTTTTATCGATAAATTGGACCAGGCAATCGCTGGGCAAGAACATTCGTTGCGACTATGTAAAGAGGAATTGATTATTAAAAGAAAAGCTTGGGAAAGTATTCACCATAAAACCTGCAGCTTGCAAAAAGTTCTTGATTCAGCCAGAGCCGCGGAAACCAAGTATGAAAATGGCGGAGAACAGCGGGAGCACGACGAAAGGGCATCCAGATTAGCAAGAAATAACCCTGATGGCATGAATAATGCTTAGTATTGATTAAAGTGATCAAATATTTCGTTAATGAATTCTGGAGTATGGCTTTATGAATATCGATAGTGCGAATTTATCCTCATTATCTGTGCATCCTGCAAAGGATGGAGTATCGCCGCCATTGACCGGGTCTGAGCTTCCGGCAAGTTTTGCCGATTCATTCCAGGAGCAGCTTAACTCCTCAAGTGCGGTAAATAACCCGGGCGAATTACCCAAGCCCACCCAGACTATCATGAATTCGTTCAGTTTGAATGAATTGCAAAGCCCGGCCGATTTGCTTGGGGAGGGAGGCAATATGCAAATGTATGCCGCTTTATTCGGCAATGAATTGCCTGTTTCTTATAAGCTTACAGATGATACCGATCCGGAAACAATGTCGCCCGTCTTAACGGATACACTAATACCTGCAAATCTCGTTGAAATAACAGTTGCAGGCTACGATGCAATTCCAACTGACAATGCGCCTGACGCGGTCGAAATTGGCGCTGCTGACGAAGAACAAGGCCTTTTGCTCATAAATGAAGCATCGGTTACAAAAAGTCCAAGTTTTGTTATGGCTAACAAGGACGATAACTCTGAAAATAAACAGGTTACTAACGCTAATGACTATGCCAGTGAGATTACAACTGCTTTATTAACGTCGGTGATTGCGCCAGTAACTGCATCACTCATACAAGATAATAGCAGTTCTGCAGATTTAGCGGCCTTTAAACTGCAATATGCAATGCTCACGATGAAAAATTCGTCTCAAAATAATGATTTAGATTTAGCGAGTGCCAATAGTGGCGATGAAGCTTCAGATCATTTTTTAAATAAAATGGCTGACCAGCTGTCTTTAGAGCCGAGTAAGCCATCTTTAAATTTAAACCACTTTGAAAATGCAGATGGTTTTAATGAAAATAAACTTCTCGACAGAGAATTTAACTTGAGTGGTAAAAAAGGCCTACCCACAGTTATAACTGAAGTCGGCCAGCTTAGGCATATGATTGACAGCAGGGTTGCGGCTCCTATGCTGACAAAACCCATCTCTCATCCTGATTGGAGCCAGGACCTTGGTGAAAGAATTCTCTGGATGAGCAACCGATTGGTGCCAGCTGCGGAAATTAAACTGAATCCCCAGCATCTAGGTCCGATATCGATTAGAGTCGATATCAATCAGGATCAGGCAAGCATTTCATTTGCCGCCCAGCATGGTTCAGTCAGGGAGGCTCTTGAGGCATCGATTCCTAAGTTAAGGGACATGATGGGGGCACAACAACTAAATTTAATCGATGTCAACGTTTCTCAGCATTTTTCATCCGAACAGGGCCGGCCGCAGCCGCAAAACTTTGCTCAAATGGCGGCAGCTCCTGGACAGAATATTGCGGATGGGCAGCCGGAGGCAATGGAAGAGTTTGACGATGGCCGGGCTGTTATGACAAAAGGGTTATTAAGTATTTACGCGTGATTATTGAAAGACCGTCGGCATAGGGATGATCAATTGATTAATGCTTCCGATATTATACTGCTAGTATTTTTAATAAGGTGATACTATCCTTTTTTTGTACAGATTAAGGAGTCAATTTGATTTTTTATATCCTGTGCAGGCGAATTAATTTTTATCTTTACATCTATTGGTCAACATAAATCAAATTTTTCTGTAATGCCAGCTTCCCAATTATTAAGCTGAATGACCTGCCAAGAGACAGGTGATTCGATCATGATAATAAAACTCCGGCTAACTGATTAAACACAATGCTTTCTTTAATTAAAACGATTTTTGCAATTTTTTTATTAAGCGTTACCTTACTAGGTCATGCTGATGAAAAAATCAAGATTCAGAACAAAAACGATTCGGGTGTCCATCTAACGCCCAAGGAGCGGGCTTGGTTGAAAAAACATCAACCTATTCGGATTGCTTTTGATGGTTCTTTGCCGCCTTATAGCTTTATCAACGATTCGGGGCAGTTTGAAGGCATCGCCATAGAAATCATCAATATTCTTAGCCAAAGGCTAGGGATAAAATTTAAAACTTATCCTAATGTTAGCTGGAACAGAATATATAAAGCTGCCGGGGCCCGACAGGTTGATGTGGTTGCAACCATGGTTGATCGGCCAGAACGTAGGTTGTGGTTTAATTTTACTCAGCCTTATCTGACCAAATCCTTGGTGATCATAACTAAACAGGATAATACAGAAATTAGGAGTCGACAGGACCTTAAAAAGAAAAAGGTGGCGCTGGTCAAGGGCTATCAATATGGGGACATAGTGATTAAGGATTTTCCTACGGTTAAACCCTACTATGTCAGCACTATGCTGAATGGTTTGAAAGCCGTTGCAAACGGAAAAGCAGATGCGGCCATTACTTTTATGGCGACGGCTAATTATTTACAAACAAAACATTTAATGGAGAATCTGAAATTTGCCGATTTTTATGATCGTAATAGCGCCAATGAAAGTATTGCTGTGCGCAAGGACTGGCCGTTACTTGTCTCTATATTTCAAAAAGGATTGGACTCATTAAGCGAAAAAGAGATGCAAAGTATTTTTGCCAAATGGGTTTTTCGGGTTGATCCGCCCGAGGAAAAGTCGAATAATGCTGAACTTGCTCTACCTCCCGTTTCAAGATCCGACTCGTTGGATTATTTGTTCCTGGGTAAGATCCTAGTGCCTTTCCTAATTATTATGAGCTTTTTATTGGCATGGCTTTTCCATGCCCATAGCCAGAACAGAAAAATAATTCAATCAAAAAATCAGGTTTTGATTACCAACAGAAATTTGCAGGCATTGCAAAGTGATCTTGAGCACCTGGTTTTAAAGCGCACTGCAGAACTGAATTCCAGCGAACAAAAGTTCCGTAGTCTGGTTGAAAACCTTCGTAACGAGTACTTTTTTTATCACCATGACAATGCAGGTATATTTACGTATGTGAGCCCATCGGTAACCAATATTCTCGGTTATAGTTCGGAAGAGTTCATGGCTCATTACCGTGAATACCTGACTGATAATGCGATTAATCAAAAAATTGATGAATATACTGAATTATGCACTCAAGGCGTACCCAACCCACCTTACCAAGTGGAAATTTACGATAGAAGAAAAATCGTCCATTGGCTTGAGATAGCAGATTCACCTGTTTATGATGAGTACGGTAATTGTATTGGCGTGGACGGCATAGTTCATGACATAACCGTGCGTAAACTGGCTGATGAACGCTTGATACGCCTATCTTATTACGATGATCTGACTGGATTGGCCAATCGCCGTCTGTTTTCGGACCGCCTACAGCAGACCCTTAACTTGGCAAACCGTAATAAATCGTCGGTTGCTCTTTTTTATCTTGATCTGGATGAATTTAAAGCCATAAACGATAATATGGGGCATGCTGCTGGAGACGAAATCCTTAAAGAAGCTTCACGCCGATTAACGTCCACATTGCGTGACTCTGATGTCGCGGCTCGTTTGGGTGGAGATGAATTTGCTTTGTTATTGCCGGGAACCGATGCCGTTGCAGCAGTGCAGGTAGCAGAAAAAATTCTGAAAATGTTCCGTAAACCTTATTTATTGGGTGAGACCACTGCTGCTTTGGGAGCCAGTATCGGCATTGCAGTTTATCCCCAAAATGGCAGAGAGTGCGAGACGCTTGTTAATAATGCTGATACCGCTATGTATCATTCCAAGAAAAAAAATCTCGGTTATTCTTTTTATGCTGACCATATGGAACAAGCGATGGATCGCTATGCCTGAAATAAAGGTATCAATATCCTTGTTGTATATGGCAAAGGATATTTTTTGTCGGGAGTCAGGATATTGTCAGCGAATTTGGTAAGCCATCGTTCTTGAGGTTTCAATAGATTCCTTCGGTTGAGTTCTCACCGCTAAATACTCAGGTGGCGCCCCATCGCTGATGCCGAAGTTTGAAGCTTGATGGGACTACGTTAATATTCACCCAATTATTTTCTCTTGAATGTTGCTAAAAGCAAATCCGTAGGACTATCAAATCATGTTTTGCAAAACTTGCCTAGCCAACTAAAAAAATTGTTAATGACCAAAGCCGTATAATTTCGTAAAATTGCACTGATTTAAATTTTATGGCGGGATGAGTCCTCGAGGCTTCATCCCGTTTTTCACATTTGAGGTGGCGTGTTTGAGTAAATCGGCAATATTGATGCTGGAAGACGGCACCGTGTTTAACGGTGTGTCAATAGGCACGGATGGCTGTTCCGTGGGGGAAGTCGTTTTTAATACGGCAATGACCGGCTATCAGGAAATCCTGAGTGATCCTTCTTATGCCCGGCAAATCGTGACATTGACCTATCCGCATATCGGTAATGTTGGCACCAATGAGGAAGATAACGAATCCAGCAAGGTTTTTGCCAGCGGCCTGGTGATCAGGGATCTACCTTTGCTAGCCCATAACTGGCGCAGCCAAAAAACCTTGCAACAGCATTTATTGGAACATAATGTCGTTGCAATTGCCGATATCGATACTAGGCAACTCACACGCCTGCTAAGGGATAAAGGTGTGCAAAGGGGCTGTATAATGGCTGGTAATGAGATTGATGCGGCTCTTGCCAAGTCAGCGATAGACAACTTTCCTGGCTTAAAAGGCATGGATTTGGCTAAAGTTGTATCGGTGTCAGAACCGTATGAATGGACTGAAAATACCTGGGATTTGCTGAGCGGGCACAGGCAGGCAGAAAATCTAAACAAGCATGTTGTCGCTTACGACTTCGGTATTAAGCGCAATATTCTCAGGTTATTGGCTAATCGAGGTTGCCGAATTACTGTGGTACCGGCAACTACACCAGCGGAAACGGTTTTGGCGATGAATCCCGACGGAGTGTTTCTATCCAACGGCCCTGGTGATCCCGAGCCATGCACTTACGCCATCGAAGCAATTAAAACTATTTTGGGCAGGAACATTCCGATTTTCGGGATTTGTCTGGGTCATCAATTATTGGCTTTAGCCAGCGGCGCAAAAACGGAAAAGATGAAATTCGGTCATCACGGCGCCAATCATCCGGTGCAGGAAAAAGCAACCGGGCGTGTGATGATCAGCAGCCAGAATCATGGCTTTGCCGTCAATGAAGCCAGCCTACCGCCTAATTTAAAAGCAACTTACCATTCCTTGTTCGATGGTAGCTTACAGGGCGTTGCGCGCACCGATTGTCCCGCATTCTCTTTTCAGGGACACCCAGAAGCGAGTCCTGGTCCCCATGATGTCGAGCCATTATTTGACGCTTTCATCGAATTAATGAATGCATGACAGGTGCAAGGTAAAAGACCAACGGTTAAAACTTTCGTACGATATCTTACTTTTTGCCTTGTACTTTTCATTCTGAGCCTTAATTAAGACTATGCCAAAAAGAACCGACATCAAATCCATTTTATTACTCGGCGCAGGGCCTATTGTAATCGGTCAGGCCTGCGAGTTTGATTATTCAGGAACCCAGGCCTGTAAAGCCCTGCGCGAAGAAGGTTACCGCGTGATTCTGGTCAACTCCAACCCGGCCACGATCATGACGGACCCCGATATGGCTGACGCCATTTATATCGAGCCTATCGACTGGCAAACGGTTGAGAAAATCATCGCCAAAGAATGCCCTGACGCCATTTTGCCGACGATGGGTGGCCAGACCGCGCTAAATTGTGCGTTAGCGCTGGATGCACATGGCGTTTTGGAAAAATACGGAGTCGAAATGATTGGCGCAAGCAAGGATGCAATAAAAAAGGCTGAAGACCGTGAACTATTCAATCAGGCGATGCGCAGAATCGGTTTTGAAGTGGCGCGTTCAAAAACCGCGCATTCTCTGGAAGAAGCCCTGGCTGCGCAACAGGAAGTCGGTTATCCGACGGTAATCCGGCCATCATTTACGATGGGCGGCAGCGGGGGAGGCATTGCATATAACAAGGAGGAGTTTGTTGAAATCTGCGAACGCGGCTTGTATTTATCGCCCACCAACGAATTATTGATCGAAGAATCGGTGCTGGGCTGGAAAGAGTTTGAAATGGAAGTCGTGCGCGATTCGAAGGATAATTGCATTATTGTCTGCTCAATCGAAAATTTTGACCCAATGGGAGTCCATACCGGCGATTCCATCACTGTTGCTCCGGCACAGACGCTGACCGATAAGGAATACCAAATTCTGCGCAACGTAGCGATAGCCGTATTACGCGAAATTGGCGTCGACACCGGCGGTTCCAACGTTCAGATGGCGATCAATCCAGACAACGGGCGTCTGATCGTCATCGAAATGAATCCCCGCGTATCACGTTCATCAGCCTTGGCGTCCAAGGCCACCGGCTTTCCGATCGCTAAAGTGGCGGCCAAGCTGGCAGTGGGCTATACGCTGGATGAGTTGAAAAACGAGATTACCGGGGGAGCGACACCGGCTTCGTTTGAGCCGGCGATCGACTATGTGGTCACCAAGGTGCCAAGATTCGCCTTTGAAAAATTTCCGCAGGCCGACGACCGGCTGACGACACAGATGAAGTCGGTCGGCGAAGTGATGGCAATTGGTCGCACTTTTCAAGAGTCGTTGCAAAAAGCCTTACGCGGATTGGAAATCGGCATTAATGGTCTCAATGAAATTATCGATTTTAACGTTGGCGACTCCCACGAAAAAATTCAGCGTGAACTGCGGCATCCAGGCCCCGATCGGCTATTATATCTTGCCGACGCTTTCCGCAGCGGCATGAGCTTGGCCGATGTTTATGAGGCCAGCAAAATCGATCCCTGGTTTCTGGCTCAGATCGAAGATCTGGTCATGACCGAAAAATCATTGGCAACCAAAACCCTGTCGACTCTAAAAGAAGGTGAACTCTTTAGGCTGAAGCGGAAAGGTTTTTCAGACCAGCGTCTGGCCAAAATACTAGATACTTCTGAAATTGAAGTGCGCAATGTCCGGCATAAACAAAATATCCGTCCGGTCTATAAGCGCATCGACTCCTGCGCAGCCGAATTTTCGTCGGATACAGCCTATTTATATTCAACTTATGAGCAGGAATGCGAAGCGCGTGTTTCTGATCGGAGAAAAATTATAATTCTGGGCGGTGGTCCTAACCGCATCGGGCAAGGCATTGAATTCGACTATTGCTGCGTCCATGCGGCCTTAGCCTTGCGCGAAGACGGTTATGAAACCATCATGATCAATTGCAATCCCGAAACGGTATCGACTGATTTCGATACCTCGGATCGCTTGTATTTCGAGCCTTTAACACTTGAAGACGTACTGGAGATTGTTTATCTTGAAAAACCGATAGGCGTAATTGTTCAGTATGGCGGGCAAACACCACTGAGACTCGCCAAAACGTTAGAAGCGGCAGGCGTTCCAATTATCGGCACTTCGCCGGATTCGATCGATTTGGCCGAAGACCGCGAGCGTTTCCAGAAATTGCTGGAAAGGCTGGATCTGAAACAACCGCCCAATGCCACTGTGCGTTCTATCGAACAGGCACTAAATGCAGCCAGGGACCTGGGCTATCCTCTGGTAGTAAGGCCTTCTTATGTTCTGGGTGGGCGTGCTATGGAAATTGTTTTCAACGAAGAAGGCCTGCAACGTTATATGAAAGAGGCGGTCAGCGTTTCCAACGACTCGCCGGTATTACTGGACCGTTTTCTGGATGACGCCGTAGAAATGGACGTCGATGCCATTTATGACGGAGAAAGGGTATTGATTGGCGGTTTGATGGAGCATATCGAACAAGCCGGCGTGCATTCGGGCGATTCCGCCTGTTCGTTGCCGCCTTATGAATTACCGCTGGAGATACAGAACCAGCTGCGGGTGCAAGTTGCCAGGTTGGCTGAAGCATTGGGAGTCCGCGGCTTGATGAATGCTCAGTTTGCCATTCAGGGTAACGATATTTATGTGCTTGAAGTCAATCCCAGAGCTTCACGCACCGCGCCGTTCGTGTCGAAAGCGACTGGTTATCCACTGGCTAAAATCGCGGCCCGTTGCATGGTAGGACAAACTCTGTCCGCGCAGGGGGTCACCAAAGAGCGTATTCCTGATTATTATTCAGTCAAGGAGGCTGTATTTCCTTTTGTCAAATTTCCGGGCGTGGATCCTTTATTGGGGCCTGAAATGAAATCGACGGGGGAGGTCATGGGCATCGGCAAAACCTTTGGCGAAGCGTTTGCCAAATCGCAGCGTGCAGCAGGCGTCAATTTGAATGATAGTGGCAAAGTATTGATCAGTATACGCGACGCCGATAAAATCAAGGCACCGGATATTGCCAGGATGCTGGTCAGCAAAAAATATGAAATTGTCGCAACTGGTGGCACGGCAAAGTTTCTTCAGGAAGCGGGCATTTCCTGCGAGGTGGTGTACAAGGTCAATCAAGGCAGGCCCAATACGGTTGATATGATCAAAAATGACCAAATCCAGCTTATCATTAATACCACCGAAGGCACGAAAGCAATAGCCGACTCATTTACGATGCGCAGGGAAGCGTTACAACACCGCGTCCCTTACTATACAACGATGGCCGGAGCAAAGGCCGCCTGTTATGCGTTGGGCGAATTGGATGCCGGCGATGTTAATTGCCTACAAGATTTACATAAAAATTTGACCTAGAATTTGAAGCTACAGGATGCAAGGTCTGGTCCTTGAGCCTATGTGAAATTATTGGAGTTTTAAAAAATGAAGAAAGTACCTCTTACCGTCAAGGGCGCAGAAAAGTTACGGACGGAATTGGATGAACTAAAAACGGTTGTGCGTCCCAAAATTATTGCTGCCATTGCCTCGGCACGTGAGCATGGCGATTTAAAAGAAAATGCCGAGTATCATGCGGCGCGTGAACAGCAAAGCTTTGCCGAGGGCCGTATCGCAGAAATTGAGGCAAAGCTGTCTAATGCACAGATTATTGACATAACCAAGCTGGATCCGAATGGCAAGGTAGTATTTGGGGCAACAGTTCAAATTGAAGATATTGACTCCGGAAAAAGAGTTATCTATCAAATTGTTGGTGAAGATGAAGCAAATATCAAGGAAAACCGAATTTCGATCGGGTCGCCAATTGCCAGGGCATTAATAGGGAGAGAAGTTGACGATATTGTGACAGTTAAAGCACCGGGTGGTGATGTTGAATATGAAATTATCGCAATTGAATACATTTAAAGTTGTTTTGTTCATCGTTCAAATACGAATAAAGAGTTATTATTGAGTTCTCAATGTGTATTCCTATTTAGCGCCTTCCAAATTGGCCAAGCCACCTTCATAAGGCGTGGCATATTTGCATTCTTTTTGTGGACAGACTTTTTCAGCGCCGCGTCTTTTGGTTTCTTTCACGGTTAAAATGGGCCATTGGCATTCGGGGCAACTTTCTTTTACCGGTGCATTCCAGAGTGCATAGTCGCATTTTGGATATTCAGAACATGAAAAAAATATTTTACCAGTTCGAGATTTGCGCTTTAGGATATTCCCCTTTTTACACTGAGGACATTCAATGCCGGTGTCCGAAGGCTTTTCCAATGGTTCGATATGGCGACATTTTGGATAGGCGCTGCAGCCGATGAATTTACCATAGGGTCCTACTTTGATGACCAATGGTGATTCGCATTTTGGGCAGGATCGGCCTTCTACGACCTCGGGTTCTTCCGGATCCTTAGCTTCATTCAAATTACGGGTATAAGAACAGGCAGGATAATTGGTGCAGCCAATAAACCGGCCATTTCGACCTAAACGGATCGACAGCGGACTGCCACATTCAGGACATTTCTCTTCAATGACCTCCTGAGTTACATCCTTACGCTGAACGCTTTCTTCCTTATCCTGGATTAGCATGATGAACGGCCTCCAGAAATCACCCATTAAAGGAATCCAGTCTTTTTCACCACGCGAAACGGCATCAAGTTCGTCTTCTAGATTGGCGGTAAAGTCGTAGTCGACATATTTAGTAAAATGTTCGGTCAAAAATTTGTTGACAATTCTGCCAACATCAGTTGGATGAAAACGTTTATTGTCAAGTGTGACGTAGTCACGGTTCTGCAATGTTGAAATAATCGATGCATACGTCGAAGGGCGGCCTATGCCGTGTTCTTCCAAGGCTTTTACCAGGCTGGCTTCACCATAACGTGGCGGGGGGTCAGTAAAATGCTGCGCGGCTATGATGTCAGTAAGTGGCACCGGACGGCCTTCTTCTAATGGCGGCAAGAAACTTTCCTTATCATCACTGTCCTTGCCGTCATCTTTTCCTTCCAGATAAACAGCCATAAATCCTGGCGAGGCTATAGTGGAACCAGAGGCTCTAAAAATGTGCCTTCCTTCACCGCAGGTCAAATCGACAGTCACCACATTAAGCGTGGCATGAATCATCTGGCAGGCTATCGTGCGTTTCCAGATGAGATCGTAAAGCTTGAATTGATCGGCGCTCAGTTGGTCCTTGATCCGGTGTGGCAAATGTCGGGGTGTGGTCGGTCGTATCGCTTCGTGAGCTTCCTGGGCGTTTTTCGATTTGGTTTTAAATAGTCTGGATTCTTCAGGTACGTTGTCAGCGCCGAAGATTTCCGCGATCAATTCCCGCATTTCCTGAACAGCCTCCACCGAAAGGTTGACCGAATCGGTGCGCATGTAGGTAATCAGGCCGGCCGTTTCCCCCCCGATATCGATGCCTTCATAGAGCTGCTGGGCGACCGTCATCGTGCGCTTGGTGGTGAAGCCCAGTTTACGTGATGCTTCCTGTTGCAGGGTCGAGGTAATGAAGGGTGGCGCGGGATTACGCTTTTGCTGTTTCTTTTCCAGTTTGGTGACCAGCAATTGGCCATCAGCGGCATCGAGAAGAGTTTGTTTAGTT
>Ga0209798_10000218_pt1 | contig 33113 bp, 28 predicted proteins | sample DOMMetBare3Fresh_FD_187475 | JGI IMG/M metagenome (GOLD analysis project Ga0209798, IMG submission 187475) | Wetland sediment microbial communities from St. Louis River estuary, USA, under dissolved organic matter induced mercury methylation -... | ecosystem: Environmental > Aquatic >... | reverse complement strand
GTTAGACGCATTGGATTTGAGCCATCCGCATTCATCACATATATCTCAAAGTTGCCGTCGCGGTCGGAGGAAAAAGCGATCTTCGTCCCGTCAGGTGAAAATCTTGCCAAGAGATCAGACGCCGCATTAGTGGTTAGACGCATTGGATTTGAGCCATCTGCATTCATCACATATATCTGAGGGTTGCCGTCACGGGTGGAGGCAAAAGCGATCTTTGTTCCAGCCTGTGCCTGCACATTTTGGGCTATGCCAAAAACCATTCCGATGCTTACTCCAAGCATCGCCATCATCATTGTTATCTTGCATGTTCTGTTTTTCATCTTCTCTATTCTCCTTTATCTTGTTGCAGCAACTAATAAACCGTCCATAGCAGTTAAGAAACCAACTACATTTGAATGCAGTTCATTCTTAACTCAAGGCTGGATAAACTCAGCCAGTTGGAAGTGAATATGTAATCGACTATTGCGAATATACTACGAATGTCAGACTTTTTCATATTTATTATTAGTATTTATTGTTAAAAGAGTCACGGGCTCAACTGGTCAGTGGAAAACCAAACATTTTCAATCGAATGAATGCGACGTGTTGCCACCCACCCTATATCTGTATTGGAACTGGAATCAGGCTCGGGTGATCCTTAGCTTGGCAAGCAGATGAAGACCTCGATGCGGAAAGATCGACACTAAGCACTATGAGCTGTAGGCGAAGCCCTGAAATACGTCACGAAGCGGTGCAAGTTGGTCACGAAGCAGGTAAAATAGCTCACGAACCCTAACCCTAACAAGTTGGTCACGAATTGGTATACATTGCGTTTGTCGGTTAACGAGCCGGACACATTCTGAGGACTTGAAAATGAGTTTATCCAAAGCAAAATTCGGAACATTCGATGATCTTGTCGCAAGGCTAGATCCTAAGATCGAGCAGATCGCGCGCAGCCTTCGCACGCTAATTCTGCGTGTGGATCCCGGTGCGGTTGAGGTCGTCCGTTTAGGAGATAATGCTGCGTCATTCGGGCTCGGACCAAAAAAGATGAGCGAAGCATACGCTTACATCATGCCCAAAACAGGCTATGTGAACCTCGGCTTTTATAATGGGGCGGCGCTCGCTGATCCGGCCGGGTTGATCGAAGGAACGGGAAAACGGCTGAGACACGTAAAAGTGTATTCGACCGAAGACGCAGATCGGCCGGAAATACGCCGATTGATCGAGACGGCACGGGCAGAGCGACGACAGGCACTCGATCGCAAATAGTATGAGCAACACAACAACCTTAATATCAGCCTTGGAGACGGCTCCCGGCGTGATCATCCCACTGATCCGCGAGGTGCCCTCGCAGATACTTAGGCGTCGTCCGGCCCCGGCGAAATGGTCGGCGTACGAGAACGCCATTCACCTGTCGCAGTCGGACGCTTCGTTCCTCGCGCGGCAGAACTCAAATAAGTTATTCCATAGCCGAAGCAATGCAAGTCGCTGATGAAGCCGTGAAAGTGCCTCACGAAGTAGTATCCCAAAACAACAAAATTCGGTGTATAATCGCGTAGCAACTGTCTAAGGAGATAAGGCATGAAACCATTAGCAAGAATCACATTTGATCCAGAGGTCATGGGCGGCAAACCGTGTATACGTGGTCTGCGGGTTACAGTCGGCACGATCGTTGGGCTGGTAGCGTCGGGCCATTCGTTTGCCGACATCCTAAGCGCATATCCATACCTTGAAGAAGGTGATCTGAGTGAGGCTCTGGCGTATGCCGCGTGGCGTGTTGAGGAGATCGAACTACCGCTTGCCGCAGCATGAAGATCCTGATCGACATGAACCTGTCGCCGGATTGGACGGCCGCATTTACGGCTGCTGGTATCGAGTCGGTTCATTGGTCAACCATTGGCGACCCGCGAGCCAAAGACATCGAGATAATCGAACACGCCCGTGCGAATGGTTATATTGTCTTCACTCACGATCTGGATTTTGGAACGATCTTAGCGTTGACCCATGTCGCAGGTCCGAGTGTCATCCAAGTTCGAACGCAGGACATTTTGCCATCAAGTCTCGGCAACACGCTTATTTCAGTATTGCGTGACAACGAGTCGGCTCTTGATCAAGGAGCTTTGATCGTTGTGGACGAGGCACGAGCAAGAGTTCGCATTTTGCCGTTACAGTGAGCGATACAACCACATTGATCTCTGCGTTGGAGTCAGCGCCCGGCGTGATCATTCCGCTGATCGGCGAGGTGCCGCCGGAGATATTGAAGCGCCGTCCGAGCCCTGGGAAATGGTCGGCTTACGAGCATGCCATTCACCTGTCGCAGTCTGACGTTGCCTTTCGTGCACGGCTCGACCTGATCTTGTCCACGCCGGAACCGCTCATTGAGACGATAGAAAATTCCGCTGAGGACGAAGCGGGTGCGATGCTCGAAGTAGATCTCGACGAGAGCCTCGAACGCTACGTCCGCGAGCGTGCCGCACTTGTGACACGACTAAAACAGCTTTCACCCGACGAATGGCATAAAACCGCCGTCCACGAGGCGTTCGACCATTATTCGGTTTTCATAATGTTCCGGCATCTGTACGTTCACGAGATTCACCACGCTTACCTGATCGAACAGTTGCTGCTCAAGAATGATTGGGACGAGTGACCTCGGCTCGAAACGAGACCATTGATTAGAATCCGTTTCAGGAATATACTCATTAACCATCAAACCAGTACAAGGAGAATTGAGATGAAGACAGCTTTCTTTTGCTTAGTAATGTTTGCGGTGTTTTCTGTTTCGGCCTCGGCTCAGGACCTTGAAGAGAATTCGGATTACCGGGAATTTAAGAAATGGACAGTCGCCGCCCAGCATAAACGGCCGTTGCCGATCATTTACGAATGGTGCTCCGAGGCTTACAAGAAAATGATCGCGAGCGGCGTCTCGCCTTCGACTCAGGTTCCCGAGGAGATCATGTCGGAAGATGTTGACTTTCCCAAGATCGAGTGGAAAGGTACGGTCAAGGAACTCAATGACAGATTGTGCGCCGGTGGGCAAAAGAAGCTCAGCGACGACATCGTTGCTAAACAAGCTCCGTATAAAGCTGCTCTAAAAGCCGACAAACTCCGACTCGTTATAGATGAAAAGACTGGGACTGTTTATCGTTACGCGTTGGCAGGCGGCAAGTATACAAGCGACGCCAAGCAACTCGCCGCTGCCCGCGTCTGGTTTTTGGACATCGGCGCCGCGACCAATGAGAGTCAGTACTGCCTCAATGGCGGTAAGCGCAGTTCCGTTCGCCGGTATACCTTTGACGCTGAGCACAAGCTACTCGGTACGACCCAAAAAGCATACTGCGGCGACCCGCCGGCATCAGCGTACAGGTAACGTCTGGGTCTACGGCGTTTTCTAAATTTAAGATCAGGAGAAATTTATGCTACGAATCGTTTTGGGCGTCATTGGTGGATTTTTTACCTGGATGATATTGTGGGTCGGAAGCGAGAAGGTCCTTTCCGCCACTTTTCCGGAGGGATACGGAGTTCATCAAGCCGCGTTCCAAGCGGCCGTTGAAAATGGTGGTCAGTTCACAGTGGACACGACGCTTCTTCTCATACATCTTGTCCAGGGTTTGATCGTCTCGGTGATGGCCGGAGCTCTGGCCGCGCTGATCGCCGGTGAAAACAAACGCGCGCCTCTGATCCTCGGGATTCTGCTCGTGGCCTTTGGTTTACTGATCGTGGTCCTGTCCTGGCCGTATGTCCCCATTTGGTATCACGTTATCTTTACGGCGATGCTGCTTCCGATGGCGATCCTCGGCGGTAAACTGATAACCACCACTTAGAAGAAAAGTGCGAAAGCCACCGGCTCCGTAAGAATTTCAACCCACGGATAAGCGACAACGATCGATTTCGTCGCGTAACGACGATTAATACGAACGAGCAGGTGAGGTGAAGCTAGTTGAATGTGAACCGATCGAAATATAGTTAACAGGAGAAAAGTATATGGCAAAGGCAACGGGCATCGGCGGGGTATTTATTAAGAGTGCGGGCAAGGGCTCGGATCTGGCGGCGTGGTATGAGAAAAATCTCGGCATCGCCCTCGAGAGCTGGGGCGGCGCGATATTGAAATGGACGGACGATAAGGTAGTCGACGGCGGCCTCACGGTCTGGAGCACCGCCAACGTCGACTCCAAGTGGTTCGCCCCGAGCGAGTCCTCATTCATGATCAACTACCGCGTTGATAACATGGACGAGCTCCTCGACCAGCTAAAACAAAACGGCGTCGAGATCCTCAAAGGCCCGGACACCGAAGAAAATGGAAAATTCGCCTGGATCATGGACCCCGACGGCAACAAGATCGAACTCTGGGAGCCGGCGGTTATGGAAGGAAAGGTTTAACTGAAGAATAACCACGGAAACACAGAGAACACAGAGGTTTTTACAAAGATGAAATTTTCCCCTCGGTGGTGTTTCTGGTCCTGACCGTGGCGTCGTGGTATTTCATGCCGCCGAGCAGAAAGTCCGCTTTAGCGGATCAAGAATGAACAAAATGAAAAACGAATTACTACCTGCCGACTGCGAAGAACTGCTCAGCGAATTAAAGACGCGCTTTGAGGAAAACATGGGCCGCCACAAAGGCCTTGAATGGGCGAAGATTCAGGCGACCCTGGAAGCCGCTACTGCAAAACTCTGGTCGCTAAGCGAAATGGAAAGGACCGGTGGCGAGCCGGACGTTGTCGGGTATGATAAGGCGACGGGCGAGTTTATTTTTTATGATTGTTCACCGGAAAGCCCCAAAGGCCGCCGCAGTCTTTGTTACGACCGGGCGGCGTGGGAATCAAGGAAAGAGAATAAACCGGCAACCAGTGCTCTCGACATGGCCGCCGCGATGGGCATTAAGATATTGACGGAAGAAGAGTATCGCGAACTGCAAACGTTTGGAGAGTTTGATCTGAAAACCTCAAGCTGGCTCGATACGCCCTCTGAGATACGACAACTCGGCGGTGCCATCTTCGGCGATCGCCGCTTTGGCCGCATCTTCACTTATCACAACGGTGCCGAATCCTACTACGCCGCTCGAGCCTTCCGCGGCTCGCTGAGGTTATAATCAATTTCAAATGGCTGAAAAAAAATCAAAACTTGCTGAAATAAAGACAAAACCAACGTCGCAATCGCCCACGGATTTTATCAACGCAATTGAGGCGGAACAAAAGCGTAAAGACAGTTTTGTGCTTTTGGACATGATGAAAAAGGCATCCGGAGAAGAGCCTGTGTTGTGGAGCAGCTCGATCATCGGTTTCGGCAACAAACGATACAAAAGCCCCAAGACTGGCCGCGAGGTCGATTGGTTCCTGATAGGTTTCTCTCCGCGAAAAGCAAATCTGACCTTGTACCTGATGATAAATCATAAGGAACATGCCGCTGCAATTCAAAGGTTAGGTAAACACAAAACCGCCGGAGGTTGTATCTACATAAGTAAGCTCGCGGATATAGATATTGAAGTTCTTAAGGGCATGATAGAGGCGTCCGTTAAAGCAGGATCCTAGGGCAAATACGAACGCTTCAAAAAGGAGATCTCAATGTCAAAACGATCAAATGATTCATCAGAACTCGATGGCGTGGTAACCGCCGCCGAGCTTGTTGCCTTTCAAACCGGGTCCGTCATCAGCCGGACCATCGTAAAGAAGCCGGCCGGCACCGTCACCGCATTCGCGTTTGATGCGGGTGAAGGGTTGAGCGAGCACACGGCGCCGTTCGACGCTTTGGTATTAGACCTCGAGGGCGAAGCCGAAATCTCGATCGGAGGCACACCGCATCGGTTGAACACCGGCGAACTGCTCAAGCTCCCGGCCGGCGTCCCTCATGCGGTAAAGGCCATTACGCCGTTCAAGATGCTGCTTATCATGATCAAGGCGTGACGTCTAGCACTTTGATCGTGCGGCGGCTCCGCCGCAATGGTTTAACCACTATTTTCCAGCCTATGAAAAAACTCAGCATTTCATTCTTGTATCTGACATTGCTCCTCGCCGGTTCGCTCACGTTTGGGTTGGCGCAGGACCCGAGACCTGTGTTTCAAGGTCAGGGGCCTTCGGAGCAAGTCGATACAAAATCGCGCCAGATAACGTTTCAGGTAAGGCGGGCGTATGAGTTTGCTGAAGACGGCGTCGGTTTCTCAAATCAGTTTCCGGGCGCCCGGCTTAACAGCATCGAGCGAACGGGCCCGCTTGCCTACACCATTCATATCGAGCCCGAGAATGCTCCGATCAATATGAGCCCTTGGTACGCCTTTAAGATCTGGGCCGACACAGGCAAAGAGATCAACGTCCGACTCTCATATCCCGAGTATGCCAGGCACCGTTACGATCCCCAGATCAGTAATGACGGCCGAAAGTGGAAGTTGCTCGAAAAGGCGCGGATCACTGAGATCGGCAAAGACCCTGCCTCGACTGACCCCACATCGCGTCCCCTCTCAGTCATCTTAAAGCTGCGCGTGGGCAAGGGTCCGACATGGGTGAGCGCTCAGGAACTGCAGAATTCGTGGCTGGTAAACGAGTGGATGGAGCGGATAACTAAGAAGCGAAAGCTTGGCCTAAGCGAGCTCGGCAAGAGCAAAGAGGGACGCGCGATCAAAATGCTTACGATCGGCAGACCCGAGTCGCAGAAAATGATGCTTGTGATCTCGCGCCAGCATCCGCCCGAGGTGACAGGTTATTTCGCGATGCAGTCGTTTGTCGAGACGATCGCCGGCGATTCAAATCTCGCTAAGAACTTTCGCAAGGACTGGACGGTTTATGTCGTTCCCTTGATGAATCCCGACGGCGTCGATCAGGGGCATTGGCGGCACAATTTGGGCGGCATTGACCTCAACCGCGACTGGACGCTGTTCAACCAGCCTGAGGATAAGCTGGTTAGCGAGTTTCTAAAACGGCGAGAGATAGAGACGGACGGCAAGTTCTATTTCGGCATCGATTTTCACTCGACATGGGACGACATTTACTATCCGATGGCTCGCGGGATAGACGGAAACATGCCGGGACTTGTGTTCGATTGGCTCAGCGCGATCAAGAAAGCGATCCCGGGTTATGACCCAAACATTCGTCCGAGTGATCGTCTACTACCCGCGATCGTGTCGCGAAACTACTTTCTAGCAAGCCACGGAATGGAAGCGCTTGTCTTTGAGATCGGCGACAATACGCCGCGCGATTTTATTCGAAAAAAGGGCAGAGTCGGTGCGGAGGAATTGATGAAACTCCTGATGGCCCGAAGCCCAAAAACAGCAGGCGTGCCGACATCCGTTCAGTAGAGCGCTTGCCTAAGCCTTACCTAGACTTCTATACCACTCAACAAATCTCGGAATGCCATCGGCGATCTTTGTCGTCGGATCATAGCCGAGCAATTCGCGCGATTTTGAAATGTCGGCAAAGGTTGTCGGGACGTCGCCGGGCTGCCACGGTTGGCGGTCAATGATGGCGTTTAGGTCGAGACTGCGTTCGAGCAGGGCGATAAGCTCTTGCAGCTCAGTAGTTTGCGATTCTCCAAGATTAAAGATGTCGTACATCGACCGGTCATAGTCGATCGCCGCACGAACACCCTGAATGATATCGTCGATATATGTGTAATCGCGACGCGACGTGCCGTCGCCGAATACCTGAATAGGCTTGCCCTCGGTAATGAGTTTTGAAAACTTATGTATCGCGAGATCCGGGCGCTGACGCGCGCCGTAGACAGTGAAAAAGCGAAGGCATACGACGCGAATTCCGTACAGATGTGAGTACGTATGGCAAAGCAATTCTCCCGCCGCTTTTGTAGCAGCGTATGGTGAGATCGGCTGGTGAATGCGGTCGTCCTCGGCAAACGGAACCTTTGGATTAATACCATAAACACTGGATGATGAGCCAAAAACAAACTGCTCGACACCGTGTTGTCTGGCGAGTTCGAGCAGATTCAGCGTGCCGTTGATATTGGTCTCGGCATAGAGTTTTGGCTCGCTAAGAGACGGTCTCACACCCGCCCGTGCGGCGAGATGAACAATACAGTCAAACTTGGTGTCCGCAAATACCGCGGCCATCCGAGCCGCATCCCGAATGTCGGCCTCGATCAATCTGTAGTTTGATCTTTCGAGGTGCGCTGCGATGTTTGCGCGCTTGACGTCTGGCGAGTAAAAATCGTTTAGATCATCGACAACCGTGATATGCCAGCCGCCTTCGGCCAGCAAATGATCAACAAGGTGCGACCCGATAAATCCGGCACCGCCGGTAACCAATATATTTTTGTCCACAACGTTGATTTTACTTTACGGCAAAGACCAATTGCTAAAGACTTAGTTCAAAAACCTCTGCTTGGCGTAGAAGCGGTGCAGAATCTCCTCGAGAAAGCCTTCGTATGAGAAGTCCTCTAAGTTATAGTTAGGCTTGAGTTTATACATTATCGGGAGAGCGATGCGCCACGCCATCCAGAGCCGCTGCCGGTCGGTCAGGTCCCAACGGCGACGTAGGAAACTCTCGACGACCTCGACCTCTCGATCAGATAACGAAGCAACATTGACAACGATTCCGGTGGGTTTCTGGACACGAGTAAAGGCCGTGTCTGTGATGCGATTCGAAAACGTCTCGGCAAATGTCGGCGCCTCGCCCTCACGTTCGCGCACGACGACTGTACCGGCGAAAATATCACCGACGCGTTGGTCGCTCCCACTCGAGAAAATGACTATAAGGCCGACCGAATAGACCGGAATGACAAAACCCGGAACCGCGTCAAAAATGCGCAAGAGATTGCGGGCGATCGCCTCCCAGAGCGTTAACGGCCGGCCATCCTCGCGAATTACCCGAAGCTTTAACAGCCGCTTGCCGGGCGTTTGCCCATTCCAAAGCCATTCGAAAATAATAAAATACCCTGCGAATATCAGAAACAAGACAAGTATCATCAGCGCGACGGTCCATTTTGGCATCTCGGTCAGGAGTTTCTCGGGCGCGTCAGCAACATCTGACGAAGTATAGCCGGCAAGGCTCAGGAAAAACCACGCCACGAGAAAGATTGAAAGGTACTGTATAAAATGATCGATCGTTACCGCCAGAAAACGGTTGCCGATCGACGCGAGTGCAAATTCGAGCGGAACCCGTTCGGGTGTCTCGATGATCAGCGTTTCTTCGGTTTCGATATATCGGCGCGGCATCTTTACCGGACTATTATTAAGAGATTTTGCGACTATTGCAAAAACCAGGCTATTCCTTGTCAATCTTGTCGCCCATTCTCTATACTTGTTTTGGCGGTTACGCGGATGGCAGGTGAGACGTTTTGAAAACTGAATTAAATCGAGAGGACGTAACGGCCCGGGGCTTTCGCTTTGCGATCGTCGTCAGCCGTTGGAATCCTAATTTTACGACGAAACTCGCGCGCGGCGCAGTCGAGGCTCTAACAAACGCGGGAGCAGAAGCGATCGAAACGTTTCACGTTCCGGGCGCTTTTGAGTTGCCGGTAGCGTGTCTGAAAGCTGCACAAAGCGGTGATTTTGACGCAGTCATCGCTCTCGGCGTTGTTATTCGCGGCGATACACCTCACTTCGACTACGTTGCGGGACAGGCAGCCGCCGGCATAATGCAGGCATCGATGCAGTCGGGCGTACCGGTAATGTTCGGTGTGATAACTGCCGACAATGTCGAGCAGGTTGTGGAACGAACCGGCGAAAAGGACGATAACAAGGGTTACGAAGCCGCTCTTGCCGCGGTAGAAATGGTAAACTTATTTCGCGAAATGGAATCGTCGAAGGAACAAGGCCGGGGTAAGGAAAAGGTTTTTCCGCATGTCGTTTGATAAAGCAGAGAAGAGTTCGGGCACACGGCATAAAGCACGCGAATGTGCTCTGCAAATGCTATTTGCCTTTGATATGGTCAAGGACGATTGTCCGGCGCTGACCCTAAATTATTGGAACGAGCTCGGCGACGCGTCGATCAACGATAAAACCCGCGAATTCGCAAACCGCCTGGTTTGTGGCACAATCGAAAGGATCAACGACATCGACGACCACATCCGCACGCGAGCCGAGCACTGGCGCATTGAGCGGATGGCGATAGTTGACCGCAACGTGCTTCGTCTTGCGGTTTACGAATTTCTCTACCACGACACCCCAAAAAATGTCGCCATCAACGAGGCTCTCGAGATGGCCCGACGCTTTTCCACATACGAAGCAACGCAATTCATAAACGGCCTACTTGACGCGATAAAACAAGATCTCGAACCGGCCCCGGACAATAATGAGACTGGTGAGAAGTCTCAGGCATCGTCAATTTGAGTTCCGAAAGGATTCGTGATGACGGTGCCGGCCATTCCCGCCGCAGGATCAAGTCGCTGATCTTCTTTCTTTTCATACGTTCAAACTGACGTAATATGAACGCCTCAATCGGTCGCAATGACCTAATTTCTTCGCGTCTTAAACTTGCCACATTCGCCTAACCCTCTATTTTACATATATTTAGATCAATTTCCTGGTTTGGCACGGTCATTGCGAATAGCTCTGCGGCTGTAGATGCGCCGAACTTTGAACTTATTGGGTGAATTTTATGAAGAGATTAGACTTGAAACAAGTTTTTACAGCGGTGGTGCTTTTTGCACTATCGACACAAATGCTATCGTTTGCAGTTTTTGCACAGTCACAAAAGACTGAGAGTAACGAAGACATCGAACAACAAAAGCAACCCGAACAGGCCGATCTAGGCTCACCCTCCAAGATAGCTCCTGATCTGGAAGAGAGCGTAAATCAGCAGCGTTTTGGATACAGAGGCGACGAGACGCAAAAGGTGATCATTCAACTTAAGCCTGCGACAGGCATTAATAATCTCGTCGGCAACGATGCCACTCAGAGTGTAAAAGAACAAATGCTCGCCGACGAGGTTCGTAATAACAAAGCCAAAACGGGAATTTTGGTAACGGATTTGGCCCGAATGGGTGGGCGCGTTAAGAAGTCGTTTAATCGTGTCGGCCTCGTCAGCGCGGAGCTACCGCTCTCGAAGATCCGCCAGTTATCGGAATCGAATGACGTTGCATTTATTTCTCCGGACGTAGCGACTATTCCACTAGGACATGTAGAAACTACCACCGGAGCCAACCTTGTGCGAAATCTAACGTCGGGAACGACAATGGACGGTCGTGGTATCGGCGTCGCAGTTATTGACAGTGCGTATTACCTCGACAACGAGATGTTTCGCCAGGCCAATGGCACGATGATCCAACAGGTAAATAAAGACATGCTCGGAATCGGCATGATGGCAACCGACGGAAATGGCCACGGGACACACGTTTCATCGTTGATAGCTGGAAATCCTGCGTTTGCGGGCGGCGCCTATGCTGGCGTGGCTCCTGGCGTTAAGCTGATCCCGATTCGTGCTTTGGGCCTTCCGGGTTCGGGGCTTTCAAGCGACGTTATCGCCGCATTAGACTGGGTTATAGCTAACAAGTCACTTCACAATATACGCGTCGTAAATATGAGTCTCGGCACACCGGCCTCACAGAGTTACAAGACCGACCCGCTGTGTCTGGCAGCTCGCAGGGTCTTTAACGCAGGGATCGTCGTGGTTGCTTCCGCCGGAAACAACGGTAAGGACATTAATGGCGCAAAGCGGTACGGCACGATCAATTCGCCCGGCATTGAGCCTTCGGTGATCACGGTTGGTGCGACCAATACATACGGCACAGATGTGCGGACGGACGATACGATCGCGACGTATAGTTCGAAAGGGCCGACACGCGGCTGGTCGACCGCAACGAACGGAGCGAGGGTTTATGACAATCTCATAAAGCCAGATTTAGTGGCTCCGGGCAATAAGCTGATCGCGGCAATGTCAAATCAGAATACGAACATGGCCGTTCCTAATCTGGTTCTCGATTATCCGGCCCTTAACGCCCGCCAGCCTGATTACCATCTTGACTGGACCACGTACCAGATGGTCGGGGCAAAGAACGGGGCAATGTGGCTGAGTGGTACATCAATGTCGGCACCCTTGGTATCCGGCACCGTGGCACTGATGCTACAGGCTAATCCGAGCCTGACACCGAGTCTGGTAAAAGCGATCTTGATGTATTCGGCTGAACCGTTGAAAAACGTCAATACGCTTGAACAAGGCGCCGGCCAACTCAATGTGGACGGCGCCGTCAGATTGGCAAAGCTTGTCAAGACAACGCTGCCGACGACAAACGGAACCGCTTTGCTAACAGGTTCATTGCCGTCAAATCAGTACACCATGATCGGCGGACAGAGAGCCTATTGGGGCAAGGGCGTAATTACGAACTTTGGTTTTCTTTACGGCAATGACCTGATGAACAAATGGCAGGGCATGTATAGAAGCGGCGTTTTAGTTGGTGACGGAACGCCATTCTCGGGGAGCAGTATTTCCAAATCTACTACCTTGACATCGGGTTCGCTGAGTCTGTTCCAGGGTGCGATCAAAAACAATGGCGTCCTTGTAAGTGACGGAACTTTATATCTGAGTTCTAATGCAATGGGCGGCAGGCCGACGCCATTCATCAATTGGCAAGGCGTCCTCGTCAGTGATGGAGTGTTGGTCGGTGATGGTGTTTTGATCAGCGACGGTGTCCTGGTGGGTGATGGCGTACTGGTCGGTGACGGCAATCCCGCGTGGGCAAATGCCGTCTATGGCGATAACACGGCAGGAATGCCGCTGATCGGATATTGATCTAAAGGCTGTCGCCGCAACTACTAAGGTCAGGCTTTCGAGTCTGGCCTTTTTTCGTTCGGCCGAGTTCGTTCGACTCAAGACCGTTACTTATGTTTTGTCTGGTTCTAGGTTAAAATTAGAGTTTGGTCAGGACAGTTAAAATAAAGTGAGCGAAAAGAAAGTAAATTTAATCGAATATATCAAGGACGCTTTTGGTTCGAACGCGACGTATGTCGAGGGCTTGCTCGAACGTTACAATACCGACCCGAATTTAGTTGACGAATCGTGGCAAACATATTTCCAGGACCTGTTGAATGGCGGCACGCCATCAATAACGTCATCATCAGGCCAGACGACGGCAGCTAAGACCGAAACAGGACCGGTAGGGGGCGTATCTGACATTCCTGAAAAGCCGAGTCCGACTCTCGCAAAACAGCCTGTTGCAGCTCCCGTAACCATTGACGACGAATCACGGCCGATAACCGGCCCGGCTAAAAAGATCGTCGAAAACATGGAACAGAGCCTGACGGTTCCGACGGCGACTAGCTTTCGCACTATTCCGGTCAAGGTTCTCGAAGAAAACCGCCGCATCATCAATGAGCATCTCGCTTCTCAGGGACGCGGGAAGGTTTCGTTCACTCACATCATTGCGTGGGCGATCGTCGAGGCCGTTAAAGTTTACCCTCAACTTAACGTTGGCTTTGGCATGGTCGATGGCGTGGCGTCGCGGCTCGAACACGAGAGCGTAAATCTCGGCATCGCTATCGACATCGAGAAAAAGGACGGCTCACGAAATCTGCTCGTTCCGAATATTAAGGGCTCGAATCGGATGAATTTTGCAGAGTTTTTTGCGGCCTACAACGATCAGGTGGCAAAGGCTCGCAGCGGCAAACTCGAAATTACTGACTTTCAGGGATCGACCCTCACGCTTACAAATCCGGGTACGATCGGCACCGCCGCGTCGAATCCGCGACTTATGTCGGGCCAGAGTGCGATCATCGCGACCGGAGCGATCGAGTATCCGGCTGAGTACCAGGCGATGACGGCAGCTGCGCTTTCGGCTATCGGTATCAGTAAAACCGTGACGGTCACGAACACATACGATCATCGCGTTATTCAGGGTGCCGAAAGCGGAATGTTTCTCGCGCGGATCAACGAGTTTATAAAGGGTGAACATGGCTTTTACGACGGCATCTTTAGCGATCTCGAGATAAATTATCCTCCGCTCAAATGGGGCGAGGATAATAATCCCTCGCTCTTTGGCGGCGAGCGGGAACAGATCGAAAAACAGGCTAACGTTTTACAGTTGATCAACGCCTATCGCATTCGCGGCCATATGCTTGCGGATATCGATCCGCTGAATATGATCCCTCATCACACGTCTGAGCTTGATCTCGAGAACTTCGGCCTTACGATATGGGATCTCGACCGTGAATTCATAACCGGCGGCCTGCACGGCGAGCAAACTGCCACCCTGCGTCGAATTCTCGAAATTTTGCGAAAGGCCTATTGCGGCAAGGTCGGCATCGAATATCGTCATATTCAGAGCAATGAGCAGAAAGATTGGATAAGACAAAAGGTTCGTGAGCAGTTTGTCGATACACAGCCGTTGGCCGTCGAGACTAAGAAAGAGCTGCTTCAAAAACTGATCGAGGCCGAGCAATTCGAGCAGTTTTTGCACAAAAAATACTTGGGCCAAAAACGCTTTTCTCTTGAGGGCTGTGAGACCGTAATTCCCATGCTCGATCAATTGGTCGAGGGAGCCGCATCTCGCGGCGTAGCTGAGATCTATATGGGCATGGCTCATCGAGGGCGTCTCAATGTGCTGTCGAACATCATCGGCGATCCGGAAACCGGCGCCATGGCTGAGCGAATATTCACTGTGTTTGAGGGTACGTCGCACCCGGATTTTCCGGCTGACGAAGGCGACGTCAAGTACCATCAGGGTGCGGTCGGCATCCGCAAAACCAAAGCCGGCAGCGAACTTCGCATTCAGCTTTCTTGCAACCCAAGCCACTTAGAGGCAGTCAATCCGGTCGTTGAGGGAATGGCTCGGGCGAGGCAGGACGAGCTTCGTAATGGCGAGCAAAAAACGCGTGAAGAGGTTTATGGGCAGATCCTGCCGCTGCTTCTGCACGGCGATGCTGCGTTCGCCGGTCAAGGCGTTGTTATGGAAACACTTCAGCTCGCCGGACTGCCGGGGTATCGGACTGGCGGGACGATCCATCTGGTAATCAACAATCAGATCGGCTTTACGACCTCGCCGGAACTCGGACGCAGCTCGATCTACTCGACCGATGCCGCTCATATTACCCAAACACCGATATTTCATATCAACGGTGACGACCCTGAGGCAGCGTTTCGTGTAATTCAGATCGCGCTCGATTACCGTCGTGAGTTTGGCAAGGACGTCGTGCTTGACCTTGTCGGTTTTAGGCGTCTCGGCCATAACGAAGGCGATGAGCCAAGCTATACGCAGCCTGTTATGTATGCACGGGTCAAGGCTCACCCGGGCACGCGACATCTGTACGCCCAGCAGCTCATTCGCGAGGGTGTGATTACCGATGCCGACCTCACCTCAATGACCGACAAGGTTGTCGAAAAGTATGAGGGAATACTGGCGCGGGCCAAAAAGATCGCGTCCGATAAACCTGCAAAAGCTACTGTGCCGGCACACACCGCCGAAGAAGACGGCTCGGGCATTCTCGAAACAGGCGTTGGGACAGATTCGCTAAAAACTATTGCTGAAAAGATATCGCTTGTACCGGATGGCTTTAACATTAATCCAAAAATGGTCGGCCAACTTGCGCGACGTGCAAAGATGGGAACGGGCGAAGTGCCGATGGATTGGGGCTTTGCCGAGGCGATGTCTCTCGGTTCGTTGGTGCTTGACGGATTTCCGGTCCGACTCAGCGGCCAGGACTCGGGCCGCGGCACATTCTCTCAACGTCATGCGTCGATGTACGATACGATGTCGGGCGATCGTTGGACGCCTCTTGCCGAACTTCGTAACGAAGCAATCCCGGGAGCGCGGTTTTATGTATTTGACAGCTCACTGTCGGAATATGCCGTACTCGGCTTTGAATACGGTTACTCAGTAGTAAGGATCGGCGAGCTCGTATTGTGGGAAGCTCAGTTTGGCGATTTTTCAAATGGCGCGCAGATCGTCATCGACCAATACATCTCTTCGTCCGAGGATAAATGGCAGCAGAAATGCCGTTTGGTTATGCTGCTCCCGCACGGGTACGAGGGACAAGGGCCGGAACATTCATCCGCCCGTCTCGAAAGGTATCTGCAGTTATGCGGCGAGAATAATCTACAGGTTTGCTATCCAACTACTCCCGCGCAATATTTCCATCTGCTTCGACGACAGGTTAAGCAGGACATTGTTCGCCCATTGATCATAATGACGCCAAAGAGTCTCTTGCGGCTGCCGGCGGCGAGCTCAACCGTAGCCGAGCTTGAAACAGGCGGTTTCAGGCCCGTAATTGACGATGAGCTCATTACCGATCGCGCGAAAGTGAAACGCATCGTCGTTTGCAGCGGGAAGGTCTTTTACGATCTCGACGCCGCACGTGTCAGTAGCCCGCACGTAAGTGAGGGCTCCGCTGAGCAATCGTCAATACCAAGCGACAATGTCGCCGTCGTCCGACTTGAGCAATTCTATCCGTTCCCGGCATCAGCTCTTGGCGATGTATTCGCCTCTTATCCAAATGCATCCGAGATCGTCTGGACACAGGAGGAGCCGCAAAATATGGGTGGCTGGACGTTTGTCGAAACGCGCGTCCGGGCGATTCTGCCGAAAAATGCTACGCTCCAATATATTGGGCGCACGGCGTCCGCATCTCCGGCCACCGGCTCTTACGCTATTCATGAACTCGAGCAGAAAAAGATCGTCTCAGAGTCGCTAAACATCGGTACTAGTGGTACGACAGCGGCTGGTTAGGTTTCTGCATCTAATTCAATTGTGAAGAACACGTCTATGACAAATCGGACTGAATTTTCGACAACGTTTACGATCCTCGTGGCTATTATTTTGATGTTGGCGTGCCAGCCTAAATCAGTAAGCAGCGAGGAAAACTCGAACTCGGTGGAACCTATTGCCGAAGCGACGCCCAAAAACAGAGAGCCGATCACCATCGCGGCCGTCGGGGACATAATGATGGGCTCGCCGTACCCTAATGATTCGCGTATGCCGCCAAATGACGGCGCCGACCTATTGAAAGAGGTCACGCCGATACTGTCGGCAGCCGACATCGCATTTGGCAATCTAGAAGGGCCGTTGGTTGACGGTGGCACCTCGAGCAAATGTTCACCTGGCTCGACCAAGTGTTTCGCCTTTCGGGTGCCAACCCGCTACGGCAAGTATCTGAAAGAGGCCGGTTTTGACGTAATGAGCGTTGCCAACAACCACGCCGGTGATTTTGGCTTTATGGGGCGCGCAAGCACGCAAAGAGTGCTTGACGAACAAGGCATAAAGTATGCCGGCAGCCTCGATCCGCCGGCCACGACCGCTTATCTCGTTGTCAAAGGCAAGAAGGTCGCCTTTATCGGCTTTGGGCACAATAACGGCATGCCGAGCATCAACGACCTCGACGGAGCCCGCCGGCTGGTTACCGATGCCAATAGTAAGGCGGATATCGTCGTGGTTTCTTTTCACGGCGGAGCCGAAGGGACGAGTCGCCAGAACGTACCAAGCAAGACCGAGATCTTTCTCGGTGAGAACCGCGGCAACCTGCCCGCGTTTGCCCGCACCGTCATTGACGCCGGAGCCGACGTTGTCCTTGGCCATGGCCCCCACGTATTGCGCGGCATAGAGTTGTATAAAGATCGCCTGGTCGTTTACAGCATGGGTAATTTCTGCACATACGGATGGTTCGGACTCTCCGCCGAGACCGCTTTGAGCAAGATCGTTGAGGTCAAGATCGGTGCCGACGGCAAGTTCATTTCGGGCAAGATCAACGCCGTCAAACAAGAAGGTCGCGGTGGCCCACTGCTTGACCCAACCGGAGCTGCGATCCGTGTCGTCCGCAACCTCTCGATCACCGATTTCGGGGCAAACGCTCCGAATATAGCCGACGACGGCACGATCGCGCCCAAATAGTCCTTACAAACCGCTGATAATCGAAAACTCGCAAAAGGCGCGGGTAATTCCACGACTCCTAGTAGATTAAACGACGATTGAAACAGCAACCTCATATATTAATGGGGTTGTCGGGCTCCTAAGGAGCGGCACACAAGTTGCGCGCAAATTAGTATGGATACGACCAATTGGTTTGAGTGATATGCATTGAGGAGTAATAAAATGCCAAATCAAATATTAGAAAAAACCGATAACAAGACTAGCTTTTTCAAAGGGGCGATACATGCCGCGGAGGAAGTTGCGAAAACTGGCGTGAAAGTCGAGCGACTCAAGGAAAAGGCTTCGCACTTGATGGAAGATGGAATGATCGATGTCAAGAGAATGGCCAAGCGCGGACGCTACGCTGCCGAAGATTTAGTCGACGATACGGCCCATCGGATCAAAAAGGATCCTTGGCTTTCTGTCGGCGTCACCTTCGGTGTCGGCATCGGGTTGGGCGTAATGCTCGGATGGCTTGTCGGCCATAAGACGAAAGGCTTCTGAGGCAAGTTCCAGTCCATCTACAGACATTTCGGCGGATGGAAGTTAAATTTCTCGTCGCTGAACGGCTGTGTCGTCGCGCGTCACTACTTTTTGGATTTTTCGATCTGTTTGAGGAGTTTGGCGGTGTGATTGCGGGCTATAAGCGGCAAGCGTTCGTCGGTTGAAAGCTCTTTCAAAAAAGGTAAAAGATGCGGCGGGTCTGAGATTTCGCTCCGCTCCAAGTACGAATCAAGTGCATCGGTCAGGCCGGGCGTCAGGAGCGGCTGATTTTCGCGGGCCGACGCAATCTCGAATCGCCACGTGTATTCGTTACCGATTCGGCGATATTCGTCCATTAAGATCTTGGCGTTCTTGTTTTCAGTCCAATTGTATTTTGCCGTCCGCTCTCGACCGTTCTTTTTGACTGTGATCGCGACGTTGCCCATATTTGAAAAATCACGTCCGGCATACTGATAATCCTCGCTCGAATCGAGGAATTTTAGAGCGGTTAATGCACCGTCGATATTCGCCAGCGTAACCGGCGATAGGTCGATGGGATCGGTGATCAGATCGTCAAAGCCGTCTTTTAGAAACGAGATCTTTCCTTTTCCGTGCTCGTCGTGTTCGATCAACACATGCGAATAGACAAATCCAGGGCGTGTAAATTCGTAAAAATAAACCGGCGTATAGCTCGTCTGTATTGACCTGGCGGCGCCGTTCGCCTTTAGATTGTTGAGGGTGGTCGCATCGACCGATGGCCTTTCGTTACTCTTTGCCGGAACCTCGACGGACTGCGGTTGCGGTGTCGGCTGCGGCGTTGCGGCAACCACGGGTTGTGATTTTACAACCTTTTTGGGCTTTTTAGTCTGCGCGGCTATTGCCGATGCAAACGCAAAGGTCAGGATAAGGATGAAACTGATGCCCGCAATTTTCTTCACTCGAGATAAGTCTAACGAAATTGACCGCGATACCAAACCGGTGAGTTTTTTGATGTGGCGAACCGGAACGAAGATTAGTCGAACTTCACGGAAACGATCTTTGAGACTCCCGCTTCCTGCATCGTAACGCCATACAGCGCACGGGCAGATTCCATTGTCCGTTTGTTGTGTGTGATGACAATAAACTGAGTCTTTTCAGACATTTCGGCGATCTTCGCGGCGAACCTGCCGACGTTTGCGTCGTCGAGCGGCGCGTCAACCTCGTCAAGAAGACAAAACGGTGACGGCCGGTATTTGAAAATGGAAAGAACTAGCGCGATAGCCGCCATCGCCTTTTCTCCGCCTGACAAAAGCAGGATATTTTGCAGCCTTTTGCCCGGCGGTTGAGCGACAACCTCGATACCGGCTTCGAGAATGTCATCCGATTCGAGCAGCGTCATTTCGCCGCGGCCGCCACCAAAAAGTTCCTGGAAAAATTCAACAAAATTCGCATTGATTGCCTCAAACGCAGTCTTGAATTTGTCACGCGAGCGCTGTTTTATCTCACGCAGAGCTTCCTCCGTGGCGGCAATGCTGTCGATGATATCCGTTCGCTGCGAGGTCAAAAACAAATGGCGTTCCTCAGTTTCGCCAAGCTCCTCGAGCGCGAGCATATTGATCGCCCCGAAATTTTCAAGACGTTGTCGCAGATCGTCAGCATCGCGACGTGCGGTCTCGAGGACAAAATCTTCGGCAGGCTCAACGGTGTCAACTAACTCCGCAAACGAAACGTTCAATTCATGCTGGCAGTTTTCGCTGGTGTTTTTTAGCTGCGTCACAGCTTCGGCCTGGCGGATCTCGATCGCGGCCCGCTCGTTTCGAGCCTCGCCCGCTCTTCGGTTCAGGTCAGCGAGCTCATCGCTCATGGCGTCGGACATTTCCCGAGCCGCGGTTAGTGCCGTGACGGCGGCTATTAGTTCGACATTCTCGTTAGATATCTCATCACCGGCCGACGCAATTTTGTCGGTGATCTCGTTGATCGAAGCGTGCAGGCTCTTGACCAACGCATTGGCCTCGGACATTTCCAGTTTTTGAACCGCGTATCGTGATTCGATCTCTTTAGTTTCGTTTTCGACACGCTTTAAAGCCGATTGTGCCGACCGCCGTCGCTCGTCCGATGTCGCTGCGACCATGCGCTTTTGATTTAAAATGCTTAGAGCAGCGTCCGTGCGGGTGCGTGCCTCAGTAAGGTTCGCACCTATATTCCCAAGCGTCGAGACAGTCTCGATACGCGTCACGTCGGCTGTCTTTTTGCTTGTTAGTGCGTCCGAATGTTTCTGCTTAAGCTCGGTTATCTCGGCTTCGATTTGACTTGCTTCGTCCGCAACGACCTTTTTGTGACGTTCGGCACGGGTAATTTCCTCACGGGCGGCGTGCACACGGATCTGCAGCCCGTGGATGCCGCGATCGACCTTAATGATGAGCGACTGCAGATCGACGGTTTTGCTCTCATTCTCAACCAAACTGGTCCGAGCCGATTCTGCGTTGGCCACGGCGATCTCGATGTCTGTCGTAAGGCGCGAACAATCGTTCTCGAGCTGTTTAAGTTCGCGTTTGAACGCCAGAAGAGATTCGTTCTGCCCGGTTGCGGCGCGCTTGCCGCCAACGAACATTCGACCGCCGATCAACAGATCGCCATCGACATTTACGAGAATCTCGCCGTCAACGGCGTCACTGTCAGTAAGATCTTTGACGAGCCGAGCGGACATTTCACGCGGAAATATCTGCCGCAAAACTGTCGCGAGATCGTCCGAGACCCCGAGAATATCCCCGATCGAGTCGCCCTTACCTCGGACGTGCTTGGCCTTGCTGTCGTTGCCTTTTGGGAAAATAATCAACGCCGTTCGGCCAATATCGTTTGCCTTGAGCCAATCCGAAACGCGTTTTGCATCCGCCAAAGACTCAACGACGGCCGCCTCTAAATACGGTCCGAATACTGTCTCAACCGCGGTCTCGGCCTCTTTCGCGACATTAAGCCGGTCCGCCAAAACACCCGCCAATTTCACGCCGATCGATTTTTCTTCGGCAAACAGCTTTTGCACCTGCGGCGTATAAACAGCCCGTTTTTCTTCGAGTTCTAGCAACGTAGCAAGACGATGCCGTTTCGCAGAATGTTCGTCCTGGCGTTCGAGCAAGGCCGCCTCAGCATTTCGCAGGGCATTTCGAGCTTCGACCGTGACGGCAAGCCGGTGCTCTTTCTCGACATTGAGATCCGCTAGCTTTTTTTCCTCCTTGGCAAGACTATCGACAAGCTCGTCCGCCTGTTTTTGATTAGCTAGGAGTGTTTCAGCTGCTCGCTTTGCCTCCAATTCGAGGCCGCCGGCACGAGCCTGTAGCCTTTCCAGGTTGTTTTTGAGTTGTCTGCCGACCTCGTCAAATCGTTCGATCGCAGCGGTATGCTGCATCAATTCGCTGCGCAGCGTTTCCGTTGACGATTCGATTGCGGCCAGAGATTCGGCCTCGCGACGGTGATAATCTTCGGATTCGCGCAGAGCCGATTCAGCCTTGGCGTGCTCGGCGCTTTCGTGTTTTTCGTCCTTTCTTAGCCGCTCGAGTTCAGATGCAAGCATCGTGAGCCGTTTCTGGCTGGCGTCGATCTCGCCACGCAATGTCTCGCAGCGATTATTGAGGTTTACGATCTGATCGGACTTGTAAATATGCTCACGCTCAGCCCGGTCGCGTTCGAGAGCGTTGTTTGCGTGAATTTTGCGGAGCTCGGCCAAACTCTCCTCGGCATCGCGGGCTTTTTGCGTAGCTTCACGTGCTGCCTCTTCCTTAGCAATAACCTGAGCCTTTAGATCGGCTTCGATTTCGACGGCCCGGCCAAGTTGAACCTTCAATTCGTCGGAAAGCTCCGAAAGGTATTTGCCCTCGGCGGCATAAAGCTGGCGAAGCAGCGTGCGAAACTCCTCCTGCATCACCTTAAACCGCCGTGTCTTTGCGGCTTGGCGGCGAAGCGAATTTACCTGCTTTTCGATCTCGGAGACGATATCCGATATTCGTCCAAGATTGGTTTTGGCAGATTCGAGCCGGGATTCGGCGGCACGTTGGCGGGCGCGAAACTTCGAGATACCGGCAGCCTCCTCGATCAAATTACGACGGTCGGCGGGCTTGGCGGAGAGGATCTGACCTATCCTTCCCTGTTCGATGATCGCGTAATGTGAGCCGGACAATCCAGTGCCCGCAAAGAGATCGGTGATGTCGCGCAAACGGCAGGTTTTACCGTTAAGTTGATACTCACTCTCGCCTGACAGATACAGCCGTCGGGTGACGGAAACCGCCTCGCCCGGCGCAAAATCAAGTGCGAACGAACGCGGACGCCAGTGGCGCTTTGTCTTAACCTTGGTCTCGAGTGTCTGGGTCGAACCGACGGCAGCGACTTTGACAGTTTCGACCTCGATGTCCTCGGCATCGTGAAATCCGTTTTGTTCAACCGCCAACGAGGCGAATGCGTCGGTAGATTCGTGTCCCGGGCCCTCGACCTCTTCGATATCAACAAAATTCTCGTCAATGTCGGTCAGCGTTTCGTCGATGTCCTCAAGCTCGGTTTCATCAATGTCGAACGCAATGTCGTCTCGGACGAGATGCAATACGACCTCGGCCATACCACCGGGTTTACGAGTTTTGGTTCCCTGAAAGACAACGTCCTTCATCTCACCGCCGCGAAGGGTTTTGGCGCGCTGTTCGCCAAGCACCCAAGCCATCGCGTCCGAAACATTGGACTTTCCACAGCCGTTCGGGCCAACCACGGCCGTTATCCCGCTGCCGGTAAAAACGATCTCGGTATAGTCGGCAAACGACTTAAATCCTGTAATTTCCAGACGCTGAAGCTTAAACATCCTATAGTGCTCTGATATTGGGGAAGCACTATATTTTGTTGTATTTGGACGCGGAAGTCAAAACGAGATGTGCCGGAATCCAGGAGCCCTTGCCTGCAAAATGCATTACGGATAATTGCGATTCTCGACGGTAATGTCATCTCGCCGCAGGACGCAGCAAAGCAGGCTAGGGAGCCATCGCCGAGTCAAATCATTTCGTCGCCGACATTTCTCAAACCTTTCTTTTCGGCACGCTCATTGTCCAGCTCGGTGAGGACCTCGAGAAGGAAATTAGTGTTGCTCTTAATGGCAATGATCACCGGGAATTCATGATCTGAGGTGGAAAATTCAAACGTCCCGCTGTTTATATCTATGATCTCGCGAAACGCCGCCACGCCGTTTGTGCCGTTGCACTCAGCGTCGACTATTTTGCCCTCATTAAACGCGACATTGGCGAGGTAACGGTCCGATTTTATCAGCAGCAGGCCAGTCATTTTAGCGCTCTCGATCACCTGAACGGCGTCAAATATACTCACGAACGCAAGGTTGCCGGCAAATGTGATATCGGTTCGAACCTTTTGCGGCGATTTGTCCCGATTGGTTGCAAAATCAGGCCGGCGGGCCCGGCGAATAGCCTCGAGTCCGGGCGCAACCGAAATACGCGGATCGAGCAGCTTTGCCTCCTGCAAGCGGTCGTATGCGAGGTCAAAGTCCTCGCGGTGAATATAGAGACTCACCAGGGCGAGGCATTGTCTAGCGGCTTCGTTAAGATTCTTTTGCTTTACGCAGATGTCCCGCATCTTTTCGCGCAAACTGATGGAACGCGGGCTCCGCTCAAGCGATTCGCGGAGCAGCGCAAACGCCTTCTCGGGCGAACTGTATTTTACAAAGAGATCGGCGTCGAGCAAGACAGACTCGATCGTCGTCTCGCTGACTGGCAAGGCTGGTCGTGATTCAAGAACCTGGCTCATAATTCCGCCGTGAACAAAATTGTTCAACAAATTAATTTAGCACATTCTGTCGCGGTTAGTCACCAAGATTTTGTCTGCGGCAAACAAAAAAGAACCGCCGTTTCGGGCGGTTCTTTGGTATCCGATTAAGGAAATATATCTAAAAATCAAATCGCATCCCAAATTTAACGTCTCGCGGTCGATATGCTCGGTTGGGGACAAGAAAATTTCGAATAAATGTTTCGGCAGAATTCGTCTGAAATACCGTAGTTCCGATTGGAGGAGGTGGTGGCGTCGCCGGAATGGTCAAATTCGCAGGAACTCCAAAGGTTGAGTAATCAATAAATCCTGAGCCAAAACTGAGCACGACGGCATTTAGGACATTTCCGATTTCAACCGTGGGCCGAAGCCTAATCCTCTCACCAAACTTGAACTCTCTCGTAATATTCAGATCGAACGTGTACATGCTCGGACCGTTGCCAGCGTTTCGCGGCAGATTTCCACCTTTAGCTCCGATGGGCTGAAGCGAAAACTGTGAAAGCAAATTCGTCGGAAGTGGTGATCCCGGCTCTCTCCACCTAATGTCGTTCAGATTGCCGCTAAAATTCATCCGGTCGTTACTAACATCATCGAGATTTCTGTCAAGGCCGCTATAACCCAAATTAAATGGTGCCGAGCTGCCAAATCGGAATAAGGGCGAAAGCTTTAGCTTACCCATCCACTTTGGCGTCTCAAACGTTCCTGACAAGGCGAATCGGTGACGTCTATCCTGTAGCCCGCGGGACCACTCCCTGCCAAAGTCACCATTAACCTCGGCGTCCGAGGTATTGTTCAGACCATCGTCCATAAGCTTTGAAAGAGTGTAAACAGCCCGGAAACTGCCGCTAAAACCCAAGCCGATTTTTTTATAACGGCTCCGAAACTCCAGTATCAGTCCTTGATAGAAAGATTTACGGTTCGAGGCTAGTAGCTCTTGTTGACTCACATTGCTCAGAAGGGGATTGACATTGAAACCGGGTATAAACTGCTGTACCGCAAGAAATGCTCGGCCCAATGGAGCCGTTGCAGCTGTACTTGGATTGGTCGTGTTTAGATTGACGCAAGTAGTCGCCGCCACTCCGCATGTAGCTACTGTACCGACAGATATTCCGACGTTGTCGTTAGTAGGGCCAAGATAGTATCCCACTGTGCCCGTATTTATTGACCTTAAATAATCGGTCCATGACTGAAAATTAGTTCCGAGCATTGCATTAGCTTTAGCTAGGCTGGGGGCATTCGGGTTCGATTCGCCCCACAAATGAACCGTCTTGTTGAAAGTATAGTTCGCCTCGAACACATAACCCTTGAAGATTTCCCGTTCAAAGCCAACATTAAACTGGTAGCTTTCCGGTACCTGTAATGTATTAAGGTCCACCAAGCGGGCGAAAGTATTGTTAAAACCCGTAAATCCTTGTCCAGCAACACCTCCGTTTGCGATCAACACCGGATTGATAAAATCACGTAGTTCTTGAGCTGAACTGAAGCCTTGGGGAAATCGACTAGAGAACGCTCTTGCAACTGCCAATCTTGTCGCTGAGTTGGATAGGTTTGCCGTATCGAATAGATCTTGCTGAGTTGCAACGAGGAAATCATCAATCGAACGTAACAGTACGCGATTGTAAAAAATCCCCGCTCCAAATCGGATTACTCCCGTTCCCTTCTTGAATGGATCCCAAGCGACTCCGAGTCTTGGTCCCCAATTATCGCGGTCGGATACTACCGATTCCTTTTCATATCGCGTTCCCAGGTTGAACGTCAGATTCTTTTTGAGCCGTATTTCGTCATTGGCGAAAAATCCGGTATACGTATTTTGGATCACGGATGTGGTGCCAAAATTTTGACGAAACCGAGTTACCTGATTAAGTGCATAATTTTGAACACCAAGTGGCGAAACGGTTGCGGGGGTGCACGGGAGCGGTGTGCATGGGATCGTATAATTTGCCGTTGTAGTTCCGGTACCAGCGTTGCCAAAATTAAATGTTCCAGTCGCATCTAGCGGGTCGGTGTTGCTAGATTTTACCCTTTGAATATCGAATCCACCCTTTAATGTGTGCCGCCCCAATATTAATGTGAGTGAATCTTGGAATTGAAACCTATTCTCCTTTCGCTTGTCGGCAAAGATTCCGCTCGCCGACAGCGACGCGGATGAATTACCAGCGATCAACGTACGGCTGGTATTGGTTGCGGTCAATGGGTCCGAATATGTCACCAAAACAACCGGATTGCCAGGATTCTTGGTTTCATAGCTCGGTTTGTAAGTTGACCATTGAAAGCGAAATTGATTGACAGCCTTCGAACCAAAGACTTGATTATCAGTTAAATTGTAAGCCTCGGTTGTTGCACTCGTACCCTGGAGAGCTTCCTCCAATTTAGTTGTGGACGCGATATTTTGGCGTTGGTTGCGCTTTCTGCCAATCTGCAATCCAAAAGTAATGTCGTTGTTCTTAAAGAGTTTGTGATCTATCCTGGCGGTAACGGTATTTTTTAGATTTGGCGTACTAACCAATTTTGAGTACGGAAGCATACGTCCGGCACCGCCATTTTCGCATGTCGAAGCTGAAGTTGAGAGAAAATTCTCACAAACTGCGGTTCCACCAGTCGAGGCGGGAAAAGTGAACCTAGGGTTTACCGCAACGGGCACATATGTCTGAATCAAGGTCGTATCCAGAAGGTTTAGATTCTCGTATGCAACAGAGAAAAACGTCCGATTGTGGCCGTCATAAAGCGACTTCCCCTCGCCAAAAGGCAGGATCACAGGCCCGCTAAAAGTAAATCCCGGATTATATTCCTTAAATGGCAATCTCTCTAATGGATTTCGCAGTACGTTTATCCTGGTTCCAATAGGCGTCAAGCTGGTGGCTGCTCCGACCCCACCGTTATAAATAAATGCATTATCGACCTTGTAAGTAGTGAGGTTATTGTAATAGGTATTTGCATTAAATTTGGCATTTCGATAAAACATGAAAAGCCGCCCGTGAAAGCTGTTACTGCCGGATCTTGTCCGTATATTTACACGCCCCCCAGATGCCCTTCCGTACTCGGCTGAGAACTGGTTCGTAATGACTTGTACTTCCGCAATCGCTTCGAGCGACGGCTGAAATCTATCGGTAGCAGCTCTATCATCGTTGTTGTCCAAACCGTCGATCGTGATGTTATTCGAGTATGATGCTCCTCCCGACAGTGAGAAATTACCTTGCTCAGTCGGTGCAACACGATTTGCGGCATTTCTGTCCTCGGCCAAGTCTCTTACCGATAAAGCTTCTTCAGAGGTTCCCCCAAGCGTCAAAACCAGATCCAAGGCGTTGCGCGAATTATTTGGGATTTCTTGTATGTCTCGCTCGGTAAGTGTGCCACCAACGATCGTTCGGGTCGTATCGACGGCGGGACCGTCGTCACCAGACACTGTGATGGTCGTTTCAGCGCGTACATCGGCCGGTGTGAGTTTGAAGTCTCTTTGTAAGTTTTGAGCAGAGACAGTCGTTATCGGGGGCGTTTCCTGCGTCCCGAAGCCGCTTTGAGCAGCCTTGATCTTATAAGTGCCCGGCTTTAATTTTATAATCCGGTAAAATCCGTCGTCATCGGTTACAACGGTTCGCGACTCGCCAGTGTCGACCGAGGTCGCGGTAACGCTTGCACCGACAACGGCTAAACCATTCGAGTCGGAAATGCGGCCGGCTACAGTAACATCATCAAGATCCTGGGCAAACGCCGCAAAAGCGAGAATAAATAGTAAAAAGGTAAGGGTAAAAACACGTGACACAATTCTTCCAAACATCGGCTACTCCTAATAAATCTGTAATCTGATTTTTTCAAAATCGTATCCCAAATTAGAGGCGAAAGCAAAACGAATGTTACGTAATTGGATTAATTGGCAGGCAGGAGCGGTGTGTAAACGTGAGAAGCAAAAGCACTAGTCGTCAGAAGAAAATTGATTGCGGATACGCGTCATTCGAAGACGCGAGACAGGTATCAAGGCCTCGCTCGAGGAAAATGCTTCGCTGTGACGTGCGAACTCGCTCGCGTGGGTCTTGAGATAATCAAAAAAACTCTCAAATTCACGCTGCATTTGATCCATTTTCGCACGCATATTCAGGATGATCTCAACGCCCGCGAGATTAACGCCCAGTTCGCGTGTGAGCGAGAGTATGATCTCGAGACGTTCGAGGTCCGAATCTTCGTAAAGGCGAGTGTTCCCAACCGACCGCGAAGGCGTAAGCAAACCCTCACGTTCGTATAAACGCAAGGTCTGCGGGTGGATGTCGTATAGCTCGGCCACCGCACTGATCGTATATGTTTTTACTCGCGTCTTCATTATTCAAGTCCCATCACCCGTCGCGGATTTTCGGGATTTAGCTTTTCAAATTGCCGCAGCACGTCCTTCGTTTCCTCAGAGATGACGCGTGGCAGCGTTATCTTGACCTCGACGAATTGATCACCGCGAAGCTGTGGGTTTCGCAAAGATGGGAAACCGCGCTCGCGAAGTCTAAATTTCTGACCCGATTCCGTTCCCGACGGAATTTTAAGGTGTGCCTTGCCCTCGACGGTCGGCACCTCGATCTTTGTCCCTAGTGCCGCCTCCGACACCGTGATCGGCAGTGTGATATAGACGTTGTCGCCCTTTCGCGTCAAAAACGGATGTTTGCCGACGTTGGTCAGAATAAACAGATCACCGGGCTGTGCTCCGAGACGCCCGCCGTGACCTTTTTTGGGAATCCGAACTCGCGAACCGGTATCGACACCGGCCGGAATCCGCACTTTAACCTGCTCCGATTTTGGCGTCACGCCCTTGCCGTGACATTGCGAACAAGGCTGCCGGCGGCGGCCCGTGCCCTCACAGTCCGCGCAACTTTGCGAAAACTGCAGCCGACCGCCCGTCCGCATAACCTGACCCGTGCCTTTGCATGTCGGACATTGAACGACAGGCCCGCCCGTATCGCCCGCACCTTGACAGCGCGAACATTGCTCAGAGCGGCTGACCGTAATATTTGTCGTGAGGCCCGAAAACGCCTCTTCAAAACTGAGAGCGAGAGGTATCTCGATGTCGCGGCCCTTTTTCGGCAGCGGCCGCGGCGGCTCCGGTTGGGCCCTCGCTCCGCCGCCACCAAAAAGATCCGAAAAAATATCACGAAAGCTCGATCCGCCACCCGTTTGACCCGGCGCGCCGGAAAAATCAAAACCCGAAAAATCAAAACCGCCCGCGCCGCCGCTTGCTGCTCCGGCACCAAATGGTGAATCTGCGTCAAGATTGTCCGCGTAGTAGCCAAATCGGTCAAAAACCTTGCGTTTCTTCTCATCAGAGAGAACGTCATAGGCTTCTTGCACCTCTTTGAACTTGTCCTCGGATGTTTTATCGTTCGGATTTACGTCCGGATGATGTTTTCGCGCCAGCCGACGATAAGCCTTCTTGATCTCGTCGGCTTTAGCGTCTTTTTTGACGCCGAGTATTTGGTAGTAGTCTTTCTTGGCCATTTAGTCGGTGAGCCGTGAGCAGTTTAAATTACGACCGGCGCATCTTTCAAAAATAGAACATTACACAAAAAAGCGGCAGCAGTGAACGGATCGGCCCACTGCTTACCGCTCACTGCACATTGCTTACTTTTTCTCGTCGCCTTCCGCGTCATCAACGTCGACATACTCAGCGTCGATAACGTTGTCGTCCGCGGCCGACGATCCAGAATCGCCGTCAGCGCCAGCGCTTGCGGACGAAGCCTGTTCATCGGTTCCGGTTTCACCCTCGGGCGCCGCGGTCTGGCTGTAGAGTGCCTCAGCCAGTTTGTGCGAAGCCGATTGGAGCCGGTCGAACGCGGTGTTCATAACCTCAGCATCTTCGCCGCCGAGAGCGGTTTTCGACTCCGCGATCGCCGCTTCGAGCTCACCTGAGGCCGCCGCGTCAAGCTTGTCCTTGTTTTCGCTGAATGTTTTCTCAACGCTGTAAACAAGTCCGTCGAGACGGTTGCGGGCTTCGATGGCCGCTTTCTTTTTCTCGTCCTCACCGGCATGAGACTCAGCATCCTTCATCATCTTGTCGATCTCTTCTTTCGAGAGGCCCGACGACGATGTGATCGTGATCTTTTGCTCGCGTCCGGTGCCGACATCCTTGGCCGAAACGTTAACGATGCCGTTTGCGTCTATGTCAAACGTAACCTCGACCTGCGGCACGCCGCGCGGTGCCGGCGGAATGCCGACAAGGTGAAATTTACCGAGCGTCTTATTGTCCGCGGCCAGCGGGCGTTCGCCCTGCAGCACGTGAACCTCGACCGACGTTTGGTTGTCAGATGCCGTCGAAAATATCTCCGACTTGCGGGTCGGGATCGTCGTATTCTTTTGGATCATCGCCGTCGATACGCCGCCGAGAGTCTCGATACCAAGGCTCAGTGGCGTCACATCTAGCAGCAGGATATCCGTCTTTTCGCCGCCCAACACACCGGCCTGAACCGCCGCACCGAGCGCGACAACCTCGTCGGGGTTTACCGATTTGTTCGGCTCTTTGCCAAAGTATCCTTTGACCATTTCCTGGACCTTCGGAATACGGGTCGAGCCGCCAACGAGCACGATCTCCTCGATATCCTTTGGTTCGAGGCCCGCGTCCTTGATCGCCTGTTCGACAGGCGGCATCAGACGCTTAAGGATCGGCTCGACAAGCTGTTCGAACTTCGAACGCGTGAGCTTCATAACCAGATGTTTCGGGCCCGAGGCGTCCGCCGTTACAAACGGCAGGTTGATCTCGGTTTCCATCGCGGATGAGAGCTCAACCTTCGCCTTTTCAGCTGATTCTTTGAGCCGCTGCAGCGCCATCTTGTCATTATGCAGGTCGATTCCCTGATCTTTCTTAAACTCGTCAATGATCCAACCAACCACTATTTCGTCGACGTCGTCGCCTCCGAGATGGGTATCGCCGTTGGTCGACTTGACCTCTACGACGCCTTCGCCAACCTCGAGGATCGAAATGTCGAACGTTCCGCCGCCAAAGTCAAAAACCGCGATGATCTCGTCCTTCTTTTTATCCAAACCGTAAGCCAAAGCAGCCGCTGTCGGCTCGTTGACGATACGCAGAACTTCGAGGCCGGCGACCTTTCCGGCGTCCTTTGTAGCCTGACGCTGAGCGTCGTTAAAATATGCAGGAACCGTAATTACGGCCTTTTCGACCTTCGAGCCGAGATAATCCTCGGCCGACTGTTTTAGTTTCTGCAGAACCATCGCCGCGATCTCAGGCGGGCTGTATTGCTTACCATCGGCGTTGATTCGAACATCGCCATTCGATGCTTTTTCGACCTTGTACGGCACCTGCTTGATCTCGCCCGGGATCTCGTCAAATTTGCGTCCCATAAATCGCTTTATTGAGTAAAGCGTGTTTTCCGGGTTGGTCACTGCCTGCCGCTTAGCGACCTGGCCGACAAGACGTTCGCCGTCTTTGCCAAACGCGACGACCGAAGGAGTTGTGCGACCGCCCTCGGAATTAGTGATGACGATCGGCTCGCCGCCTTCCATAACGGCAACAACCGAATTAGTCGTTCCCAGATCGATTCCTATTATTTTGCTCATATATTTTTCTCCAAAAACCTGTTTATTATTGCTCTATGTATAAATCATCTAACTTGAGCCTGCGACGAGTATAATACTTGAGTGTGTTGTTGTCAACTTTAAACGGAGATACTATCGGCCGGTTTTTCCTTACACCTCTCGAGACCTGAGGACGCGTCACTGGGAGGTTCTTAAAATGTCCACTTGACCGAGCTCTTTATTTGTCAGAACGACCGCGTTCATCCTCGCGCATCAATTTGGCGACGTGAAAAATGTAGTGAACACCGGAGAAGACGGCGAATGCGGCGACGGTTGTATAAACGGTGGGCAGGTAAAAGCCGCGGAGTTCGGGATAGACCGCGGCGACGAGGATTAGAATTACAGCAACGACTTGGACGAATGTGCTCGCTTTGCCCAGCCAAGACGGTTTGAAGCCGCGAAAGCCCGTCATTACATTGATGGCACCCGCGACGGCGATTATCGCTATGTCGCGGCCGATGACCGCCGCCGTAACCCAAAACGGCACGGGCAAATGTCGCGGCGTGCCCATTACGGTTTCAAGCGTCAGCATCACAAACGCCGTCGTCATCAGCAGTTTGTCGGCGATCGGGTCAAGGATCGTGCCAAGTTCGGACTCTTGCTTGAAGCGGCGTGCAATAAATCCGTCAACACCGTCCGAGACGCCTGCAACCGTGAACACAACCAGCGCCCAGTCCGTTCGGTGATAAACAAGCAATATCGCAAACAGCGGGATCAACGCCATTCGAAGAAATGTAAGTAAATTTGGAAGCGTGAGGATTTTTGTAGATACAGTTGATTCGGTCATAGCGAGAGAACCACCCCGTCGGCGAAGCGCCGCCACCCCTCCTCTGTAAGGAGAGGAGCTTTTGTTGATATCACTCGACGCACTTTAGCTCCAGCAAACTTATCTCCGGCGGACATTGGTAGCGCATCGGCACAACGACGGTTCCGATGCCGCGTGTGATGTAAACCTGTGCATTGCGTCGTTTGTGCAGACCGGCTTTGAGCCGACGTTGCGGCAGGATGCGCTTCTCTTTATCACGGAGCTTTATTTGACCGCCATGAGTGTGGCCGCTCAGCGTGAGATCGACGCCGGAACGTGCCGCTTCGCGAAAAATGATCGGGTTGTGCGCGAGGAGAATCTTCATTTCATCCGGAAACGATCCGCGAAGCGCCGCCGGAACATCCGTTTTCCCAACCATATAATCATCTACGCCGGCTAGCCAGAACGACGAGCCGCGAGCTTCGAACCGCAGCCCTTCGTTAACCAAAACATTGATTCCTTCGCCGCGAAACAGGTGAGTTACGAGGTCGGCGTCGGTCCAGTGATCGTGATTGCCAAGACAAGCGTACACGCCATATTTTGCTTTTAGTTTGCCAAGCTCGGCCGCGACCGGCGCGATGTATTCACGCTCATGCGAGACATAATCACCGGTGAGCAGAAAAACATCAGGCTTTAATCGATTTGCAATTTTTACGGTGCGAATGATGTGTTCAAGACTCGTAAACGGGCTGTGATGAGTGTCCGAGAGGTGGATGATCTTTAGGCCGTC
>Ga0209798_10000215_pt1 | contig 33333 bp, 28 predicted proteins | sample DOMMetBare3Fresh_FD_187475 | JGI IMG/M metagenome (GOLD analysis project Ga0209798, IMG submission 187475) | Wetland sediment microbial communities from St. Louis River estuary, USA, under dissolved organic matter induced mercury methylation -... | ecosystem: Environmental > Aquatic >... | reverse complement strand
GTCGACGCCAGTTGCCGACGCCACGTTTGCCGCCCGCGTTGCGAATTCCCTGGGCGTCAACGTATTTCCTGGCTCGTTCGCGAGTGCACGGGCCAAGTTGCTGCATTCGGCCAGCACCCGTCCCCTCGCGACGGCTGCCTCGAGGCGCGAGGGTTCCGGCCGCGCGGACATCCCTCCGCGCAGAAGTGCCGCGCCGACGCCGGCGACGCCAGCCGCGACGAGCGCCAGCGCCAGGACTGCCATGGTGCAGCAACGCTTCGAGCCGCTGGCCATCGTCTTCGGCGCTCCTCGCCCCGGCCGCGCTCTCGGACCCTCAGGCGCCGACCATCGCCGGCGCCGGCTCGGGCTCGACGGCCTCCTCCCCGTGCGGCGTCACCGGCCCCTCCACGACGTCCTTGCGCTTCCACAGGAAGTAGATGGGCGGGTAGACGAGCAGCTCCATGATGAACGAGGTGACGAGGCCGCCCACCATGGGCGCGGCGATGCGCTTCATGAGGTCGGCGCCGGTCCCGGTGGACCACATGATGGGGAGCAGACCGATGAAGGCGGCGAACACGGTCATGGCCTTCGGCCGCACGCGCTTCACCGCGCCGTGGATGATGGCCTCGACGAGGTCGCCCGAGGTCCGCAGCCGCCCCTTCGCCTTCGCCTCGTCGTGGGACAGGTCGAGGAAGAGCAGCATGAAGACGCCGGTCTCGGCGTCGAGGCCCATGAGGGCGATCATGCCGACCCACACCGCGATGGAGATGTTGTAGCCGAGGATCCAGAGGAGCCAGACGGCCCCCACCGCCGAGAAGGGCACGGCGAGCATGACCACCGCCGCCTTGAAGCTCGATTTCGTGTTCATGTAGAGCAGCGCGAAGATGAGCACCAGCGTGAGCGGCAGGATGAGCTTCAGCCGCTCCTTCACCCGCAGCATGTTCTCGTACTGGCCGCTCCAGGCCAGGGCGTATCCGGTCGGCAGCTTCACCGCCGCGGCCACGGCCTTCTTCGCCTCGTGCACGTAGCCGCCGACGTCGGTCTTCGAGGTGTCGAAGTCCACGTAGACGTAGCCGGAGAGGAGCCCGTTCTCGTCGCGGATCATCGACGGGCCCTCGACGAGCTTCACGTCGGCGATCTCCGACATGGGGATCTGCCCCTGCCCGCTCGGAAGCGGGAGGAGCACGCGCTTCAGCGCGTCGACGTCCTCCCGGTAGTCGCGGGCGTAGCGGACGTTCACGCCGTAGCGCTGCCGCCCCTCGATGAGGGTGGTCTGGTTGTCGCCGCCCACCGCCGTCATCACCATCATGTTGGCGTCGTCCACCGAGAGGCCGTAGCGCGCCAGGCGGTCGCGGTTCAGCACGAAGTCGAGGAAGAAGCCGCCGGCGACCCGCTCGGCGTAGACGCTGCGGGTCCCGGGGACCTTCTGCAGCGCGGCCTCGATCTCCAGGCCGATCTTCTCGATGGCGCCGAGGTCGGCGCCGCTCACCTTGATGCCGACCGGCGTGCGGATGCCGGTGGAGAGCATGTCGAGCCGCCCCTTGATGGGCATGGTCCAGGCGTTGGAGATGCCGGGCAGCCGCAGCGCCACGTCCATCTCGTGGATGAGCTCCTCCTCGGTGATGCGGTCGCGCCAGGCGGTACGCAGTACGGCCTTCACCCAGTCCGGGGCCCAGTCCGAGTACCAGCGCGGCTTCTCCCGCCACCGGAGCTCGGGCTTCAAGAGGACCGTGGTCTCCATCATCGTGAAGGGAGCCGGATCGGTGGAGGTGTTGGCGCGGCCGGCCTTGCCGAAGACGCGCTCCACCTCGGGGAAGGTCATCAGGATCTTGTCCTGGACCTGCAGCGCCTTCTGCGCCTCGGCGACCGACATGCCGGGCTCCACGGCGGAAGGCATGTAGAGGAGCGTCCCCTCCCGCAGCGGGGGCATGAACTCGGAGCCGAGCTTCAGGTAGACGGGCACGGTCGCGGCGACGACGACGAGGCTCACTACGACCGTGGCCTTGGCGTGGCGCAGCACGAAGCGGCAGGGCGGCTCGTAGATGCGGTGGAGGAGCCCGCTGATGGGGTGCTTCTCCTCCGAGTAGTACTTGCCGACGAGGGCCTGCGTGGCGAGCCAGGCGAGCGCCCGCGGCCGGAAGCGGAAGGGCTCGATGCGGGCGAAGAGCATGCGCATCGCCGGGTCGAGCGTGATGGCGAGGAAGGCGGCGATGGCCATCGCCAGGTTCTTGGAGTAGGCGAGCGGCCGGAAGAGGCGTCCCTCCTGGTCCACCAGCGTGAACACCGGCATGAAGGCCACGGCGATGACGAGCAGCGAGAAGAACACCGACGGCCCCACCTCCATCAGGGCCTCCAGCCGGACGTGGTGGAAGTCCCCCTTCCGGCCGCCTTCCAGCCAGTGGAAGATCTTGTTGTAGGCGTTCTCCACCTCGACGATGGCCCCGTCCACCAGCACGCCGATGGAGATGGCGATGCCGGCGAGCGACATGAGGTTGGCATTGAGGCCCATGAGGTACATGGGGATGAACGCCAGCGCCACGCTGATGGGGATGGTGAGGATGGGCACGATGGCCGAGGGGACGTGCCAGAGGAAGAGGAGGATGATGAGGGAGACGACGATCATCTCCTCGATGAGCTTCCCCTTCACCGTCTCGATGGCCCGGTCGATGAGCTCCGCGCGGTCGTAGGTGGTCACCACGTCCACGCCCTCCGGCAGGGATGGCTTCAGCTCCTCGAGCTTCTTCTTGACGCGCTCGATGACGTTGAGCGCGTTCTCTCCCTGGCGCATCACCACGATGCCGCCGACGACGTCCCCCTTCCCGTCGTAGTCGGCGATGCCGCGCCGGATCTCCGGGCCGAGCGTCACGGTGGCCACGTCCTTCACCGTGATCGGGGTGCCGCTCTCGGTCTTGAGCACCAGCTTCTCGAGGTCGGCGATGGACTTCGCGTAGCCGCGGCCGCGCACCATGTACTCGCGGCCGGAGAGCTCGACGAGCCGCCCGCCGACGTCGTTGTTGCCGCGCCGGACCGCCTCGAGCACCGCCTCGAGCGGGAGCCGGTAGGCCGCGAGCGCGTTGGGGTTGACCGTCACCTGGTACTGGCGGACCTGGCCGCCCACGGTGGCCACCTCGGCGACGCCCGGCACGCTCTGGACGGCGTAGCGCAGGAACCAGTCCTGGTAGCTCCGCAGCTCGTCGGAGGAGTGCTTGCCGGACCTGTCCACCAGCGCGTACTGGAAGACCCACCCGACGCTGGAGGCGTCGGGCCCGAGCTCGGTCTTCACGCCCGCGGGCAGCTGGGAGGTGATCTTGGACAGGTACTCGAGCACGCGGGTCCGCGCCCAGTAGATGTCCGTCCCGTCCTCGAAGATGACGTAGACGAAGCTGAAGCCGAAGTCGGAGAAGCCGCGGATGGCCTTCACCTTCGGCGCGCCCAGGAGCGACGTGATGATGGGATAGGTGACCTGGTCCTCGATGATGTCGGGGCTGCGGTCCCATCGCGAGTAGACGATCACCTGGGTGTCTGAGAGGTCCGGCAGCGCGTCGAGCGGGATGTTGCGCATCGTCCAGAACGCGATCGCGAGCGCGACCACGGTCCCGGCGATGACGAGGTACTTGTTCTCCGCCGAGAAGCGGATCACCTTCTTGATCATGGGTCACTTGCCCCCGATGGCGGCGAGCGAGGCCCGCAGGCGCGACTCGGAGTCCACGAGGAAGTTGGCCCGGGTGACGACCTTCTGCCCCCGCTCCAGCCCCTGCGCCACCTCCACCTGGTCGCCGGACCCCTCCCCGAGCTGCACCTCGCGGGGCTGGAACTTGCCCTCGCCGAGGTCGATGAAGACGACGTCCCGGGTGCCGGTGTGGATCACCGCATCGCGAGGGATGGTGAGCCCCTCGCGCTCGGCGCCGCGCAGCACCACCTCCCCGTACATCTCGGGCTTGAGCTCGCCGGTGGGGTTGGCGAAGTGGAGGTGGACCTTGACGGTGCGGGTCTTCGGATCGAGGAGCGGGTCCATGAAGGCGACGCTGCCCTGGAAGACGCGGTCGGGATAGGACTGGAGCGTGAGCGAGGCCGGCATGCCGACCTTCACCTGGGCGAGGTCGTTCTCGTAGGCGTCGGCCATGACCCAGACCATGCCGAGGTCGGTGATCTCGTAGGGGGTGTCGCCCGCCGCGATCTTCGACCCCTCGACCACGTTCTTGGCGGTCACCACGCCCGAGATGGGCGAGACGAAGGTGAGGCTCTTCGAGGCCTCGCCGCTCCGCTCGAGCCGCTCGATCTCCGACTCGGGCACGTCCCAGAGCTGGAGCTTGCGCCGCGCAGAGGCGACGAGCGCGTCCCCGTCGCCGGAGAGCGGGCCGCTGGCCGACAGCGCCTGGCGCGTCCGGAGCGCGAGCAGGTACTCGTTCTGGGCGCTGAGCAGCTCGGGGCTGTAGAGGGAAAAGAGCCGCTGGCCCTTGCGCACGGGCTTCCCGACGAAGTCCACGAAGATCCGCTCGACGTAGCCGCCCACCTTCACGTTGATCCGGCGGACGCCGGTGGGGTCCACCTGCACGCGCCCCACGGTCCGCCAGCTCCCGCCCACCGGCCCGGGCCGTACCTCGGCGGTGGTGAGGCCGATGAGCTGCTGGCGGGCCGGGTCGATGTTCACGGTGGCGAGCCCCTCGACCGCGCCTCCCGCGTGCGTCTCGTCCTCGTAGACGGGGAGGTAGTCCATCCCCATCTCGTCCTTCCTCGCCACGGGCGAGGTCTGCTTCGGGTCCATGGGCGACCGGTAGAAGGCGACCTTGCGCTCGCCCTTGGCCGCGCCCTCCTGCATGGGCACGAGCTGCATGCCGCAGATGGGACAGTCGCCGGGGTGGTCCTGCACGATGGTGGGGTGCATGGGGCAGGTGTACCGGGGCCCCTTCTTCTCAGCCTGCGGCCCCGCCGCCGGCCCGCCGCGCGTCCCGGAGGCGAGGTAGACGGCCGCGCCTCCGGCGAGGAGCCCCGCGAGCGCGGCCGCCGCCGGCAGGCGCCAGGCGCGGCGGCGCGGGCTCGATGCTGCGTCCCGCGGCGGTGTCGGCTGGGTCTCGAGGTTCATGGGATCTCCCGGTCCTACATGCGCGACATGGACGCGCCGCCCTGCTCCGCGGGCTGACCCGCCGCGGGCGCGCCCCCGCCGCCCGGGGCGGCCGCCGCCCCGGCTCCGGGGACGCCGCCGCCTCCGATGGCCCCGCCCGCGCCACCCGCGGCCTCGAGGCTGACCTCGCGCTGCGCCACGGCGACCCGCTGGGTCTCGGCGATCGACTGGAGGAAGCCGTCCAGGTCGGCGAGGTAGCCGGCGAGCGCCTCCAGGACCGACGCGAAGGTGACCCGCCCGACGCGGTACTGGGCGGTGGTGCTCGCCACCGTCGCCTCCGACTGCACGAGCAGCCCTCCCCGGTAGAGCTGGTTCACCGAGAGGAGCGAGGCGAGGAGCGTCCGCCGCTCCTCGACCCGGAGCCGCAGGAGCTGGAGCACGGCCTCCTCGCCCTCGGCGCCGGCGCGCTCCCGCGCCAGGCCCTCCTCCACCGCGTGCGACTGCCGGCCGTAGACCGGAAGCGTGATGCCGACGCTGAGGAGCCACATGGGCTCGAACGACCCGCGCGGCATCACCCCCGCCGTCACGGCAAAGTCGGGGTAGCGGTCGCGCCGCGCCAGGTCGAGCTTGCGCTCCGAGGCCTGGCGGCCGAAGCGCGCCGCCGCCAGCTCCGGGCTCCGCGCCTCGGCGTCGGCGTGCGCCTCCTCGAGCACGGGGAGCGGCGGATCGGCGAGGTCGCGCAGGCCCAGGCGGGTGGCGATCGGCTCGTCGAGCCGGTGGCCGCGCAGCCGGTTCAGGGCCTGCACGCGCGTCAGCTCCTCCGCCTCGAGCGCCGAGCGCCGCTGGCGCAGCCGGGTCCGTGCGAGCTGCGCGCGGAGCAGGTCCGACTGCGGCCCCTCCCCCGCCTCGTAGCGGATCCGGGCCAGCCCCTCCGACTGCTGCCAGAGGGCCTCCAGCCTCGCGAGCAGCTTCAGCCGGTCGCGGGTGAGGAGCAGGTCCAAAAAGGCGCGCCGGACGTCGGCCTCGACCGTGAGCCGGACGCGCTCGAGGGCGGCACCGGCGCCCCTCGCCTCGAGCCCGGCGGCGTCGGCCCGGAGCCCCTGCTTGCCGGGCCAGGGCAGGGGCTGGGTCACCATGACCTGCCAGTAGCTCGTCTCCATCTTGCCGATCTGGATCGCCTGGAACCCGTCGTTCTGGATTCCGAGCGTGAGCGTCGGGTCGGGGAGCCGGCCGGCCTGGGGCACCCGCTCCTCGGCCGCCCGCACCAGCGATCGCGCCTGTCGAAGCTCGGGCCGGGCCTCCAGCGCCTGGCGGATGAGCTCGTCCAGCACGGGATCGGGCGGCCCGGCGCCCGGCGCCTCCGCCGGAGCGGCCGCGGGGAGGAGGAGGGCGAGGGAAAGCAGGACGGGGGCCGGGCGCATGCGGACTCCGATCACTCGACGGTCAGGACTCCCGCGATCATGTCCATCCCGCAGGCGTAGCGCACGGACCCGGGCTTCTTCGGCGTGAAGGTCACCTCCACGGCCTGATTGAGCGGCAGCGGCTGGTTCACCGCGTAGTCCTTGATGACGATCTCGGTCGCGCAGGTGCGCTCGGTCTTGCGGGTGACGACGAGCTTCACGGGAATCCCGGCCTTCACCTTCACCGCGGCGGGCACGAAGCCCTGGCCGGTGACGGCGATCTCGACCACCTGCGCGGAGGCGCCCTTCTTGTCCGCGCCGGAGCGCGACGGCTCGCCTGCCAGCGCCGGCAGGGCGACGAATGCCGCCGCGATGGCGGCCGCGTACCCGATCTTCGTGAGGTTCATGTGTGGTGTCTCCGTTCGTGTTTGGCTGCTCGCCCCAGGTGCCTAGCAGCCGCCGTGCCGACCCGTTCGAATGCCGATCCTCGCCTGATCGCGAGCGGATCCACGACACCGCGTACCCCGCCCGGCTACACTGTAACCAGGAAAGTCACAGAAAGGGGCCTCCGATCCCTGGAACGGCAGGCCAGGCGGGCACTGCCGAGCCGACCAGGGCGGCCCGGCAGTTGCTACTGGGCAGGACCGGCCTGGAAGAGCCGTTCGACGACGCCCATGAAGACCTGGTCCGGAACCGCCCGCAGGCTCTTCGCCGCCTTCGCGGCGCTCATCGTCATCTACGGGCTCGCCGCCTCGGTCGCGCTCATCGGCCTGGCCGAGATCCACGACGGGCTCCACCAGACGCAGGCCCGGGCCGAGGGCGTGCGGGTGGCGCTCGAGCTCGCGAGCGCCGTCCGCGATCAGTACGCCCATCAGGCCCATACCATCATCATCGGCGACGAGAGCCACCTCGCCTTCTACGCGGAGGCGGAGCGCCGCGTCCTGGAGCTGGCGCGGGAGGTGCGCCGGCACGCCGCCCGGCCAGACGAGCAGGCCTGGGTGGACGACATCGAGAAGGCCACGGCCGAGCTGGACGCGATCTTCCGCCAGCACATCGTCCCGGCCGTGCTCCGGGGCCGCCGCGCCGACGTGCAATCGGAGCACGCGCGGGCCCAGCTCGTGGTGACGCGCATCCAGGAGCGCACCGACCAGCTCGTCGCGCGCTTCGAGCAGTCGATCGGCGACTTCCAGGCCCACGTGAACGCCGTGGAGCACCGGACCTTTCGCTGGAGCCTCGCCTTCCTGCTCGGCGCCCCCCTCCTGGCCGTCGCGGTCGGCTGGTACGTCGGGCGCTCGGTGGCCCGCCCGGTGGCCCGCCTCCAGGAAGGGGCGGAGCGGCTGGCGCGCGGCGATCTCGACACCCGCATCCAGATCGATTCCCCGGACGAGTTCGGCGCCCTGGCCCGCCAGTTCAACGCCATGACCGCTGCCCTGAAGGAGCACCAGGACCGGCTCGTCCAGAGCGAGAAGCTCGCCGGCATCGGGCGGCTCGCGGCCGGCGTCGCCCACGAGATCAACAACCCGCTCGGCGTCATCCTCGGCTACACGCGCCTCCTCCGGAAGAAGGCCGGCGGCTCGCTCGCCGAGGACCTCGCGGTCATCGAGGAGGAGACGCTGCGCTGCCAGGAGATCGTGGAAGGGCTGCTCGACCTGTCGAGGCCCACGAAAGGAGCGTCCGAGACCGTGGACCTGCGCGAGCTGTGCGACGACGTCGTGGCCCGGCTCGGGGACTCGCGCCGGCTCGGCGGCGCGTCGGTCGAGGTGACGGGAGCTGGCGCGGCCGAGGGCGACGCGCGGAAGCTCCGGCAGGTGCTCGTGAACCTGGTCGTGAACGGCGTCGAGGCGGCGGGCGGAGGAGGGCGGGTCGAGGTGCGGGTCCTCGAGGCCGACGGCCGCGTCGACGTCGAGGTGAGCGACACCGGGCCGGGCGTCGACCCCGCGGTCCGCGACCGCCTCTTCGAGCCGTTCTTCACCACCAAGCCGCGCGGCACCGGCCTCGGTCTCGCGGTCTCCCAGGCCATCGCCCGCTCGCACGGCGGGGAGATCGCGGCCGGGGCCTCCGCGGGCGGCGGCGCCCGCTTCACGCTGCGGCTGCCGCGCGCGGCCGGGACGAGGAGCTGAGATGGACCGCGCCCGCGTGCTGGTGGTGGACGACAAGGAGAACCTGCTCAAGCTGTTCGCCAGGATCCTGGGGGACGCCTACGAGCTCACCACCGCAGCCGAGGGAGGGCGGGCGCTCTCGCTCATCGCCTCGCAGGAGTTCGACGTGGTGGTGACCGACCTGCGCATGCCCGGGGCCGACGGCTTCGAGGTGCTGAAGGCGGTGAAGGCGCGTGCCCCGGACACCGAGGTGGTGATGATGACCGCCTACGCGACCGTCCAGGACGCGGTCCGGGCCATGAAGGATGGGGCCTACGACTACCTGGCGAAGCCGTTCGACCCGGACGCGGCCGCGCTGGTGGTCGCGCGCGCGCTGGAGCGGAAGAGGCTCCGGGAGCAGGCGGCGAGCCTGCGCCGCGAGGTGGAGGGCATCTACTCGTTCCACAACCTCGTGGGCAAGAGCGCGGCGATGAAGGACGTGTACCGGCTCCTCGAGCAGGCGGCGGGGCTCGACATCACCGTGCTCCTCACCGGCGAGACCGGCACCGGCAAGGAGCTGGCGGCGCGGGCCATCCACTACCACAGCGCCCGCAAGGAGCGTCACTTCGTGCCGGTGAACTGCGGCGCCCTCCCCTCGGAGCTGGTGGAGAGCGAGCTCTTCGGCCACGCGCGCGGGGCGTTCACCGGCGCGACCGGCGCCAAGCCCGGCCTCTTCGAGGAGGCAGAGGGGGGAACCCTCTTCCTCGACGAGGTGGGCGAGCTTCCCCTGCCCGTCCAGGTGAAGCTCAACCGGGCCCTCCAGGAGCGCGAGATCCGGCGCGTCGGCGACAACGCCCCGGTGAAGGTGGACGTCCGGATCATCGCGGCCACGCACCGGGACCTCAAGGCGGAGGCGGTCGCGGGGCGCTTCCGCGAGGACCTGTTCTACCGGCTCCACGTCTTTCCGGTGCGCCTGCCGCCGCTGCGGGAGCGCCGCGAGGACATCCCGCTGCTCGCCACCCACTTCCTCGAGAAGCACGCCGGCGCGTTCCACCGGGATCTCGCCGGCTTCGCCCCCGAGGCGCTCCGCACGCTCACCGGCTACGCCTGGCCCGGAAACGTGCGCGAGCTCGAGAACGCCGTCGAGCGCGCCGTGGCGGTCGCCTCCGGTCCGGACCTCGAGGTGCGGGACCTGCCACCCGAGGTGAAGGGGGCGCAGGAGGGTGCGCTCCCGGCCGAGGTCCTCGCCCGGATGCAGTACCGGGAGGCGGTGGACACGGCCCGCGACCGCGTGTCGCGCGACTACCTCGTCGCGCTCATGCGCGAGTTCGGCGGCAACGTGACGCACGCCGCCGAGCGCGCCGGGATGGAGCGCGAGAGCCTCCACCGGCTCCTCAAGCGCTACGGGGTCCGCTCCGACGACTTCAAGGGACCGGCATAGCCTCGCCCCTGGGGTGGGCATCGGGTCGGACTTGGGGGAGAATGGCGGCGCTGGAACGAGGCGTGGGCCTGTGCCCGCCTCCCGGGGGAACGCGCCATGAGCCAGGACCCGAGCACTCCGGATCCCCGCCCGGCGGGAGAGTTCTTGCCGGAGGGTGAAGAGGTGGCGCCGCCGGGGACGCGCACGATGGGGATCGTGCGCTGGGCCCTCGTCGCGCTCATGGCGCTCGCCGCCGCCGGCGCCTGGGTCCAGTTCAGCGGCCTCGCCGGGCGGTCGGGCTCCGCCACCGTGCAGTACCACTGCCCGATGCACCCGGCCGTGCTCACCGACCACGCCGGCGAGTGCCCGATCTGCGGCATGGACCTCGTGAAGGTCGAGAACGGGGAGAAGAAGCCCGCCAGCGGCGGCGAGACGGCCGCTGCGGCGGCGGAAGGGGCCTACTGGTGCCCGATGCACCCCGAGGTCACCTCCGACGACCCCAACGCCACCTGTCCCAAGTGCAGCGGCATGCGGCTCCTCCCCCGCCCCAAGGCTGGCGCGGCGAAGCAGGGCGTTCCGGGCCTGGTGGCGGTGGACCTGTCGCCGGACCGGGTACAGCTCATCGGCATGCGCACCGCCCCGGTCGCCCGCGAGAAGCTCTCGCCGACGCTCCGCACCGTCGGCATCGTCACCTCCGACGAGCGCGGCCTCGCCCTCGTCACCACCCGCTTCGGCGGCTGGGTGGAGAGCCTGAGCGTCTCTCAGACGGGACAGCGCGTCCGGAAGGGGGACATCCTGGCCCGCATCTACAGCCCGGAGATGTTCAACGCCCAGCTCACGTACGTGAACGCCATCGGCTGGCTCAAGGGCACGCAGCCGCTGGGGACAGGCCAAGCCACGCCGGACCTGGACCGGGAGGCTCGCACGCGGCTGCTGCTGGCGGGCGTGGAGGCGGCCGACGTCGACGAGATCCAGCGAGAGGGGAAGCCGCTCCGCTCCCTCAGCGTCCGCGCGCCCATCTCGGGCTACGTCGGGAGGAAGATCGCCGTGGTGGGCCTGTTCGTCCAGCCCGGCAGCGAGCTCTTCGAGATCGCCGACCTCTCCACGGTGTGGGTCCTGGCCGACGTGTACGAGTCCGAGATCGAGCGCGTGAAGGTCGGACAGAAGGCGACGCTGGAGGTCGCCGCGGTCCCCGGCCAGACCTTCACCGGACAGGTGGCCTTCCTCTACCCGACCGTGAGCGCGGCGAGCCGCACGCTCCAGGCGCGCGTCGAGTTCAGGAATCCCGCGCTGAAGCTCCGGCCCGGCATGTACGCCAACGTGACGCTCGACGTCGGCTCCGTGGACGGGCTCGTCGTGCCGGGGGAGGCGGTGGTGGACACGGGCGAGGTGCAGTACGTCTTCGTCGCCCGCGAGGGTGGACGCTTCGAGCCGCGCCGCGTGAAGCTCGGCTGGCGGTCCGAGGACAAGGTCCAGGTCCTCGACGGTGTCTCGGAGGGCGAGAAGGTCGTCACCACCGCCAACTTCCTCGTGGACTCGGAGAGCCGGCTGCGGGCCGCCATCGAGGGATTCGCCGCTTCCGAGCAGCCGCCGCCCCCCGCCGCGTCGGCCCCCGTCGTGCACGGCACCGGGCACGGGCACTAGGAGGCGGCGCGCATGGTCTCACGCATCATCGAGTTCTGCGCGAAGAACCGGCTCCTGGTGATCCTCGGCGTGGCCTTCGCCACCGCCGGCGCCGTCTGGTCCATCCGGCACGCCAAGCTGGACGCCATCCCCGACCTCTCCGACCCCCAGGTCATCGTCTACACGGAGTGGATGGGCCGCAGCCCCACGCTCATCGAGGACCAGGTCACCTATCCGATCGTCGCCTCGCTGGTGGCGACGCCCAGAGTGGCCGACGTCCGCGGCTACTCCATGTTCGGGATGTCCTTCGTCTACGTCATCTTCGAGGAGGGGGTGGACATCTACTGGGCCCGCAGCCGCGTGGTCGAGTACCTCTCCGGCATCCGGCAGCGGCTCCCGGAGGACGTGAGCCCGGTCATCGGGCCCGACGCCTCCGGCATCGGCTGGGCCTTCCAGTACGCGCTCGTGGACAAGACCGGGCAAAGCGGCCTCGACGACCTGCGCACCTTCCAGGACTTCACGCTCCGCTACGCGCTCGGCTCGGTCCCCGGCGTCGCCGAGGTGGCGAGCATCGGCGGGTACCAGAAGCAGTACCAGGTGACGGTGGACCCGAACCGGCTGCGGGCCTACGACGTCACGCTCGAGGACCTGGTCCGCGCCATCCGCGACTCCAACAGCGACGTGGGCGGCCGCGTCATCGAGTTCTCCGGGCGCGAGTACTACGTCCGCGGGCGCGGCTACATCCAGGACCTCTCGGCGCTGGAGCGGACGGCGGTGAAGGCCAGCGGACCCTCCGGCGCGCCGCTCCTGGTGCGCGACCTCGGCACCGTCCGCTTCGGGCCGGAGATCCGGCGCGGCCTGCTGGAGTGGAACGGCGAGGGCGAGGCGGTGGGCGGCATCGTGGTGATGCGCTACGGCGAGAACGCCCTCGACGTCGTCGGCCGGGTGAAGCAGAAGATCGAGGAGCTGAAGCCGGGGCTGCCGCCCGGCGCCACCATCGAGGTGGCCTACGACCGGACCGACCTCATCCGGCGCTCCATCGACACCCTGAAGCGGGCGCTCCTCGAGGAGGCCCTCACCGTGTCGCTGGTGATCCTGCTCTTCCTCCTCCACGTCCGGTCGGTCCTGCTCCCCATCCTGTCGCTGCCGATCGCTGTCGCCCTCTCCTTCATCCCGATGTACTTCCTCGACATCCCGGCCACCATCATGAGCCTGGGCGGCATCGCCATCGCCATCGGCGCCACCGTGGACGCCGAGATCGTGATGATCGAGGCCTCGCACAAGAAGCTGGAGCACGCGCCGCCGGGCGCCGACCGCCACCGGCTCCTCGCCGAGGCGGCGCGCGAGGTGACGCCGGCCATCTTCTTCTCGCTCATCATCATCGCCGTCGCCTTCCTGCCGGTCTTCGCCCTCACCGGCCAGGCGGGCCGCCTCTTCCGGCCGCTCGCCTACACCAAGACCTTCGTCATGCTCTCGGCGGCGCTCCTCTCCATCACCTTCGCGCCGGCGCTTCGCGACCTCTTCATCCGCGGCAAGATCCACCCGGAATCGAAGCACTGGCTGTCGCGCGCCATCCTCCGCGTCTACCGCCCCTTCGTCTTCGTGGCCCTGCGCCGCCCCAAGTCCACGGTGGGCATCGGGCTCCTCGCGGTGCTCTCGGCGGTTCCGCTCGCGCTCCAGCTCGGCAGCGAGTTCATGCCGCCCCTCAACGAGGGCGACCTGCTCTACATGCCGACGACCTTCCCGAACGTCTCCATCGAGGAGGCGAAGCGGTCGCTCCAGTACCAGGACCGCGTCCTGCGCTCCTTCCCGGAGGTGGCCTCGGTCTTCGGGAAGGTGGGGCGCGCCGACACCGCCACCGACCCCGCCCCCATCACGATGATCGAGACCACCATCCGGCTCCACCCTCCCGACCGGTGGCGGCTCCTGCCGCGGCACCGCTGGTACAGCTCCTGGGCGCCCGGATTCCTGAAGGCAGTCCTCCGCCCCTTCTGGCCCGACCGGACGCGGCTCACCTGGGAGGAGCTGACCGCGGAGATGAACCAGAAGATGCAGTTCCCGGGCTGGACCAACGCCTACACCATGCCCATCAAGGCCCGGGTGGACATGCTCTCGACGGGCGTGCGCACGCCGGTGGGCGTCAAGGTGATGGGGACCGACCTCGCCGAGATCGAGCGGGTGGGCACGAAGCTGGAGCGCCTCATCGCCCCCATCCGCGGCACGCGCAGCGTCTACTACGAGCGCAACACCGGCGGCCTGTACCTGGACATCATCCCCGACCGCGGCGCGCTCGCCCGCTACGGGCTCACGGTGGGCGCGGTCCAGCGCTCCATCGAGGCCGCCATCGGCGGCGCGCCCATCGGCGTGACCGTCGAGGGGCGGAACCGATTCAGCATCAACGTGCGCTACCCGCAGGACCTCCGCAGCGACCTGGCGCGCCTCCAGCGCATCCTGGTGCCGGTGGGCCGGAGCGGGGGCGGCGGCGGCATGGGCGAGCGCGGCGACGCGGGGGAGGCGCGCCTGCCTCCGGTGATGCTGGCGCAGGGCATGGGCATGGGCGGCGGCGCGCAGAAGGGGGCGCCGACCAGGCTCCCGGGCGCGGCACCGGCGGGCTCGGTCATCTCCGACGCGCCCTCCGTGGACTGGACCCAGGGCCTGCCGCAGATCCAGGCGGCCCCGATGGGCTCGGCCGGCGTGCGCTCCCCCGGGCCGCCGCCGGCTCCAACCACCTTCGTGCCGCTCGGCCAGCTCGCCGAGATCAAGGTCGTGGGCGGGCCACCCATGCTCCGCGACGAGGGCGGGCTCCTGGTGGGCTACGTCTACGTGGACATCGACCCCGCCCGCGACGTGGGCGGCTACGTGAACGAGGCCAAGGAGGTGGTGAGCCGGGCCGTCGAGAAGCGCGACCTCGTCATGCCTTCCGGCAGCTTCCTCAAGTGGACCGGCCAGTACGAGCTCATGGAGAAGATGGCGGAGCGCATGCGCCTCGTCATCCCGCTCACGCTCCTCATCATCGTGGTGCTGCTCTACCTGCACTTCCGGAACTTCACCGAGGTGCTCATCGTCCTCCTCTCCATCCCCTTCGCGCTGGTCGGCAGCGTGTGGCTCATGTGGCTCCTCGACTACCGGCTCTCCACCGCGGTGTGGGTGGGCATCATCGCGCTCGTCGGCCTCGCCGCCCAGACCGGCATCGTGATGATCGTCTACATCGACAACGCCTACGAGCGGCGCAGGCGCGCCGGCAAGATCCGCGACCTCCGGGACATCATCTGGGCCCACATGGAGGGCACGGTGATGCGCGTGCGGCCGAAGCTCATGACCGTCGCCACCATGCTCGTGGGCCTCATCCCGCTCCTGTGGGCCACCGGCTCGGGCGCCGACGTGATGAAGCGCATCGCCGCCCCCATGGTCGGCGGCCTCGTCACCTCCGCGTTCCTCACCCTCGAGATCATCCCGGTCGTCTACACCTACTGGCGGCAGGAGCAGGTGCTGTGGGAACGGCTCGCGGGGCTCGATGGCGCCCTCCTCGGCCGCCTCCGGACCTTCACGGCGGTGCAGCAGGCGGGCTGGTTCCTGCTCGTGGCTGCGCTCGCCTCGACGGCCTACCTCTCCTGGCCGAGGGCGCTCCTCCTCGCCGCGTACGCGCTGGCGGCGGCCGCCATCCTCGGCGGCGCCATCGCCTACCTCCGGGAGCGGCCGGCGGCCAGCCGGCTCGTCTGGCCGGAACCGGCGCCGGCGCTCGCGGCATAGGTTTCGAGAACGCCCCGTCCTGGGGGCGTTGACAGTCCGGCGACCCGTCCCTATCCCGTGGGTGTGGCATGGCGAGGGAGGGAGCCGGGTGACCGCTGCCGCCCGTAGCGAGGTGCGTCAGGAGCTCGTGTCGGGAATCCCGACCGGGTACTCACCCTGGGTCCACCTCGCCGTGCCCACGTTTCTTGCCCTCGCGGTCATCGCCGGCTCGCTGGCGCTCTTGCGCGGGGTCAGTGCCTGGCAGCTCGCCCTCGTTCCGGTATTCCTCGTCGCCGGGAACGCCGTCGAGTGGAATGCCCATCGGGGGCTCCTCCACCGGCACGTCCGCTTCGCCGCCCGCCTCTACCGCGCGCACGCCCAGCACCACCAGGTCTTCGCGACGGAGGACATGGCCGTGCGCGATCCGCGCGAGCTGCGCCTCGTCCTCCTGCCCTGGGACGCGTTCCAGCTCATCCTGGCCGTCGCGTTGCTCGTCGCCTTCTCGCTCGTCGCCGTCGGCCAGCCGAACCTCGCCGCCCTCTGGGTCGCCTCGGCGGCCGCCTACGTGCTCGCCTACGAATGGATGCACCTCCTGTACCACCTGCCGCTCGGGACGAGCGCCCGGCGCTTGCCCTTCCTGGCGGCGCTGCGCCACCACCACGCCCTGCACCACGGTCCGCAGCAGCAGCGCTTCAACCTGAATGTGACGGTGCCGCTCTGGGACCTCGTCCACGGGACGCTGTGGCGTCCGGCCCGCGGCGCGCTGGACACGCGGGGCGGTGTTGGGTAGTTTCCCCGACCCGACCCCATCGTCTAGAGGCCCAGGACCCGGCCCTTTCAAGGCTGTAACCGGGGTTCGAATCCCCGTGGGGTCACTTCGCTCTCGAACGCTTCCGCCCCTGGGGCTCTGTGCGCCTGTCGGCGCGGACGATGGCTTCGCCGTCGTTCGAAGAGGCCCAGGACCCGGCCCTTTCAAGGCTGTAACCGGGGTTCGAATCCCCGTGGGGTCATGACTTAACTAGCTGTCCTGCTTGGACTTCGCTTCGGCGATCCGTCTCGTTTCCAAGATGTCTCCAAGCTCGAGCGCCCGGCTCGCCTCCCGGGGCGCCGAGGCGGAGAGGTGCATGTACCGCTGCGTGGTCTCGAGCGACATGTGTTCCCCCTCCTGCAACGCCCGCCGCATGGAGGACGCCGCCGACCACCTGGTCCACGACGTGCTCCCGCGAGTCCCCGTGCGCCAGTGGTTACCGTAACGGGGATTATCGGGTCGAAACGTGGCTTGTTCTTCCTACCCGCACAACGCCACTTCGAAGAAGCGCGCTAGTGGTCGACGACCAGCCTAGCAGCGCGAACGCCCCCGAGCTCACTCACCCCTGCCGAACAGGACGTCGATCCCGTAAGGGAACTGGTACCGGGCGACCACGAGGTCGGGCCAGCCGTTGCCGTCGAGGTCCGCGGCGGCGATCGACATGTACTGGCGCGGGCCGATGTAGACGGGGGTCGGCCAGTCCGTCGGCGGGCCGTGCAGCACTGCCGGTCCGGTTTCGAGAGACTCCCAGGGGGCGAAGGCGAGCTCGAGGCGGCCGTCGAGGTCGATGTCGGCGATGACGAAGTGCACGGCGAACGTTGGCCAGCCGAAGACGTTGACCCCGGAGGGGACCGTGTACGCCGGCCGGAACGTGCCGTCCCCGACGCCCTCGAAGACGACGAGCGCGCCGACGGTGAAGAACAAGGACGTGACGATTGCGTCGAGGTGCCCGTCGCCGTTGATGTCCGCGAACCCCAGCGCGAAGCCACCCCACTGGTCGCCGGCGACCTCCCGGGGCATCTGATAGACCGCCGGTACGCGGCTGGGCGCGCGGAGGTCCACGACCTGCAACATGTAACCGCTTATGCCCACGAGCTCGGGCCGCCCATCGCCATCTAGGTCGGCGAGGGCGACGTCCCTCGCCCACCAATGGTAGGTGCCAAGCGGCTCCGGCGGAAGGAAGCCACCGTCGCCGGTGCCGCGCATGAGCGAGAGGAGGGTCGGCTGGGCGACCTCGCCCTCAACGGGAACGAGAAGGTCGAGCTTCGCGTCGCCGTCGTAGTCGAGGAGCACCGCCTCCTCCTGCGTCCCCCGCCTGGGGAACTCGCGCGCCGGGCCGAAGGTAGCGTCCCCGAAGCCCAGCCGGGTGGTGACGCCGGCCGACGGCGAGACGATGACCACATCCACCTCGCCGTCGTCGTTCAAGTCGGCCAGGAACAGGGTGCCTTCGTCGATCGTGGCGACCAGATCGGTTTGGTAGAACACCGGCGGATCGAAGGTCCCGTCACCGCGCCCGCGGAGGACCCGGAGGTTGACGCTCGTGAGGAGCACGAGGTCAGGGACGCCGTCGTGGTCGAGGTCGCGCACGGCTATGGTCGACGCGGGCATGTTGTCGAGCACGGGCACCGGGTCCGAAAGGCGCCAGGTCACCGTCGAGCGCTCGACGCAGGCGCTTCCGAGCCGCACCAGCGCGCCGCCGCACTCGAAGGCGCAGGCACCCGCGCGACAGACCGCGGTCGCTCCCGCCGGGGCCGGGCAGCCAGCGAGATCACAGCTGACCGGGCAGGTCCCGGCGGCGGCGCAGTCCGTCGCGGCGGGCGGTTGCGAGCGGCCGGTGCAGGCAGCGAGGAGGGCGGCGCACGCCGCGGCGAGGATGGGCCAAGCCATGAGGTCAGTGGACGCCGATTTTCGGAGTCTACGCCGAGCTGGAAGGACGTTCAACCCGTAGTCTGGATCCGGTCCTGCTCGGCCGCACCGACATGGTGACGACCACGAGGAGCAGCGTCACCATCCCCGCCGACGCGGCGCCGGCCTGGTTCGGCAGCCCGCTCTCGAGGAGCGAGCGCGACGGGGAGCTGCTCGGGCAGGCGAAGGCGGTGCTGCAGGTACGCTCGGTCAGGCTGTCCAAGCTACAGAGGTGCTGGTCACGAACGACCTGCTCGAGGACGCTGACGGCCTGGACGCCTACCAGTGGCAGGCGGTGGGCGCCCGCCTCGACTTTCGCGTCACCGACTGGCTAGTCAACGGCCACGGCGTCGACCAGCCGCTCGGCGGCCTCAACAGCCCTCTAGCGACCGCTTCCGCCTCACCCTCGTCAGCTATCACGACATCCGTCAGAACCCCCATGAGGACCTCCGTTGGTGCCGCGAACCAGCCGCTGCAGCGCGGAGCTACGGCGCGCGCCTCGCCCAGTCGATGATCGCGGCTCGGAGCGCCGAGTGGAGCGAGAGCCCCTGGGCCTTGGCCCGCGCCTCGAGCAGCTTCCATACCGGCGCGGGAAACCGGATTGACCGCGGCTCTGTAGGCCCGGTCTCGGTGCCCTTCTTCGGCCTTCCCGGCCGGACGTGGACGATACCCTCGGTAGCGACGCGAGCCGCATACGGGTTCCGCCGGACCTTGGTCCGGGCGAAGTCGATCTCCGGAATCTCCCGGAGCGACGCCTTCGATGGCTCCTTCGGCTTACTCACCTTCTTCATATCGTCTTCTCTATGTGACGTCGCGCGGCGCGCGCTGATGAGCCGGATCGTCTCGCTGGCCAGCTCGACGTGAACGACCACCAGCACCCGCAGCCGTTCGGACATGCCGAGGAGCAGCGTCCGCTCCGGATCGACCGCATCGTCGATGGCCAGAGCGAGCGGGTCGCCGAAGACCGTCGCGGCCTCCACGAACGACACGCCGTGTTTCTTTCTGTTGGAGGCAGCCTTGCGTGGATCCCATGTGAAGTTCAACGCCATTACTGTAATACCCTTATCACCCCGACGCAAGGACGCGGGCCTCGGCAGCCGTGTACGCGCCTGCCGCCCGTGGAAGGTCATCCTCGTCAGGCCCAGGGGCCGCGTTGGCGCAGTCCTTTTCCGCGTCATTCGGCCGATTCCGCGCGGCCTGGACCAGACTGGACCAAGAAGTCCGGCACCCTTGGAGGGGAGCGCCGGCCACTCCTCCGCCCTCTCCAGGACGGAGGCCCCCGCGCCGCTCGAAGTAGTAGACGGCCTCCGGGTCGCCGCTCGGCCCCTTGGCACCGACAAGCTGCACCGTGATGGCGTCCCGCTGGCTACTCAGGAGCGCCACCTGGAACGCCGGCTTGACCAGGCCGTCTTGCATCGAGAACCTGCTATTCGGTGGCGACGCGCGACGGGCTGCGCGCCGCCACCCACCGCGCTCCGCACTTCGGACAGACGTACGTCATCAAGTTGCCGACGGTTTGCTCGACAACGCCCTCGGCCCCGCACTTCGGGCATTTGTTCGTTGGCTGGGTGGGCGCGGGAACGTGGATGGGCATGGCGGTTCACTCTACCCGGCCGCGCGCCCGAGCGTCTCGCGGAGCCGCCGCCGTTCCCGGGCACGCGAGCGCGGCTGTGAGCGGGTTTTCGCCCAGGGGTAGAGGACCGGCAGGCCGAGGCGCCTTGCGCCGCCTCCGAGCAAGGTTCCAGGGAATCCCACACTCGGAACGCCGCCCACGTGCTCGTCGACCGCGACGTGGACCTCGCCGACCTCCCTGCCGACATCCAGGCCGCCGCCGAGGATCAGACGGCGGGCGAACGCATCCTGTAGAGCTTCGCGCCGACCGCCACGAACCAGGCCGCGAACAACACCTGGGAAACGAATCCCAGAGCGTGTCCGATGAGCCAGGGATACGAGCCGACGATATCGAAGGCGCCGGTTGCGATGCCCAGGTAAGCGACGTTCGTTCCGTACCCTCCTCGCCGCATCGCCAGGCTCAACACGATGGTGGCGACTCCCAGCAGGAGCGCCACGGCGTGCAGGCCCCCGTAGAAGACGGTGATGACGAACGCCGCGACGGCCGGCGAATCGGTGTGCATGCTGTACACGGGATAGACCAGGCGCCCGTGGACGATGTCCAACACCGCGAGGACCGGGATCACCACCGCGATGATGCCGCAACCCACCGCCGCCTTTGCGACATCGGTGCCAGCGAGGCTGTGGTAGAGGGCGATCACAGCGGGGACAAGGAGCATCGCCGCGAAGAACAGGACCTCGTTGGCGAGTCCCAGGGGAACCGCCCCCGACGCCGCCCACGCGAGGATCTCCGACCCGCTCGCGGGTGGCCCGCCCACCGCGAGGTCGAGGAGGTACCTCGCGAAGAACAGGACGCCGCTGGCGACGAAGGAAATCCCGCCGAGCCTGTAGAGTCCTCTCGGTTCAGGAGACATGCCGAGAACCTCCCGGGAAGAGCGTGTCACCACCATACCGGGACGAGCCCGGCCATCGCCGCGAACCTCCCGGCATGCCCCGGGCCTTCCCCACGTCCATGCGGTCGGCCTACACCCATCGCGTTCGGGTTACACTGGGGGCGGAGAACTCCATGCTCGTGCGAACGATGGCACTTCTCGCATTGGTGGCGGCCGCGCCCGTTGCCTTGGCCCAACATGGTGCCGAGGCAGCGCGGGCCGCCTACAAGGGCGAGAACTGGGCTCAGTTGGAGACGGCCTCGCGCGCCTGGATCTCCAACGAGCCCGAGAGCGCCGAGGCGCACCGAGCCCTGGGCATCGCGCTGCTCAAGCTGGGTCGCTCGGACGAGGCCATCGGGCCGCTTCGACGCTCTGTGGGCATCGAGGACAATTCCGCTTCCCGCTTCTGGCTCGGGCGAGCGCTCTCGGAAGCAGGGGATTACGCCGCAGCCGAGAAGGAGCTGCGCTCCGCGCTGGCCGGGCGCCCGCAAGACCCGCCCGTGATGTTCGCTCTGGCCACTTCCCTCGCCGGCCAGGGCCGCTACCGGGAAGCGGCAGAGATCCAGGGCCGCGTGGTCACCCTGGCTCCTGGCCACGCCGACGCTGCCGAGGCCCTCGCTCACTGGAAAGCTGCCGCGAGATGGGACTTCCCCGCGGAGGCCTTGTCGAGGCACGCCAGGGCGCGCTGGCTCTTCGATCGCGGCCGCCACTGGGAAGCCATCGAGGAGTACGAGGCGGCTCTGCGAATCGCCCCCGGGTTCGCCGACTGCCACTATCACATGGGCTCCGCGGCCGAGCTTCTCGGCGACACGAAGCGCGCTGAGCAGGAGTACCGCGCTGCCCTGGCAGGTTATGGCCCGGAGGAGCGAATGCCCCGCGGCAGCGCCGAGTACAGCTTGGGCTACCTCCTTGCCACCAGGCCCGAGACCGCGGCGGAGGGCGCCGCTCTGATCCGCCGGGCGATGGCACCGGAGGCACATGGGCGGAAGCCTGCGATCGTCTTCGCGCTGGGCCAGGCCTGCGAGCGTTCGGGCGACTTCGACTGCGCCCGTGGAGCGTTTCTGGAGTTCGTCGCGGCCCCGAAAGAAGGGAGCTACCCCCACTTCCCCTACGAGAAGGCCGTCGAGGAAGCGCGGGCTGCGGTGGTAGCCTACGGGTGTCGTCCGGAACCCGGCGACCCGCCGAAGTTCTCCCCTAGCCGCTGCGTGAAGTCCGATGCCGTAGCTCGCTTTCGCGCGGGGATGGAGCACGCGCGCGCCGAACGATTCGAGCAGGCAGCGGCGGAGTATCAGGCGGCCCTGAGGATCGACGAGCGATACCCGGCTTGCCGCGCCTCCCTGGGGCGGGCGCTCACGGAGCAGAGGCAATGGAAGAGCGCGGAGGCGGTCCTGCGGGAGGCGCTTCGGGCGACGCCCGAGGAGCTGGGGAAGTGGCGCGCGGCGGCCCTGAGCGACCTCGCGCTCGCTCTGGTCGAGATCGGGAAAGGCGGGGTCGAGGCGGTGCAACTCGCAGCCGAAGCGCGCGCGGCGGTCGCTGACCTCCCGCGCCAAGTCTCGTGCGACATCGTGCTCGGACGCGCCTTCGCCCAGACGGGAAACCGCCCCTGCGCCGTGGAGAAGCTTCGGGGCGCAACCGAGACGGAAGGCGTCCCTGACAAGCTCCGGGCGCGCGCCCGCGAGTTGCTGGCGGAGTTGCCCCCGCTGAAGCAAGGCGAGGCAGAGCGGCGGTGCTTCGAGTACGAGGCCTACCGCGCCGTGACGCTCGGCAGTTTCGTCGCGCAGCAGCGCCACGAGCATGGGAGCAGCTTCGCGGAAGACCGCTTCCTGGTGCACACCATCGAGAAGATCCGCGTCCACGCGCGGTCCCGGGACGAGTGGCGGCCGCTGTCGGCCGATCACAGCCGGTTGCTCGAGATGATCGCCGCCCATGGTGAACCGTATCGCCAAGTGGTCTCACTTTGTCGGCAGGAGATCCGGGTCCGCGAGAGCGGGCGGGATTGGTGGCTGGCCATCCAGGAACCGCTGGTGGGCGACTTTCGCGCAGAAGTCGCCGCGGGGAACGGCGTCGAGCTGTACGTCCTGTTTGCGGGCCTCATGAGAGGCGAGCCGGTGTTCATGGTGAGCGAGTTCCGCGCCCTCAGCCAGGACAACCGGTAGCGGGATGCGGGTCCGCATGAGCCGGGCCGCCAGCCGGCGGCGCGGCCGCGCCGGGCGACCGCGACGGACGACGGCGTGGGAGCCCTTCTGCGCGCCAATCTGAAGCCCAGCGAGCCCCTCGGCAGGGAGCCCGAGCCGGTGCGGCTTGCAGGCGCCAGGGTCTGTCCGTACAATGTACGGAATGACCGCAAGAGCGGAAGAGCGGGTGGAACTGAGAGCCCCGGCCGGGCGGAAGGCGAAGTGGCTCCGGGCCGCCGATCGGGCGGGCGTTTCCCTGTCGGACTGGGCGCGTCGCCGGCTCGACGAGGTTGCCGACGCCGAGCTGGGCGCCGACGAGCCGGCACCGCCGGCGGCCGAGGACATCGCCGATGCCCTGAAGGTGGCTGGCACACTGAAGGGGAGCGGACTGCGGGCCCGCGTGCTCGCCGCGAGGAGGACACCGTGGACCGTGGCGTGATGGTCGTCGACACCGACGCCTTGGTGGACTTCCTCGAAGGTGAGGGCGCGCACGTCAAGGTCCGGGCGCTGCTGCGCGCCGGCCGGCTCGCCACCACCGCCGTGACCGTGTTCGAGGTGTGGAGGGGTCTGGAGACGGACGAGGCGCGCGAGCTGGCGAGGCGCGCCTTCCGCGGCATCCGGGTCTACGCCCTCACCGAGGCAGCGGCGAAGCGGGCAGCCGAGGTCGAGCGGAAGCTGAAGGCAATCCCCATCGGCGAGCGAGACCTGCTCATCGCAGGCGTCTGCCTCGCCATCGGCCGACCGTTGCTCACCGGAAACGTCCGCCACTTCCGGCGCGTGCCGGGGCTGGACGTCGCGCCGGCTCGCTGACGGGGCTTCTGCCCCCGTTTCTCGCCCTTCTCTGTCTCCAGTATGTCTCCACGCCGGAGTCGGACTTGGCCGGACTCGACCGGACTCCTCTGGACTGCGTGATCCTCACGAAACCCCTGTGTCCCAGGGCAATCCAGCGAATTGGCGTGCGCCGTCGCCCAGTTGGTTGTTGTGCTGCTTTGAGGTTCGAATCCCCGTGGGGTCACTTCGCTCACGAACGCTTCCGCCCCTGGGCCTCCGTGCGCCTGGCGGCGCGGACGATGGCTTCGCCGTCGTCGAAGTGGCCCAGGACCCGGCCTTTCAAGGCTGGGACTGCGCCTATTCCCCGCAGTCGGCCCACCACCAGACCGGCGTCGAGGCGGGAGCCGCTCCTGGCGGAGGAGCCGCTCGAGAAGAGGGCGCGGCCGCGCCATGATCTTTCGGACCGGCCATTCCCAAGCCACCGCGGGTATGATGCAATCCGTCGGCGCACGCTTGGAGGGCGCCGTTGACGAGCGAGCCCACGGCGAGGACGTCCGACGCGGCCTCCCGCCCGGAGAGCGCGATCGCGCCGGAGCGAGTGTCCTCCTTCCTCGCCGAGCTGGCCCGCGCGCCCACGCGCGATCTCGAGGAGGCCTTCCCGGGCTTTCGGCCCGGTGCGGTGGTCGGGAAGTTCGAGCTCATCCGCGAGCTCGGGCGGGGCGGCTTCGGCGTCGTCTTCGAGGCCTTGGACCGCGAGCTGGGGAGGCTCGTGGCCTTGAAGGCGGTCCGGCCCGGGAGGCGCGCCGCCGCGGCGCTCGGCGAGGAGTGGCTGCGCCGGGAGGCCGAGGCTGCTGCGCAGCTGAGCCACCCCAACATCATCACCCTCCACGACTTCGGCATCGCCGATGGGGCACCCTACCTGGTCCTGGAGCTGCTCCAGGGGGAGACCTTGCACGGCCGCCTGCAGCGCGGCCCCATGCCGGTGCCCGACGCGGTCCGCGCCTCCATCGAGATCGCCCGCGGCCTGGTCCACGCCCACGCTTGCGGCGTCCTTCACCGCGACCTCAAGCCCTCGAACGTCTTCTTCACGGACGACGGCGCCGTGAAGGTCCTCGACTTCGGCCTGGCGCACGTCCTCGGGACGAGTGGCTTGGCCGGCGGGGGCACTCCGGGCTTCATGGCCCCCGAGCAGTGGCGAGGCGAGCCCGAGGACGCGCGCACCGACGTCTTCGGTGCCGGGGCCGTGCTCTTTCAGATGCTGACCGGTGAGCTGCCGTACGCCGTCGTGGGCGGCCGGAGCGCCGCGCTCGACCCGGGTCCGGCCCCGATGCCACGGCGGCCCGGCGTGCCGCGGCAACTCGCGAGGCTCGTGTCGAGCGCGCTTGCCAGGGAGGCGGGGCAGCGCCCGCGTAGCGCCCAGAGGTGGCTCGAGGGACTGCTCGCCGCCGACCGGATCTTGGCGCGCCGCCAGGGGCCGCGCCGGTGGCTTGGGCCGGCACTGGCGCTCGCAGCGCTCCTGGCGCTGGCGGCCGGCGTTGCCTTCGATCTCTGGCCGGCGGAGCCGAGCGAGCGCATCGCCGTGGCAGTGGCCGACTTCGGCAACGAGACCGGAGAACCGGACCTGAGCAGCCTCTCCGGAATGCTCATCACCTCTCTCGAGCAGTCGCGGCGCCTCTCGGTCCTCACCCGCTCGCGCATGCTCGACATCCTGAGGCTGCTGGGCCGGGAGCCGGCCGAGCGCATCAACGAGGGCCTGGCCCGCGAGATCGGCAGGCGGGCCCGGACGCGGGCGCTTCTCCTCGCCTCCATCCACCGCTTCGACCAGGTCTACGCCATCGAGCTCAAGGCCCTCGACCCGCTGGCCGACGAGTACCTCTTCACCCTCAGCGAGAAGGGGACGGGCAAGGCCAGTATCCCCGGCATGATCGACCGGATCTCGGAGCGCACGCGGCGCGAGCTGCGAGAGAAGACCTCGGAGGTGCGGTCGTCCGAGGTGAAGGTGGCGAGCGCGCTCACCTGGAGCCTGGAGGCCTACCAGCACTACTTCGCGGGTGTGGACTGCCTCAATCGGCCGAGCCGCGCCGGCAGCTGGGTGGCCCGTCCCGCGACCTGCGCCGAGGAGCTCCGCAAGGCCGTGGGCGTCGACCCGACTTTCGCGCTGGCCCAGTACCAGCTGGCCGTGGCCACCGCGGACCAGCCCGAGCTCGCCGCCGAGGCCCGCCAGGCCATCGAGGCGGCACTGAGACACGTCGGCCGGGTGCCACCCAAGGAGCAAGCGCTCATTCGCGCTCTCGCGGCCTACCTCGACGGGAAGGGCGAGGAGGCCCTGGCCCTCTACCAGAAGCTCGTCCAGGAGGATCCCGCCGACAAGCAGGTCCTGTTCCTCGCCGGCGACCTCCTGCACCACCGGGGCGACCTCGCTGCGGCGGTGCCGTACTTCGAGCGGACCCTCGAGCTCGACCCATCGTTCGAGTGGCCCCTCGACCACCTGCCACAGGACCTCGGCAGCCTCGGTCGCCGTGACGAGCTGGCGAGCCTGGTGGCGCGCTGGTCGGCGATGCCGCCCTCGACCGCCGTCCTCCACGCCCTGGTGGTGTCCCACCTGTGGCTCGACCAGAAGCCACAGGCCGTCCAGGCAGCCGAGCGTGCGGTGGAGGCCGGTGGAGGGTCCGCCGCCCTGGACGACCTCGTCCTGGCTCGCTTCGCCACCGGGGACGTCGGGGGCGCCGAAGCGGCCCTGAACAAGATCGGCGCCCCGGCGGCCACTGCCAGGCTGGCCACGGTCCTGGCCGCCCAGGGGCGGCGCCGCGAGGCCTTGCAGGCCCTCGCCGGCACGGGCACCCAGCCTCTGGATCCCAGGTCGTTCCACTATTACCGCGCCTGTCTGTTCGCCGGCGAAGGGGACCCAGACCCAGTCTGGCGCGAGGCCCGGGAGGTGCTGGCCCTTGATCCGGACACGGCTGCCCACCTCGCCATTGCGCTCGCCTACCTGGGCGACCTCGGGCACGCGGCCGAGCTGGCCGCGGGCTTCAAGCCCGGAGCCGTGACGGAGGGGATCTACCGGGCCATGGTTGCCTGGCGCAGGGGCGACGCCGTCGCGGCCAAGGCCGGCCTCCGCGCAGCCGAGGAGCTGAATTCGCTGCCGCCCTACACCCTCCCCCCTTCCTTCCTGCGAGCCGAGGTGTCTGCCGCGTCCGGCGAGGACGCCGAGGCAGCCGAGGCGCTGCTCCGCTACCGGTCGCTGCCGTACTTCGGGATCTGGCAAGGCTGGGCCTACCCGAGGAGCCTCTACCTCCTCGCCCGCTCCTTCGAGCGCCTCGGCCAGAAGGACCGGGCGCTGCAGGAGATCGACCGGCTGCTCTTGCTGTGGAGGGACGCCGATCCGGACGCGAAGCTCCTCGCCGAGGCGCGTGCCCTCCGAAGCCGGCTCGGGGGCGCCGACCGCCATACGGGTCAACCCACAAGGCAACCTTGAGGCGCCCGCCGCAGGCAGGCAGACGCGCGCGCCGTCATGTACCCTGCATCACGACGCGTCAGGCAGAGGAGTTCACCCTGAGTCCGCCCCGTCCGCGCAAGGAGGCCTTGGTATGGGCTGGAAACAACCCCCCAGCGACATCATTCTCGAGCTCGCCCCCAATTCCGAACTCTCACCCAAACAGATCGCTCTCTACAAAAAAATCCGGGAGCTGTGGGCAGCCAATAAGAAGGATATTGGTCTGAAAGTTTACGTCCTCGGCTATGGTGAGCCGTCGAACCTCGACCAGATCAAGAAGATTAGGTAGGCTGCGGCGGCGCACGCGGCCGACGGCTCCCTTCGTGCTGGCGCTTCCCCACCGCGGGGCGGCCTGGTCCGGTGCCACGGCGGACGAGGTGGCCGTCGCCGCGATGCGCGGGCGCCAGGCGAAGCTCGCCGAGGTGCTGGCGCGGATGGACTCCGCCTGCTGGCGGGGAAAGCTCGGGCGCAGGGAGCTCTGGCGCATGCAGGAGCTGCGGGTGGCCTTCGCGGCGCTGGCCAAAGAGATCGAGAAGCGGGCGCGGGCCGCCGGACGAGCGGCGCCGTGATCCTGGCCATCTCCTTCCCCGAGGACGACCACGCCATCGCCGTCGGCCGGGCGCTGCGCGCCCTGGGGGCCGAGTGGAGGCTGTTCGATCTCGCCTCCTTCCCGCTCCAGGCCTCGCTGGCGCTCGAGTACGGCAGGGGCGGAGCGAGGAGCTTCCGCCTCCGGCTTCCCGGAAGCACCGCGCTGCGCCTCGACCGCGTCGCGGCCGTCTGGTGGCGGCGGCCCGGCCGCTTCCTCCTCGACCCCATCCTCGAGGACGCCCATCGCCACTTCGCCCACCTCGAGTGCCTCCATGCGGTGCAGGGCCTGTGGCAGGCCCTGCGGGCGCGCTGGGTCAACCCTCCCGCCCAGGAACAAGCCGCCTCCCGCAAGACCTGGCAGCTCGCCGTGGCCCAGGAGGTCGGCTTCACCGTCCCGCGGACGCTCGTCACCAACGATCCGGCCCGCGCCCGCGCCTTCCTCGCGGAGCGGGGGCGGCGGCCGACGGTGTACAAGGCGTTCGGCGCCACCGAGTCGGCGTGGTGCTTCACGCGCCTCGTCGGACGGGAGGAGCGCCGCCTGCTCGACGCCGTGCGCCACGCGCCGGTCATCTTCCAGGAGTACGTCCCGGCCGAGCGGGACGTCCGGGTGACGGTGGTGGGCGGCCGGATCTTCACCACCGCCATCGACGCGCGCCGTACCTCCTACCCGCTGGACTTTCGCGCCGACCTGGCGCGAGCGCAGGTCGAGCCCTGCCGTCTTCCGCCGGAGGTGGAGCACCTGGTGCGGCGGCTGGTGCGGCGACTCGGCCTGGTCTACGCAGCCATCGACCTGCGGCGCAGGCGCGGCGGCGAGCACGTCTTCCTCGAAGTGAACCCATCCGGCCAGTGGCTGGGCTTCGAGGAGCGCACCGGCCAGCCCATCACCCGGGCGATGGCGCGCCTCCTCGCCGGCGGGCGGTGATTGGGGGTCACTCCTCGCGCCTCCCCCGTCGAATGGGCGTACGTCGCCGGGGTCGCTTCCATCCCCCCGAGGCTACCCGCTCCGCCAGGGCTCGCTCGCGCGCAGCGCCGCCAGGATGGCGCGCGACGAGGGCGAGCGGTTCAGCGTGTAGAAGTGGATGCCGGGGGCGCCGCGCCGGAGGAGGTCCGAGCACTGGAGGCTGGCGTAGGCGACGCCGAGCTGCAGCGCCGCCTCGGGATCGTCGCGCCGCACCTGCATCGCCGCCCGCAGCTTCGGCGGGATCTCGGCGCCGCACAGGGCCGTGAAGCGCTCGATCTGCTCCACGTTGGTCATGGGCATGACGCCGGGGAGGATGGGCACCCGGATGCCCGCCGCCCGGGCCCGCTCCACGAAGCGCCAGTAATGGCCGTTCTCGAAGAAGATCTGGGTCACGAGGAAGTCCACGCCCGCGTCGACCTTCTCGCGGGTGTGGGCGAGGTCGAGCGCGAGGTCGCGCGTCTCGACGTGCCCCTCGGGATAGGCCGCGGCGCCCACGCAGAAGCCCCAGCGCCCGGCCTGGGAGCGGATGAAGGCGACGAGCTCGCTCGCGTACCGGAAGCCCTCCGGGTGTGGAGTGAAGACCTGCTCGCCCTTCGGCGGGTCGCCGCGCAACGCCAGCACGTTCTGCACGCCGGCCGCGGCCACCTCGTCGAGCACCGCCGCGATCTCGTCGCGCGAGGCGCCGACGCAGGTCACGTGGGCCACCGCCTCGACCTCGGTCTCCCGCTTGAGCCGCTTCACCAGCTCCACGGTGCGCGCCCGCGTCGAGCCGCCGGCGCCGTAGGTGACCGACACGAACGAGGGGGCGAGGGGCCGCAGCGCCTCCACCGTCCCGAAGAGCTGGCGCACGCCCTCGTCGGTCTTCGGCGGGAAGAACTCGAAGGAGAAGACGGGCTCGCCCCGCTCCCGAGCGAAGCGCAGGATGTCGGTGACCTTCACTCGGGCCGAGAGTAGCGAGAACCCGCCCGCCGCGCTACACCTTGGCCGATGCCCGCGCCCAGGCCGACGAGGCCGCCTCGCTACATCACGCCGGAGGGGTTCCGGAGGATCGCGCTGGAGCACGCGCGCATCTGGACCGAGCTGCGCCCGCGCGTCGTCGCCGAGGTGGAGGCGGCCGCCGCGCTCGGCGACCGCAGCGAGAACGCCGAGTACATCTACGGGAAGAAGAAGCTCCGGGAGCTGGACCGCCGGCTGCGCTTCCTGTCCGAGAGGATGGACGCGCTCACGGTGGTGGACCCGAAGCCCCACCCGTCCGGCCGCGCCTACTTCGGCGCCTGGGTCACGGTGGAGCAGGAGGACGGCGCCGAGCGGACCTACCGCCTCGTCGGTCCCGACGAGTTCGATGCCGCGGCGGGGCTCGTCAGCGTCGAGGCCCCGCTCGGCCGGGCGCTGCTCGGCAAGCAGGAGGGCGACACCGCCATCGTCCATCGCCCGATCGGCCCGGCGGAGCTGACGGTGGTCGAGATCCGCTGGGAGCCGCCCGAGCGGACGTGAAGGGTCAGGGCCCGGCTGGAGGAGCGGGCTCGGCTCCGGCGCGCGCGATCTCGAGGATGCGCGCCCAGAGCGCATCCGTCCCCGTGCCCTCGACGGCGGAGAACGGGACGGCGCTGCCCGCCGCGAGGCCGAGGCCGCGCTCGACCTCGCGGACCGCGGTCGCGCGGCGGGTCCTCGCGAGCTTGTCGAGCTTCGTCGCGGCGACGACCACCGGCCGCCCGGCCTGCTCGAGGAAGGCGAGCGCGTCGCGGTCCGACTCGGCCGGCGCGTGCCGGCCGTCCACGATGAGCACCACCGCCCGGAGGTCGGCGCGGACGCGCAGGTAGTCCTCGATCATCCGCGCCCAGCGGTCCCGCTCCTCGTGCGACACCTTGGCGTACCCGTAGCCCGGCAGGTCGCAGAAGCGGAGGGCGACCGGGCGCGCCGCCGGCGACGGCTCCACGCTCACGGCGAAGAACTGCAGGGCGCGCGTGCGGCCGGGCGTGTTGGAGACGCGGGCGAGCTTCGTCCGCCGGGTCAGGGCGTTCAGCATGGAGGACTTGCCGACGTTGCTGCGCCCGACGAAGGCCAGCTCCGGCAGGGCGCCCGCCGGCCACTCCTCCCGCCGCGTCGCGGTCTTCACGAACTCGGCCGAGAGGACCTTGACCGGCATGCTCGAGGGGGAGCGCTCCACCCGCTAGGGCTGCGGCTTCCTCGCCGCCTCCCCATGCGCGATGAGCGCGAGCTTCTTCTGGTAGTCGAAGCGGCCCAGGCTGGGCGTGGACTCGGTGTGGCACGCGAGGCACGTCTTCTCGCCGGGGTCGGCGAGCCCGACCGCCCGCGACAGCTCCTTGTCGCGCATGACGTAGCGCGCGGCGTAGTACTGGCCGGGGCCGTGGCAGGTCTCGCAGGAGACTCCGGCGACGCCCCTGTCCTGGTCCGGTGCGTGGCAGCCGGTGCATCGCGGGTCCTTGCGGCTCCGCTGCGGCAGGCTCTCGTGGGCCCGGGCGTGCGGACCCTCCCGCCAGGATTCGTAGGCGGTGGGGTGGCAGGCCTTGCAGGTCTCCGGGCCGATGAGATCGGCGGCCAGGGCCGCCAGCGGGAGGACCGTGAATACGAGGACCAGGCGGCGCGTCACGGGTGACAAGGTATAATGCGCCATGCGCCTCCGTCACCTGGCATTCGCGCTCCTCCTGCCGCTCCTGCCCTGCCTCGCCCACGCCAAGGCGTGGCAGGGCATCACGCCCGGCGCCTCCAGCCAGGCCGACGTCGTGAACCGCTTCGGCGAGCCCTCCACGCGAGGCAAGCTCGAGGGGCGAACGGCCGTCGTCTACAAGGGCGACCAGGCCATCGCCGGCACCAAGCAGGCCCAGTTCCTCGTGGGCGAGGACGGCATCGTCGCCGAGATCAACGTCTTCCCCGCGAGCCAGCTCGACAAGGACGCGGTCGAGGGCACCTACGGAAAGTCGGTGCAGAAGACCTTCACCGACGACTTCCGTCCGGTGTGGATGTACCGGTCCATCGGCGTCATGGTGTTCTTCGGCAAGGAGGGCTTCGTCGAGGCCATTCGCTTCAAGGCCATCGAGCCCGGCAGTCCCGCGGCGGCGCCCGCCCAGGCCGCGCCCCGGGCCGCTGTCCCCGCTGCGCCCGCGCGCCCCGCCGCCCAGGCGGCCACCGGCCCCGCGGCCCCGGCCGCCCGGACCGCCGGCGGGACGCCCTAGCTCCCGGATGCGCCTCGTCGGGCTCACCGGGGGGATCGCCACCGGCAAGAGCACCTTTGCCGCCGCGCTGCGCGAGGCCGGGGCGCCGGTCATCGACGCCGACCTGCTCGCCCGCGAGGCCGTGCGAAAGGGCTCGCCCGCGCTCGTCGAGATCGCGCGGGCCTTCGGGCCGGAGGTGATCGCGCCGGACGGCGAGCTGGACCGCGGGCGCATGGCGGAGCTGGCCTTCGCCGACCCCGAGGCCCGCGCCCGGCTCGAGGCCATCACCCACCCCGCCGTGCGCCGGGCCATGGAGGAGGAGACGCGGCGCCTCGCCGCGGAGGGCCACGACCTCGCCTTCTACGACGTCCCCCTGCTCTACGAGGTCGGCCTCGACCGGGAGGTGGATTGCGTGGTGGTGGTGTGGGCGCCCCGCGAGCTGCAGCTCGCCCGGGTCCGGGCGCGCGACGGCCTGACCGCCCCCCACGCCAGGATGCGCCTCGCCGCCCAGCTGTCCATCGACGACAAGGCCGCCCGGGCCGACGTGGTGGTGCGGAACGACGGGGACCTCGAGGCGCTGCGCCGCAAGGCGGCCCCCCTCCTCGCCGCCCTCCGCGCCGGACTCGGGCGAAGGCTTCCCAACGCGCCTCCGGCGCGCTATTGACGGGACGTCATGGCGGAACGTCAGGAGGTCGTCTTCGTCACCGGCTACCCGGGCTTCATCGGGAAGCGGCTGGTGCGCCGGCTCGTCGAGGAGGCGCGCCGGCGCGAGGCCCGGCTGGTGCTGCTGGTGCAGCCCCGCTTCGCCGCGGCCGCGGCCGCCGATCTCACGGCGCTCGGGTCCGTGGACCACGAGGTCATCGAGGGCGACGTGGTGCAGATGCACCTCGGCCTCTCCGGGACCGAGTTCAAGCGGCTCCGCTCCGAGGTCACGGAGATCTGGCACCTCGCGGCCATCTTCTACGTGGGGGCGGAGCGCGACCTCCTGAAGCGGGTCAACGTGGACGGGACCCGCAACGTGGTGGAGCTGGCGCGGACGTCGCCGGGCCTGACGCGTCTCAACCACTTCTCCACCACGCTGGTCTCCGGCGACCGCGTCGGCGTCATCCTGGAGGACGAGCTGGAGATGGGCCAGCGCTTCCACAACCCGTACGAGGAGACGAAGTTCAAGGCCGAGGTGATCGTGCGGCGCGCCCAGGCGGACCTGCCCGTCACCATCTACCGCCCGAGCATCGTGGTGGGCGACTCCCGGACCGGCGAGATCGACCGCTTCGAGGGCCCCTACTACCTCGCCATCCTGCTCGTGACCTCGCCGCTGGTCGTCCCGCTGCCGCTGCCGGGGAACGGCGTGGCGCCCCTCAACGTGGTCCCGGTGGACTTCGTCGTCGAGGCGGCCCTGTCACTGTCCCGGAACCCCGCCGCGATCGGAAAGACCGTCCATGTGGTGGACCCCTCGCCGCTCTCGGCGCGCAAGGTGTACGAGATGATCGCCGAGCGGGCCCACAGGAAGCTGCCCCCGATCTCCCTGCCCCACCGGGCGGTCCAGGCGCTGCTCTCCCTGCCGGTCCTGGAGCGGCTCTCGCGCCCGCAGCGGGCCGCCATCGAGTACGTGAACCACCTCGCCATGTACAACTGCGCCAACCTCCTGGCGCTCCTCGAGGGCAC
>Ga0209798_10000214_pt1 | contig 33375 bp, 23 predicted proteins | sample DOMMetBare3Fresh_FD_187475 | JGI IMG/M metagenome (GOLD analysis project Ga0209798, IMG submission 187475) | Wetland sediment microbial communities from St. Louis River estuary, USA, under dissolved organic matter induced mercury methylation -... | ecosystem: Environmental > Aquatic >... | reverse complement strand
CTGCGCTACCAGCTACTGCCATAGTTCCGGTCAATCGGACAACGGCTTGTCTGCCACCCCGGTCTATGCAACCACTCCGCCAACCTGGGGAGCAGCGGTGGCCTGCGGTTCATGCCACACCACAACCACCAGAACCAGCGGATCCCACGCCCAACACATTTCACAAACCATCGACTGCGGGAAATGCCATAGCGGTGCAACAGCAACCGCCTACAATGCTACGACCCACGTGGACGGCAAGATAGATGTTGCCGCCGGTTTCGCCTATGCCAACCAGGGCGCTCCCGGCAACGGTTACAGTTCCTGTTCGGCAACCATCTGCCACGGTTCGGGGGCGCCAACCTGGGGCGCCACGGCCACGGTTCCGGTCAGCGGTTTTCCCTATTCAACCGTGCTGTGCGAAACATGTCATGGCTCCGCAACGACCAATCCGTTCTATTCCACCGCCATACCCAAGAATAGCCTCACAACGGATGCCAAGACCGGCGCCCACACCGCCCACCTTTCAGGAGCATCCAACATAAGTTCCGCCATTGCCTGCCTGGAATGCCACACCGTACCGGCAACAACCAACGCCAGCGGCCACATGGACGGAACCGCGCAACTGACCTTTGGCACCCTGGCAAAATCCCAGACAACCAGCGCCACCAGCTGTGCCACCACCTGGTGCCACGGCGGCAATACCACCCTGCTCCCGCAGAACAGTACCGCCCGGACAGCACCGGTATGGAACGCTCCCTTTGTTAAAACATCGGTGCTCGGCACCGGCGGCCCGGCCGGCACTTCCGGCAGCGGCTATTGCGCCCAGTGTCACGGCTATCCACCTCTGACCGCCAACCATACCGCTAAAACCGCCTCTACCTGTATCGGCTGTCACCCCCATCTCAACGCCGACGCACTAACCTTTAATGACAAGACCAAACATATCAATGGGACCATTGATGCCGCCGGCCACAGTTTCCCCTACCCCGGCGCATCCCATCTGACAGCAGCCGGCACAACGCCCTGGACTGCCTGTACCGGCTGCCACACTAACAGCGCCGGCGGAACCTATCCGGTGACGGCCGGAACCGCTCCCAACTGTACCGGTTGCCACCGCCAAGGGCTGAAGACTCCCTCGGGCACATCATCCTGCTATGACTGTCATGGTTCCAGCGCCACCAACGGCCAGCCGAACGGGGCGATTGGCACCGGCATCGGCGGCAGCACCTTCCCCAACTACAGCGGTAGTCATTCTGCCCATGTAACCAAATTGGCGCTGACCTGCAGCAATTGCCATAACGGCTATGGAGCCGGCACGGCAACCCATGGCAACAGCAACCGCACGCTCAAAACCGCAGCCAACATTGCTTTCAGCGGACTGGCAAGCACACCGACCTTTACCACACCGGCAACCTGTACGGCAGCCTGTCACGTTGCAGCCACCTGGGGGAGCCGCCTGGGCTGCATCAATTGCCATAGTGTGGCAATTACCCGCACCAAAGGGCGCCCCGGCACACAGCTTTCAGCAGTCACCACCGAATTCGGTCTGGCCTGGGGACATAAAAAGACCGGACGCGGCGCAGTCACCGATGCCGATTGTATCGTCTGTCATCTGGAAGGAAATGGCACAACCCTGAGAACTTCCACCTATCATGGCGATGGCAACATCGACCTGCGCGATCCGGATGGCGCCGGCGAAACCCCAATCAGCAATATTTCGGGAGCAGCCTTTACCTTCCAGCGCTTCTCAACCTCGTATGCCGCCGGTTCAAGAACCGCAACCGGCCATACCTCCAATACCGACATAGCCAACGTTCTGTCGCAGAAATTCTGTATCAGATGCCATGACGCCAACGGCGCCACCAACACGACCGCCCGGACCACGGGAGGGACCGCATTCATGCCATTTGGTGGCATCAATCTGGGAGCCAATTATACGGTAGCCAACGGCGCCGCCAGCGCAGGCGGCCTGGTCGATGTGGCAACCCAGTTTGCCATTACCAACTCTTCGGCCCACCCGCTGCTCGGCCCCAAAAACCGTGATTTCCCGACTGCGGCCAGAATGAATGATCCCTATAAACCGACCGGGACACGCGGCACGGCGGGCACACTCAGCACGGGAGTGGTTCTGAACTGCTTCGACTGCCACAATGTGACGGGCACGCCGCTGACCACCCGCAGCGTTGCGGCCCACGGCAATGCGGTCACCATCCGCGGCACTGCCACCATATCCGGCACCCCGTCAACAACCAATGCCGTAACCCTATGCAAAGTTTGCCATGCCGGTTACGACACCAGCACATCCTCCAATCACGCTACAGGTTCGGCTTTTTCCGGCAGCACCGATAGCGGCATGACCAACTATCTCCGTTACGGCTGCAACATCTGTCACTCCAGCGGCTACACAACGGCGGTGGCCAGACCTGTTCGGGCTCAGGATGTCCACGGAGTTAACGTATTGCCAACTGGCGGAATTGCCAAAACCGGGCGATGGTCGGGGACGGCCACCGGTACTCCGGCAACTGTCAATGCGCGCCCTTACGCATTTATTCGCAACACCCAGGTTCTGCCGAACCACGTACCGAAGAAGATCGGTGCCGTTACCTACACCACCAGCTGCATGGGAGGGAACGTCAGCCCGTGCAGCCAGGGAACCAAGTCCTACAGTGTGGGTGGAACTTACTAAGAAACGGTATCGACCTGTTACATGTTCGTATCATGTTACACAAGCATAAGTGGGGGATCACAGCACATCTGCACATTTGAAGCATCATCTCCATCAACCACACGTCAGGATTAACGGATGGCGCAGCACGGTTGACACAATGTCACCCAACCGTAGCTGCGCCATTCACATTTCACCTCCCCTGCAAATGCCCCATTTTCTATTGAGTCCCCCGGTGAGTTGTGTTAGTTTGTTAAGCTATTTACCGACCATACAATTTTTTTGGGAGTAATTCATGATAAGTTCCCTGGTTAAAAAAATATTCGGCAGCAAAAACGAACGTGAGCTCAAACGGCTTTGGCCATTGGTTGCTACCATCAACAGTTTGGAAGCGTCACTTGCAACGTTGACCGATGAGCAACTGCGGGATAAAACCTTTGAGTTCAAGGAGCGTCACTCCAAGGGAGAGTCACTGGATGCGCTGCTGCCGGAAGCGTTTGCAGTCTGCCGCGAGGCCAGCAAACGGGTCCTGGGGATGCGTCATTTTGATGTGCAGCTGATCGGCGGCATGGTGCTCCATTCCGGCAAGATTGCCGAGATGAAAACCGGTGAAGGCAAGACCCTGGTTGCCACACTCCCGGCCTACCTGAATGCCATCAGCGGTAAAGGGGTACATGTTGTTACGGTCAATGATTATCTGGCACGACGTGACTCGGAATGGATGGGACGGCTGTACGGCTTTCTCGGACTGACCTGTGGTGTGATTATCCACGGGGTTGAAGACGAACAACGGCGCATCAACTATGCGGCAGACATCACCTATGGAACCAACAACGAATTCGGCTTTGACTATCTGCGTGACAACATGAAGTTTTCTCTGGATGACTATGTTCAGCGCGGCTTCAACTATGCCATCGTTGACGAAGTTGACTCGATCCTGGTTGACGAAGCACGTACTCCGCTGATTATTTCCGGCCCGACGGAAGACTCGACCGACAAGTACTACATCATCGACCGGATCATTCCGATGCTGGAAAAGGGTGAAGTTAAAGATGTGGAAGCCAATACTCTTTCGGGTAAACGCAAGGCCTACACCGGTGACTTCACGATTGACGAAAAAGCCAAAAGCGCCACTTTGACCGAGCAAGGGGTCTTGAAGGTTGAAAAACTGTTGAAGGTTGACAACCTGTACGACCCGCGCAACATCGAGTTGTTGCATCACACCCAACAGGCGCTGCGCGCCCATGCCATGTACAAACGGGATGTGGATTACGTGGTCAAAGATGGTGAAGTCATGATTGTTGACGAATTCACCGGCCGCCTCATGCCGGGACGACGCTGGTCCGACGGCCTGCATCAGGCAATCGAGGCGAAGGAAGGGGTCAACATCGAGAACGAAAACCAGACCCTGGCCACCATCACCTTCCAGAACTATTTCCGCATGTATTCCAAACTGTCCGGCATGACCGGCACGGCGGATACGGAAGCAGAGGAGTTTCACAAGATCTACAAGCTGGACGTCATGGTCATCCCGACCAACCGCCCGCTGTTACGCCCTGACTTTCCCGATGTTATTTACAAGACGGAAAAGGAAAAGTTCAATGCCGTCATTTCCGACATAAAAGAGCACCATACCCTGGGACAGCCGTGCCTGGTCGGCACCATTTCGATTGAAAAATCGGAAGAGTTGTCGGAACTACTCAAGAAGACCGGGATTCCCCACTACGTCCTGAATGCCAAACAGCATGAGCGTGAAGCTGAAATCGTCGCCCAGGCCGGCCGTAAAGGCGCCATCACCATTGCCACCAACATGGCTGGCCGCGGTACCGATATTCTGCTGGGAGGCAATGCCGGCGGATTGGCAAAACAGTGGCTGGTAGAAAATCCGGATGCGACCGATGAACAGTTTGAGTCGAAAAAGAAAGAGTTTGAAAAGCTGTGCGCTACCGAACATGACGAAGTAATTGCCCTGGGCGGATTACACATTCTCGGCACAGAACGCCACGAATCACGCCGAATCGACAACCAGTTGCGCGGCCGTTCCGGACGTCAGGGGGATCCGGGTTCTTCCAAGTTCTACCTCTCGCTGGAAGATGACCTGCTCCGAATTTTCGGCTCAGAGCGGGTTGCCAAGATCATGGATATACTCAAGATTGAAGAGGGTGAAGCAATCACCCATTCCATGATTACCCGTTCAATTGAAAATGCGCAGAAAAAAGTCGAAGCACATAACTTCGAAATCCGTAAAAACCTGATTGAATATGACGATGTCATGAACAAGCAGCGGGAGGTTATCTACACCCAGCGCCGTGAGATCCTGGGTGGACAGGAAATACGAGCCAGCTTCCTGGAAATGCTGGATGAGACAATAGAAGAAATTGTCGCCACCTACTGCATCGAAAAAACCGTTGCCGCCGAATGGGATTGGCAGGGACTGAGCGATATCATCTTCAAATGTTTCAACCTGCATCTGGACTTACCCCAGGAAGCAATGGGGCGTCTGACACCGACCAATTTCCGCGACACGCTCAAAGAGCAGTCCAAACTGATCTTCAACGCCAAAGTCGATGACATGGGGGACGAACTGATCGATCATCTGATCAAGGTCATGATGCTGCAGGCGATTGACACCCATTGGAAAGATCATCTGCTCAACATCGACCACCTCAAGGAAGGAATCGGACTGCGTGGTTACGCCCAGAAGGATCCCAAGCAGGAGTACAAGAAAGAAGCCTACAACCTGTTTATGGAGATGATTATCCGCATACGGGAAGAGGTCGTGGAACGTGTTTTCTGGGTACAGCTGGAAGATCCGGAAGCGGTTGAAGAAATTGCCGAAGAGCAGCGGAGCAAAAAACTGGTCTTCAACGTGGTGAACACGGAAGAACATCAGCAAGAACCCTCCAAGAGCCAGAAAACTGCCGGCCGAAATGACACATGCCCCTGCGGGAGCGGTAAAAAATACAAGAAGTGCTGCGGAAAGTAATACCATGAACATCAAAGGATTTCAGTTTGCAACGATCGAAGCGGCCATTAAGAAACCGGGGAAAAAAGACCTGGCCTTGATCTACTCCCAGGTTCCGGCAACTGCTGCCGCCGTATTTACCACCAACAAGGTCAAGGCTGCACCGGTACTGCTTTCGGCACAGCGGATTACCGGAGCAACGGCACAAGCGCTGCTGGTTAACAGCGGTAACGCCAATGCCTGCACCGGCGCCAACGGCATGGTTGTAGCTACGGAAACGACCCGGCTGGTGGCACAACAGTTACGGATCACCGACGAATTGGTGCAGGTCTGCTCAACCGGCGTGATTGGCGTACAGATGCCGGCAGATCGGATCACCGCCGCCATCCCTGCGCTGGTCGCAGCTCTTCCCGCCGGTACGCTGGAAGATGTTGCCCAGGCGATCATGACCACCGACACCTTCCCCAAAATGGAATCCCGCACCGTTCAGGCTGACGGAGTCAGTTACACCATTGCCGGGATTGCCAAAGGGGCCGGCATGATCATGCCCAACATGGCAACCATGCTGTCGTTCATCGTCACCGACGCTGCCGTTGAGCCTGCGTTTCTGCAGAGTGTCTTCCGCAGCGCCATCGAAAGTTCCTTCAACGCCATTACGGTGGATGGTGACACCTCCACCAACGACACCTGCCTGATCATGGCCAACGGTTGCGCCGGTAACCAGCCGCTGACAGAGGGAACTCCCCAGGGAGAAGCGTTCAGACTGGCCCTCTCCCAGGTGCTATTATCCCTGGCGCTGCAAATTGTCAAAGATGGTGAAGGTGCCACCAAGTTCGTCGAAATTCGCGTCAACGGTGCGCTCACCACGGGCGAAGCGAAACAATGCGCCCTGGCGATTGCCAATTCCAGCCTGGTCAAGACCGCCTTCTTTGGCCAGGATGCCAACTGGGGACGTATTTTCGCAGCGGTTGGGTATAGCGGCGTCGAGGTCAATCCTGACCTGTTGTCATTACATTTTGACGATGTCCAGATGGCACGTAACGGTATTTTTGCCGGCGGTGACGCCGAGCAGCGCGGAACGGAAGTCCTCAAGAAAAAAGAATTTACCGTCACCGTCGATCTTGGTCTTGGAGAGGGGAGCGCAACGGTCTACACCTCCGACCTGACCCACGAATATGTCAACATCAACGCCGATTACCGCACCTGATCCGGCCTACCAAATAGCCATCAACTTTCCAGCCCCCTTCAACGGGGGCTTTTTATTGTTTTTCACGAGCAACAGCACCCTATGTTCAAAGCTACCCCAACCATAATCTCACCACTACTCCGTTATCTGATCGTTGTACTGTTGCTGGCCACCACCTTCCCGGTTTCATCCGCTTCTGCCGGCGATCCGCTGGTTGAAGCAGACCGCGCCGCAACCATCGACTTCCTGCTGGAACATGCCATCTCAGAACGGTTGATCAGTGGCGGTGTGGTGCTGATCGGGAACCACAACTCGGTGCTCTATTCGACCGCCCGTGGAACCACCGGTATAACTCCGGCTGGTGCACCATTATCCACAGCGACACTCTTTGACATTGCCTCCCTGACCAAGGTGATTGCCACCGCACCGGCAGTGATGAAGCTGCTGGAGGAGGAGCGGATTACACTTCTGGATCCCCTCACCCGCTGGTTCCCCGAACTGGAAGAAACCGGTCGCGAAGAAACGACGATCCTCAACCTGCTGACCCACAGTTCCGGACTATCCGATGTCGCCATCAGCCCAACCCAACCTATGGCAACCCTGCTGTACAAAGCAGGGCATCAACCGGATACCAAAGCAACCGGCAGCCGTTTTCTCTACGCCGATATAAACTTCATACTCCTGGCGGAGCTGGTGCAACGGGCAGCCGGTATTCCCTTTGACCAATATTGCCGCGAAAAGCTTTATTTCCCGCTCGGGATGCACAGCACCATGTTTCTGCCGCCACGCACGTTACATCCCTACATAGCCCCGACCCTTGGCAGTGGCTCTACCTTGCAGACTGGCACCGTACAGGATCAGAATGCCCGACTGCTGGGAGGAATCGCCGGTCATGCAGGGCTGTTCAGTACCGCCGATGATCTGGCACGTTTTGCCACCATGCTGCTCAACCACGGCAGCAGTGACGGACAACAGATATTTTCACCCCGTACCATGACACAGATGACAGTTCCCTATTTCTATAACAGCGGCAATGTGTTGCGAGGACTGGGATGGGATATGCACTCCCCCTTTTCCTCACCGCGTGGAATTTCCTTTTCCCCCCTGTCGTACGGTCATACCGGATACAGCGGTTCATCGGTCTGGATTGATCCGGTCAGCGATCTGTACGTAATCCTCCTGACCGTGCGCACCGACTACCACAACAAGCGCGGCTTCAACCGGTTGCGCAGCGACATTTCCACCATGGCCTACGCACTCTTCGCCCATCCTGTCACCCCGGATGAACTCAGTCAGACCGGCGTTTCATCAGATTTGCTTAAACCTTGACACTCATACAGCCGTATGGTAATTTTTCAGCGCTTTTTCCACCATTATCCTGCTTAAGGAGGGACAGATGAGCATCAAGATACTCCTTGCCGATGACAGCATCACCATTCAAAAAGTTGTCGGCATAATTTTCGGGGGGGATGACTACTCCCTCACCGTGGTGGATAATGGCAAGAGCGCATTGGAAAAAGCCCGGGAACTGGTTCCTGACGTACTTTTAATTGATGCCCTGATGCCAGGGATGACCGGATACGAAGTATGTGAAGCTGTGCGAGCCACACCACTGCTGGCAACCAAACCGATCCTGCTGCTGACCGGTTCCTTTGAGCCGTTTGACGAGAACAAGGCCAGAACCTGCGGTGCTGACGACTTCATCGCCAAACCATTTGAATCGCAACAAATCGTCAACAAAGTCAAAGAGCTGTTTGAACTCGGCAAAAGCCGTGCTGCGACAGCAGCACCGGCTGTTCCTGAAGCGCCTGTCGCAACGTTTGTTCCCCCGCTTGCCGCACCGGCGGCGGTTGCAGCGGCACCGACTCCCCCCACCCCACCGGCTGCCGAAGCATTCGGCGCATCTCCCTTTGAATCGACTCCCTTTGAGTCCAATGCCTTTGAATCAACCGCTTTTGAATCGGCAGCCTTTGCTCCGATCCAGGAAGTTCCCGTAACGCCGGTTCCTGTGAGCGCAGCGCCGGTCACACCAGTTGCCGCCGAACCTGCCACCACTGCTGCAGTCCCGGGAATCTGGGATGCCTTTACGACCATAGAAGCCCCGGCGGCTCCTGCCTGGACACCGGCAGCGGAGCCGGTACCCATGGCTCCACAATTCCCGGCAGAAGATGTGTTTGCCATGGTACAGGAAGAACCGGAAACCGTGGTAACACCGGAGCCGGCAGCAATCCATGCCAACCACACCGGCACACAATGGGTTCCGGTGGAAGAGCAAACCTATGAGTTCATGGAAGAGAAAGTTGCCGAAATCCCGGCGGACGCATTTGCACCAGCTCCTGAATTTGAGGCTGCTCCCGCTTTTGGTGAAATTTCTTTTGCACCGGAACCACCGGAACTAATGAGACCAACGGAACCTCCGGTCGCCGCTGAACCGGTTGCAGACGTGCCGCTGGACTCATTTGCCAACTTTGAGCCAACGGTTGCACCAGCAGTGCCAGAGACCACGTTTGCCCCCGCTCCTGCATCGTTTAACGAGACCAGCTTCGAGCTGCCGGCCGAACCGGTACAACCAGCAGCAGCCGTCATGGCAGCAGCGGCAGTTACTCCGGTAACGGATCAGTTGCCGGCACTCACCGAGGAGCAACTCAAAGCAGCGCTCTCGTCAGTATCAAAAGAAGTCATCGAACGGATTGTCTGGGAGGTTGTTCCCGATCTGGCAGAACTGTTGATCAAGGAAGCAATCCGCAAAATCAAGGACGGCATCTAACCAGCAATCATCAACGACCATTCCAATTCCCGATCACGCTTGGCGGCTTGATCGGGATCTTAATTACACCGGGGGGATGTTCTGACATCCCCCTTTTTCTTATGTCTGATAACCGGAGGTGTTCAACATGATCAGAGCTGCAATTGCCAAAGTCGTAGAATCGAAGGATCTGTCGGAAGGTGAAACCATTGAAGTCATGAACCAGATCATGTCGGGAGAATGTACACCGGCACAGATCGGAGCGTTCATTACGGCCCTGCGTATGAAGGGTGAAACCATTGAGGAGATTACCGGCGCTGCCCGCGTCATGCGCGAACATGCCACACCGATCCGGGTCGGCAAAGGTTTGCTGGACATGGACCGGGACGACATCAACATCGATCAGGAAACCATTCTGGATGTGGTCGGAACCGGTGGCGACGGCACCAATACCTTTAACATCTCCACAACGGTCACCTTCGTTGTTTCCGCCTGTGGCGTCAAGGTTGCCAAACACGGCAACCGTTCCGTTTCTTCCGCCTGTGGCAGCGCTGATGTGCTGGAAAGGCTCGGCGTTAACCTGGATGTACCGCCAGCCATGGTCGAGCGCTGCGTCAACGAGATCGGGGTCGGCTTTCTCTTCGCTCCGGCCCTGCATGGCGCCATGAAATACGCCATTGGGCCACGCCGTGAAATCGGGATCCGCACCATTTTCAACATCCTCGGCCCGCTGACCAACCCGGCCGGCGCCGACTGTCAGGTGATGGGAGTCTATCACCCGGAACTGGTTGAAAAACTGGCCGGGGTTCTACAGCGCCTGGGGTGTAAGCACGGTTTTGTGGTGAATGGCTGCGACGGCATGGACGAAATCACCCTGACCGGTGAAACCCTGGTGGCCGAGGTCACCCAGGCAGGCATTGCGACCTCCCGGATCACCCCGGAACAGTTCGGACTCGCACGTTGTGATATGGCAGCTCTGAAGGGGGGGGATGCATCGATCAATGCGGAAATCGTGAAAGCAGTTCTCAAGGGAGAAAGCGGCGCACGCCGGGATATCGTGTTGTTGAATGCCAGCTACGCGCTGGTGGCCACCGGCAAAGCATCATCACCCATAGCAGGAATGTCTTTGGCTGCTGAAGCGATTGATTCGGGGCGGGCATGGCAACAGTTGGAACGTCTGGTAGCTTTGACCAATCAAAACTAGCCCTTCACATGGAGCTGACTGCTGGCTACCGAGTTACGCACTGCCATGAAAAAGCCCGCATCAGCGGGCTTTTTCATGGCAAAATCATCAGTTGTCAAACATCAACTTACGTTCAAAATCCATGGAGTGCGTCAGACGCTTGGCGTCTTCGATGTTGATCTTGTCCTGCCGGTAGAGCTGCAACAGATGCATATCAAGAGTCTGCATTTTATATTGGCTCGCTCCGTTTTCGATATGCTTTTCGATTTCCTCCAGACGACCTTCACGAATACAGGCCTGGATAGTGGTGGTGGTGCGCATGATCTCCACTACCGGCAGGATGTTTTCGCCACTGCGGTCCTTGACCAGCCGCAACGAAATGGTTGCCACCAGAATGTCAGCCAACCGTTGCCGGACGATTTCCTGCGCTTCGGGAGGGAATTGCCCCACCAGGCGATTGATGGTGGAAACGGCCCCATGGGTGTGCAGGGTAGAGAAGACCAGATGCCCGGTCTCAGCCGCCTTGACACAGGCATCAATGGTCTCGCGATCACGCATCTCCCCGACCATGATCACATCGGGATCCATACGCAGACACCCCTTGAGAGCAGTATTGAAGCTTTCCGTGTCAATACCGACCTCACGCTGGATAATGCAGCTTTTCTGGGACGTAAACAAAAACTCAATCGGATCTTCAATGGTGATGATGTTGTAGGTAAAATTTTCGTTGAGAAATCTCAGCATGGAAGCAAGAGTAGTCGACTTGCCATTACCGGTGGGCCCGGTAACCAGCACCAGACCATTGGGGGCCTGGGCGATTTCCCCCAGCACCTCAGGCAGGTTCAACTCCTGGAAGGTACCGATATTCAGCGGAATCACACGCATGATGATGCCAAAATGCCCCCGTTGACGAAAGAGACTGACCCGGAAACGCCCACCATTGGAAAGTGAATAGGAGGCATCATGTTCTTTCAATTCAGGCGTAATGCGCTTCCCGTTCTGTTCAAGTACGGTGGCGGCAATGAACTCCGTATCTGCCGGGGTTAAAGGCGCCATCTTGGCCCGGATCAGCACTCCTTTGCCACGGAAGATCGGCGGGTTATCGACTTCAAAATGAAGGTCGGAGACCTTTTTCTGAAAAGCAATTTCGAGAATCTGCTGCAGGATATTAGCGTCCATGGTTATCCCTTACGTTGCTGGAGTATCTGCAGAAACATACTACGTTTATTTTGCCGGCAATTCAAAACGTTTTCGGTACGTCGAATAGTCAAGCACCAGACCGGCATGACGCACCAGAGTATCCATAAGTTCAACGGGAACCGGACGGCAGACCGAAGCGCCAAAATCACCATATATCAAGGCAATGGTTTTCCCGAAACAGAGCAGCGGCGCAAGCATGAAACGGCCATTGACCGGAGCGCCAATTTCCCGATGGAGGCAGGTAGCAAGCAGAGGATCGGCGGAAAGGCCGAAGTGGAATCGTTTCTTGGTAATCACATCCAAAAACAGGGAATGCTGTTCCAGGGGTAGCCGGAACATCATCGGCTGGGTTGGTGTTTCCTGACTCCCCCCCTTGACGCCAATCCCTTTTTCAGCGATCAATTCACCCTTCCCGACCACAAAGGTAATGGCCCGGTCAAAGATCGTAGCGGCAAAGCGAAGCAGTTCCAGGGCCACATCCGGCGGTTCACTCAGCTTATCGAGCGCTACGGTCGCCTCAGCATGAAAGCGGATTGCCTGGCGTTCCAAAGCGGAAAATGAGCTGGTCAGATACCCTCGCAGCACCTTCAGAAACGAGAGCAACAGATCCGCCGACAATGATTCTACCGGCTCAAAGGCTGGCATCGGTAGCACCGCCCGCACACCTGCCTCCAGCAGGGGAAGCGACAACCCCGCCAGACCGGGAGGTTCTACCAGGGTCAGGATCGTCAAGCTGGGATAACAGTTACGCTTGTTCCTGACCATCTGTAGGATCAGTTCCTCGCGCGCCTTGTCGATGGCACACCCGGTGGCATCCACAATCAACACCGGCACACTATCACGGCAAATTGACTGTTCAATAATCAGGTCCAATCCCGGTTCTTCATCGGTGGTGACCACAAAGATACCATCAGCCCGACAGGAGGTGGCAATCACATGGCGTAGCAACGGCGCCTGACTATATACAATTACAGCCGGTGAGGTACCGGGCAATATGGGGGTACGAAAGGGGACAGCCGGTATATTGCGGGAGAGCGAAGCCAGGTGAGAGCAGATCTTGTCCAGTTCTTCCGGCGGAAGACCGGGGGAATACTGTTCAATAAAGGTGCGATGTTCTTCGGTCGGATCATGATCGCGCAACCCCATGAAAACATCAGGAATTTTATTATCCAGTGAATCAAGCAGATCAAGCCCGAGCAGATCACTGGTAATGACGGGAGCGCTTTCCCCTGCTACAGCCGGTTCTTCCTCATCTGTCGAGAAGAAAACCTCGGCCAGGGTGCCATCACGCATTCGCTCGTCATAAATCCGCAAGGCATCCATCAGAATACATTGGGCATTCAGATAAATTTTTTCCTGCAGTGTGTCCGGAAAATAGCGATATTCGTCGGAGACATCGGCCTTATTCACATCCAGATGAAACGTGCCGCTGGTCCAGGTCAGGACTTCGACAATGGTCATTTCTATCAGGGTTTCCAACCCCTTATAGGCTTCATCCCGGTTGATGATTCCCTTTTCAATCAGCGTCGCCACCAGCGGTTTACGCTCCGGTCCGGCATCTTTCTGGCATTGCAGCGCATCGCTGAGCTGATCGGCGGTAATAGCCCCCGCTTCAACCAGTATCTGCCCGATACGGAACTTGTTGCTGTGATGATTGGCGCTGACAAAATCGCCATCACTGAAAACCAGCTGGCTCTCCCCTTTGGAACTTTGCAGAAAAAGGGTGCCGGTTTTACGGGTTGAATGAAGCAGCTGAATAACATCGACAATCGGCAGATGTTCAAGATCACCTGAAAATGACATGGTGCGCCTTTCATGCATCCGGGGTAGGTGCCACAAGCTCTTGGCTAGCCAGATATCACAGCTGGACGTCTGATAATGTGTAATTGTATCTGGCGAGTCAAGGATAAATCTGCTACATAAGATCTTATTTTTTGCAGCACTACCATCATCATACGACCGAGGCATTTCATGACTACCGACACACCCGACATCCTTAAAAAAATTATCGAACACAAGCAGGGGGAAGTGGCGGCTGCCAAGTCTGCCACCTCGATCAGTGAATTGCAATCCCGCATCGCCGACCTGGAAGACGTGCCGCGCGGATTTGAGCGGCACCTGCGTGAAGCTTCCGCCTCCGGCTGGACAACCATCATCGCCGAGGTAAAAAAAGGCTCTCCCAGCAAGGGGATAATCCGCCCGGACTTCGATCCGCTGGAGATTGCCGAGACCTACCAGAATAACGGCGCCACCTGCCTGTCGATACTGACCGACGAGCATTTTTTCATGGGACATCTGCGCTATCTGGCATTGATTCGCGAAACGGTTTCACTGCCGTTGTTACGCAAGGATTTCATGGTTGATCCGTATCAGATCTACGAAGCGCGGGCAGCCGGCGCCGACGCCATCCTGCTGATTGCCTCCTGCCTGGAGCTGCAACAACTGAAGGAGTATCATTCCATCGCATCGGTTTTACATCTGGATGTGCTGCTGGAGGTACACGACGAGCGCGAGATGGAAAAGGCGCTGCAGACCGACTGCACCCTGATCGGGGTCAACAATCGCAACCTGCGAACCTTTACGACCGACCTGGGAACCACCGGCCGGCTGGCAAGCATGCTGCCAACGTCCCATCTCCTGGTGGCTGAAAGTGGCATCAGCTGTCGTGCCGACGTGGAACGGCTGCAACGCGATGGTGCCGCGGCATTCCTGATCGGAGAAACCCTGGTCCGCGAAGACGATATCGCCGCCAAGCTGCAGGAGTTGCTGGGGTAACAACGTCGCCGCAAGCCTGCTGCACAGACAACGGTCCCGGAAAACAGCCTCTAGGCTATTGCTCCGGGACCGCAGAAACTCACAGATGCTTCCTTATTTCCCCGTCAATCCCCGTTCCTTGATCAGATTCAACGACTTCATCAGTTCCAATGCGCGCATCAACTGATAATCATTCTGCACATCACCAACCGTTCCTCCCCCCCCGTGCGGAGAAGATGACAACGGCTTGACCGCTTCCTTCGGTTTTTGAATCTCTCCCTCGGGAGCCGGAGCGAGTCGATTATCCAGATCCTTCTCCTTGATTTCTGTGCCCGCTTTTTGGCTGGCTGGCAACGGTTTGACATTTTCCACCACAATATCAGGGACGATCCCCTTGGCCTGAATGGAGCGGCCACTGGGCGTATAATAGCGTGCTGTGGTCAACTTCAGCGCCGCGTTCCCCTTGAGCGGAATAATCGACTGCACCGACCCCTTGCCAAAGCTCTGGGTTCCCATGACAATCGCCCGCCGGTGATCCTGCAGAGCACCGGCCACGATCTCCGAGGCGCTGGCGCTGCCGCCGTTGATCAGCACCACCAGCGGATAACGCTGTTCCTTGCTCCCCAAGGTAGCATGGAACTCATGATTGGAGCCAGGAGCCCTCCCTTTGGTTGAAACGATCAGGGTACGCTGCATATCATCGCCGATAAAGGCATTCACCACCTCGATGCTGGCATTCAGCAAGCCACCCGGGTTATAACGCAGATCAATCACCAATCCCTTCAGCGCTCCGCCACTTTCGTTCTTCAGGCGTTGCAACGCTTCCAGAAATTCCGCCCCGGTGCGTTGCTGAAACTGCCCGATGCGCACGAATCCGTACCCAGGCTCGATCAAGCGCGATTTGAGGCTCTTGATCTGGATGATGTCACGGATCAGCCGGAAGGTCAGCGGTTGCAGAGCATCCCCGCGCGTAATCGTCAAGGTAACCGGTTTTCCCTTTTCACCCCGCATGAGCTTGACGGCCTGGGAGATGGACATACCGCGGGTCGTTGTATCATCAATCCTGACAATCTGGTCATTGGCCTGGATTCCGGCCCGGAAGGCCGGGGTGTCGTCAATCGGAGCAATCACGGTCAGACGCCCCTCACGCATGCCGAGCTCGATCCCTACCCCGCCAAAGGCGCCGCTCATCTGGATTTCCATCTCATGGTACGGCTCCGGCGGCAGGTACGCACTATGGGGATCAAGCGCCGCCAGCATGCCGTCAACCATGCTTTTTACCACTTTTTCCCCATCCGGTTTATCAACATAGTCACGGGTTACCGTGTGATACGCTTCACGCAGAAGTTTCAGGGCAGCAGCATCAGAGGTTGCCGCAGTTTTTTTCAGATGACGGTATCCCACCACTCCCGTAACAATCATCACCAGGAGCAACACGACACCGATCAAGCCGAGTACCTTACGTTGTTTCATATCACGCCACCTTGACTGCCAATTTTATTTATGAACATCAATCCCGTAGCTCTTGATCTTACGATGCAGGCTGGTTCGTTCCACCCCGATCAGCTCTGCCGTGCGGGAAATATTCCAATCATGCTCCTCCAGTTTGCGCAGAATAAACTCACGTTCAAACTCCTCCCGCGCCGACCGCAGGGTGGCACCGCCACTGGCATGGGGGAGCAGAACATCCCCCTCGCTGCGCAATTCCGGAATATCGTCAACGGTGATCACCGCCCCGGTTGACATGATCAGAATCCGTTCCACCATATTGCGCAATTCACGGATATTACCGGGCCAGCGGTATGATTGCAGCATTTCCAGCGCTGCCGGTTCGATCGTCTTGGAATCCCGCCCCTCGTGGCGCGAAAACTGACAGATCAGATGCTGTACCAGTAAGGGGAGATCAGCCAGCCGCTCCCGCAACGGCGGCATTGCCAGACTCACCACCGTCAGTTGCTGATACAGTTCCTCCAGAAACTCACCGGTGTGACGTTTCTGCTGCAGGTCAACACTGCTGGAAGCAATCAGCCGCACCGACACCCGGACGCTCTTCCCCCCCCCGACCCGTTCAAAGCATCCTTCCCGCATGACACGCAGCACCTTGGACTGCACCGGCCGAGGGAGTTCACTGATTTCATCCAGCAGCAGCGTCCCGCCATCGACGCGGTCAAAGACCCCCTTGCCCGATGCGGATGCGGTGGGAAAGGCTCCTTTTTCATAGCCAAACAGCTCCCGTTCCAGCAGGTCTTCCGGCAGGGCGGCGCACAGAATCGTGGAAAACGGTTGCTCTCGCCGGGCGCTCTGATAATGGATGAAACCGGCCAGCAAACATTTGCCGCTCCCTTTTTCGCCAGTGATCAACAACGGAGAACCGCTCGCCGCAACCAGCAACGCCTGCTCACGCAATTGCACGATTGCCGCGGTTGCACCGACAAGTTCATGCTGCCGGCAGGCATGCTGCTTCAGTTCGCTGTTTTCAAGCGACAACTGTTTGAGCTTGAGGGCATTGGCAACGGTAATCAGCACCTTGTCCAGGGAGAGCGGTTTTTCAATAAAATCATAGGCCCCCAGCTTGGTCGCCTTCACGGCGGTTTCAACCGTCCCATGCCCCGAGATCATCACGGTGGTCAGAAAGGGAAACTCATCCTTGAGGAGCGACAAGGTTTCCATCCCATCCATCCCCGGCATCCAGATATCGAGCAGCACCAGATCCGGCAGCTCCGCCCGGATGGTCGTCAACGCATCTTCACCATCCGATGCAGTCAGCACCTGGTACCCCTCATCTTCCAGAATTCCCTGAAGTGAGATCCGGATATCCTTCTCGTCGTCCACAATCAGTATTGTCGCTGCCATAATTGCTCCTTGATGTTATCGTACCGGTAATTCCACCACAAAGGTGGCGCCGTGGGGAAGCGTGTCCCGCACCCTCACAAAGCCGTTGTGATCGCTGACGATGCTGTTGACAATTGCCAATCCAAGCCCGGTTCCGTTTTTTTTGGTGGAAAAATACGGTTCGAACAGCCGCTGTTTATCCTCGGCCGGTATGCCGGGACCATGATCAGCCACGGTCAGCGATGCCATTTTCAGTTCCGGATCATAGCTGGTTGATATTTCCACCTCTCCCTGTTCCCCCAAAGCCCCCACCGCATTCTCCAGCAGGTTGATCACCACCCGCTTGATCTGATCTCGATCCAGCGACAGGAACGGCAGGGCAGCATCGGGAACAAAGACAAAGTGCACCCCGCGATGCGCTTCCTGATACAGGGTCAGCACCTCCCGCACCAGGGCGTTCAAATCATCGGGAGCCGGATGGACCGCGGGCATGCGGGCAAAATTTGAAAATTCGTTGACCAGGATTTTCATCTCGTCAACCGACTTGATGATCATGGCGGTGCACTCATCGAAGACGGTTTCCTCACCACTGAACCGGTCGAGATAGCGCTTGCGCAGACGCTGGGCAGAGAGCTGAATCGGAGTCAGGGGGTTCTTGATCTCATGGGCGATCCGCCGCGCCACATCACGCCAGGCCACCATCCGCTGTGCCTTGAGCAGCTGGGTCAGATCGTCCAGCACCAGCACCACCCCCATGAACTCCCCTGCTTCATCATGCAGCATGGTCAAATGGAGATGCAGCGCCCGGCGGGTGCCGCCACTTTCCAGGGTAAGCTGGCGATTGATGGTTTCCTGCCGGGATGACACCAGCTCTTTCAGGCTTTCCGAGACCGCCTCCAGATAAACCCCCTGCAGCACTTCGCCATAATGGCGCCCCACGATGCTGCCGGCCGGGATGGCCAGCAGTTTTTCCGCCGAGGTATTGCAGGTGGTGATGCTCCCTTCCCGATTGAGGGAGATCACTCCGGCCGCCACATTACGCAGCACGATTTCCATGTAGCGCCGCCGTTGCTCGATTTCCTGGTTAATGCGGGAAAGTTCCTGATTGGAGGCGTTGAGTGCCTGTTGTTTAAACTGCAGATCACCGGTCATCCGGTTAAACGATTGCACCAGCTGCCCGATTTCATCCTTGGAAAACGACTCGATCTGAATTCCCAGATTCCCCCCGACCACCGCCTGGGTTGCCACCACCAGTTCGTGCAGCGGCTTGGTCATGCTGTTGGCCAGATAGACCCCCATCCAGTAGGCAAAGAAAGCGATCACCACCGCAATCAGAAACAGGGTAATGATGTATCCGGCCCGGATCGGGTTTTTGAGGATTTTGAGTTGCCGGAATTCATGGTACGATTCCGTGATCTCCTTCATCTTGTTGGCCAGGGAATAGGGGACGTAATAATTGACCACTACCACTCCGACGATATCACGGGCATTCCAGGTCGAATAGACCGGCACCATGCCACGAATCAGATCAGCCTTGCCGGCCTGGTTGATGCGGGTCAGCTCTTCTCCTGCCAGCACCCGTTTGATGTCACTGGCATCGGGAGTGGTGAATTCCCCCTTGGGAACCGCCGGGTTAACCACCTGTACCAACTCCTCATACTGGGCGGAATAAACCTCCACCACACCAAGGTTGTACTCCTTCTGCTTGGTTTTGATCAGCTGGCGCAACTGGGGAAGATTATCCTGGTTGAGCAGTTTCTGCTGTTTGATGAAGTCACCGATCTGATGACCATAGTAGAGGGCGTTGGAAGCCGAGTTTTTATAGTAAGTCTGTGCCACTTCCAGCGATTCGCTCAGCGAGGTTTCCACCTGGGTATTAAACCAGTTATGAACGGTATTATTGATAAAACCGGCGGCGGCGAAGAAGAGTAGCATGGTCGGAATCAGGGAAAGACCGACAAAAGAAATGACCAGTTTGGTGCGCAGGCGGGTTGTGAATGGGTTGGAGCGGCTCTCCATGAAGAGCTTGACCACATTGCGGGAAACCAGGTAGACCAGCAGAATCACCAGCAGGATCACCAGATTGATCACCCCGAAAATGGCCAGGTTACTCCCCAGAGGCGCATCGGCGCTCAACTGGGTCAGCCGCATTTCGGCACGGGTCAGCGCCAGAATCAGGAGCACGGCACAGCAGACCAGCACCGCTTCCCTGATGCGCTTGTTCCGCTCGGTTGTACTTAGCACTGGACTCATGTTACAAACAGTAGCACAATCAGTATCGCTTTAAAACAGGTTGTTGCAAAAAAGCTACAGTTTTGCACTTCCAGAAGGAGCACCGCATGAACATACTCACCCCGATCCTGACCGGCAGCTCATCCAAACCACCCCGCAAAGCAGAACCGCCGCAACGGAGAAAAAGTATTTTTTCACTGTTTGATCAGCAGCTGTCAATTCACGACCAGCAGATTGAAGAGCAGGAGCAGGGGCTTGATGATTTACGGAAGGAAATAGAGAAATACGGGGATCTGCTGGAAAAGGAACCGACCCTCCCCAACTTCTCCCTGTTCCGGGAGGCGTTGGGACGCCTGGCTAAGAAGATCAACAGTGAAGCCTACCGGCTGGAGAAATTCGGCGGCACCCCCCAAAACCCACGCTATTACGAGATCATCACGGTCATCAACCGTGAAGCCGACCGGCTGTACGAGCTGATCATCCGTGAACAGAAGAACCATGTTGCCATCACGGCCAAGGTAATCGGCATCAAGGGTCTGGTGGTCGACTTGCTTACCTAAAAAAAATGCCGGCATAAAGCCGGCATTTTACATTCACGTTTTTTGATACAAATTTACTGGATCTTAACCCCGATATCATTGGTATCAACCGCGGTGGAGTTTGCAAAATCGGTGTTGATAATTCCGTCCGGACCGGCTGAGACAATCCAGGCCGGGCCAGGAGCAGCAGCCTTTAAACCGCTGACATACAAAACATACGAATTACCCCAGGGATCCGTCCCTAAATCGGTACCGACATAAGGACCAGCCCATTTGTCGTTTCCGTCGGGGAGTCTATAACAATTTGCAGTTGCAGAGCCTTTGGCAACTCCCATTACTTCCGAAACATTCAGGGTCAAGCCAGCAGGTAAAGCGCCACCAGCTGCCAGGTAACCAGGTGCCGTTCCTGGGCCACGCAACATATCAACATCCTCCAGACAGGCACCGGAATCAGTACTCCAAGTAGGCGATTTCTGAGTATTACCTTTGATGGTAGCTACAGCGTTCTGAAGAATTTTAATATCACCCTGAGCTCTGGTTTTCTTGGCCTCATCCACCTGATTGAAAATCATGGGCACCAGAATACCGGCCAGAATAGCGATAATTGCGGCCACAACGATTACTTCAATCAGCGTGAAACCCTTACGATTCAACTCGACCAACTTCTTCATTTTCCAACCCCCTTGTGATGTAGTACGGATAGTGTATACAAGACTTGCCACAACAAAATAGTAGTGGCGAATATAGTATCAACCCCCCGGTATGTCAACTAATTACCTTACGACGTGCATAGTTATAATCGCCGCCAGCCACAAAATTAATGATAATCAACACACCAACAACGCCATTGGCGCCATCAGCTTCGCCTCTGCCACCCCCGCAGGTATGACAGCGGGTATCATCTGCGTTTCAGTTCTTCCAGCTTCTTTATGGTGATATCATTGGGATAGCTGCGCACGGCAGATTCAAGTTCAATGATTGCCTGCGGAACATTACCCTGCGAGACGAGGAGATCCGCCAGACTATAGTAAGCCTGATAAAAATCAGGCTGCTGCTTGATGACGCTCCGGAATTCCACCATGGCGTTATTCAAATCCCCCTTGGCCGCATATATTTTCCCCCGCACATAGGTGGGCAATGGGTCGGCAGGGGTCAAACGCGCTGCCATCTCAACATATTTGAAGGCCTGATCATAGCGCTGCCGGGCTGACAGCGCTACCGCCAGATTGGTATACGTCCCCGATTCCTGGGTTCCAAGCCTGATGGCCTGCAGGTATTCCGCAATCGCCTCATCCAGCAGTTGCTGTTTTTTGGCCGGATCAGCGGAAGCGGGGAGCGACTTGGCCGAAAGATACAGATTATACGCCAGACTGTCATGAACCCGGGCTTTATGGGGGCTTTTGCTCACCACATCACGCCAAATCGTTACTTCATTCTGCCAGACCCGGTTGCGCACGATTGCCGTAAGCGCAAGCACTACCACGACCGCACTCCCCCCCAGTATCACTGCTTTAGACTCCCCGATCTCAACCTGACACATGCGGCGATAGAGCAACCAGAGCCCGGTAAACAACGCCATAAAAAAACCGACGGAAGGGAGATAGATGCGGTGTTCGAACACCAGATCACCAAGCGGCACGAAGCTCGATTCAATCGACAAGGTTATGAAAAACCATACGATGCCAAAGGCAATCATCCGGTAGTAGCTGTTTTCTTTTGAGCGCCGCCAGAAAAACAACCCACTGCCGGCAATTACGAGCAGCAGCAGCAACGGAGCAATAACATCAATGGTGAAAAATGATTTCTGCAGCGGATAATCGTAATCAAGATTTTGCCCGGCCGGAAAAAACAAGAGCCGCAGATAGGTGGTAATCACACCGAACTGGGTCATCAGATATTCAAGTGAAGTGGCTTTGCTGGCAGTTCTGAACGCCAGGGAACCGGACAGATTTTCCGTTGCCAGGGATTGTTGGGACGGTACAAGCTGGCAGAAGCGGAGAGGAATTATGCTCATGGTCAACAGGAACGGGACCGTTTTTACAAGACGCGGCGCAATTCCCCCCTCGAAAAACATCAGTTCATACGCCAGGATAATCACCGGAAAGGTAAACGCCATCTCCTTTGATCCCATGGCCAGCACCATGGCAATTATAGCAATCAGGTAACTTGTCACCCGTGTTTTTTGTGCTGGTGACGTTCTACTAACGTCATATAACAGCAAGGCGCCAAGACAGAACAGTGTCGCCAGTGGCACCGCCCGCTGAAAGATATAGGTAACTGACTGGGTTTGAATCGGATGACAGAGAAAAACCAGGGCAGCAAAGAGCGCGATAAGGCGCAGACTGTCATCCCCTGTTCGTGCGTCGTTGCAGCTAGAGGGGATCAGCGGCATCTTGGCAAGCATCCTGAACAGGAGCAGGTACACCAGCATGGCGTTCGCGATGTGTATCACCATATTGGTCAGATGGTAGCCAAAATTGCCATAACCGTGCACGGCATAATTAACGGCAAAGGTAAAAAAGCAGACCGGGCGCAGGAAAAAATTCTGTTTAACCGTATCAGGAATGGCAAGATCAAATACCCGCGCTGTATCGGGAAAACAGTTGAAGCTTCTGATGGCCGGATTATTGACCAGATTCATGTAATCATCAAAGATGAACGGAGCAGCAATGGAGTTGCCGTACACGATGAAACCGGTCAACAGCAGTATGATTAAATGGACAAACTGGTCGTGCAGGAAACTGCGTTCATCCGGTAGAGTCAGTGTTGTTTCAGCCCCGCTTGCCGTTGTTGATCCCCCCTGTTCTCCCCGCTTTTTTTTTGCTCTTTGGTTCATTGCAATTCCCGCTCCTTATGGTGTGACGACCATAGCGACCGCATGGCCTGATGTAAAAAATGTGGTAGATTATCAGCTTCCCGACGCCAATCATAGTATCTTTTACGCACAGAACGGCATCCTCTCTTTTATCTCCATCCCGCCCCGGCTGTGTCGGGTAATTTGAATAGCGCTTGTACTCATATTTGCCGACATGATATACAGGTTAGGGAGTGTTTATTGGTTCCATTCACCATAACCGCATGTGATTACCCCAAAGCGACAGAACCGGACTAATCTGAACAGTGCCGAGACGTTATCGGTTCAGAACAGTTGTAATGGGGCTCAACCAACCGAGGCAGCCGATTCATCCATGAACATTCTCTTCCTGATTCCCCCATCTCCGGCCAAACGTCGCATTGTCAGAATGATCGACTGCAGCTACGAAAGTAAAACCGACTATCTCTGGCAACCGAACGATTATCTGATGATTTCGTCGCTCTTGTCCCCGGATGATCATGCAGTGCTGATTGACGGAACTGCCGACCGACTCGATATAAATGAATTTTTCAAGACACTGCCGGAGAGTCCGCCGGATCTGCTTTTTTTTGCCCTGTCCAGTGTCTGCTGGGAGTGGGATTATGCCATATTCCAGAAGATTCGAGCCCAATATGCTGATACACCGCTCTATCTGATTGGCGACGTATTTCTGGAGGATGACTATTTACGTTTTATTACTCCCCACTGCCAGGGTGTGGTGTACATCCCCTACCTGCTGAATCTGCCTGCCATGGCATTGCTGACCGCAGCAAAAGACGATCTTCCCGGTCTGCGGACACCATCATCCGCTCGTCAGGACTCACCCAAAAAAACAATTCCGGTTAGCGCTGGCACTCCCCGGCACGAACTGTTTACGAGCAAGGGGTATCTTTTCCCATTTGCCCGCCATCTCCGTTTTGCAACCATCACCACCTTCTGGGGATGCCCTTTTTCCTGTTTTTACTGCAACCAGAACAGCATACCGCCGGTTGTCAGGCCATGGCAGGAGGTCGTCAAAGAGCTTGAATATGTGCATCAGCTCGGCATCCGGGAGCTTTTTTTCGCCGACAAGGCATTCGGCTTCCCCCCCAACTCCATACTCCCACTGCTGGAGGAAATGGCAACACGATTCAAATTTTCCTGGTCATGTTATTTTCATCCCCAGATGTACCGTGTGGAACTGATCGACAAAATGCATGCCGCCGGCTGTCACACGCTGATTGTCGGCATTGACTCATCCAACCTGGCCGGACTGCAGCAGTACAGCCGCACGGTCAAACCGGAACAGCTCCAACGGCTGCTTGACCACGCCAACCGCCTTGGTATGGAGATCTGTGCCGACTTCATCATCGGCCTGGAACATGAAAACGAACAGGAGATTCAAACCAGCATCGACTACGCCCTGCAGTTGCCGATCGATTTTGCATCATTCAACATTGCCGCCCCCCTCCCCGGCTCCGGCATCAGGAAAAAAGCGACCGCCAGCGGTCAAATGTCCTTTGGAGAGGAAGGGTATGACACCCTGGCCAGAGCTGGTGTCATGGTAGCCAGTCAGGTCAGCCAGGAGCGTATTCTGGCATTGCGGCGCGCCGCGGTACGACGCTTCTACCTCCGCCCCTCCTACTGGTGGCGCCGACTGAGCAAAACAGCTTCCCTGGAACATCTGCTGATCCAATGCCGGCAGATGACCGGCATGCTGGGGAAACATTAAGTAGAAATGCATTGCAATGCGTCTCTACATGCGCCGAACAACCATCACCGGTTTAATGTTCCACCAGAGCGGTACTGATGTTGCACACCTCTTAACGGCATTTTTTGCCCCAGGACTTGACAACAGCGCTGATCAGGTTGGCAAGCGGAGCAAAATCAGCTGTAATACCGCTGTTGGTCAGCGGTTGAAGCATAACCATACACATGAGTCTTCCCGTTTTTTTACCACCTTTGCCGTAGCAGCTGTCGCAAATGACCGCTGTAGCACGGAGTATGCTGCCGGTGTACCGGCGATATGCAGCTTACGTAATGCTGCTGAAACAGGTTCCTTCGCACCACCCTGTAAATTTAACGGAATAAGTAGTACCACCTGCCAAGGGAAGAGTAGATGTACGATTACCAGATTACCGCCATCATGCCGGCCCTCAATGAGGAAACCTGCCTCACCGCCAGTATCAACAACGTTCTTGAAGGGTTTCGCCGTCATAACCTGCGCGGCGAACTGCTGATCGTCAATGACGGCAGCAGCGACCGGACCGGGGCACTGGCTGACGAATGGGGCGGACGCTACGATTTCATCCACGTTCTGCACCACGACAAACCTTACGGCATCGGCGGTTCATTCTGGGACGGGGTACAGCATGCCCGCGGAGAAGTGGTAACCATGATCCCCGGCGACGGTGAAAACGATGCCGCCGAAATATTCCGGTACCTCAACCTGATGAATGAAGTCGACATTGTGGTTCCCTTTGTCTACAACCCGGGTGTCCGCCCCTGGCGCCGCCGGCTGCTCTCCTTTGTCTATCACCAGATCATCTATTTTACGACCGCCTATTCTCTCAATTATCTCAACGGCACCGTCATGTACCGCAGGTCGATCTTTGAAGGAATTACACTCAAGAGCAACGGTTTTTTTTACCAGACCGAACTGTTGATCAAGACCATCGGCCGCCACTACCTTTATGCCGAGGTCCCCTACGCCCTTAAAAAACGGGATGGCGGCAAGTCGAAGGCCACCACCCTGAAATCGTTATTCAGCGTCGTCAGCGGCTACCTCGGCACTCTGCGCGACGTCTATGCCTTACGCAGCCGCCCTGCCCCGATCTCGGCCAGCTCCATCACGGCCCGGAGACATCGGGAACTGCTCCAGGCGGAAAACGGAACATCTCCATGATTATCCTCCCCCCCCGACAGATGGCTCTCCGCATCAGACGCGACATCATCGAAATGGCCTATCGTTCCAAGGGGCCCCACGTCGGCGCGGCCCTCTCCTGTGCCGACATTCTGGCCTCCCTGTACGGCACCACACTACGCCTCGATCCCTGGGATCAGCGCGACATCTTCATCCTCAGCAAGGCCCATGCCGCCATGGCACTCTATGCCGCGCTGGCAGCGCGGGGGATACTTTCGGCGGAGTCACTGCAGGGATATCATCAAGATGGGGGAACACTGCCGGCACACCTTGACCGTTTTACGGCTCCCGGCATTGAATGTTCCGCCGGTTCGCTGGGACACGGCTTCAACATCGGACTCGGCATGGCCCATGGATTCAAACGGCGCGACTCGGACCGCCGGGTGTTTGTACTGATCGGCGATGGGGAAGCCCAGGAAGGTTCCATCTGGGAAGGGGCACTGTTCGCCCCCAAACTGGGGCTCGACAATTTGACCGCCGTTATGGACTGCAACAACCTGCAGGGGTATGGCCGCCCGTCTGAATTGTGCAGTTTTGAACCGATGGCTGCCAAATGGGAAGCATTCGGCTGGCAGGTGCTTGCGGTGGACGGGCATGACTGCCAGGCCATTACCGCAGTTCTTGACGCACCGCCGGATGGCAGGCCGCGCATGATTCTTGCTTCAACCGTCAAGGGGAAAGGGGTCTCCTTTATGGAAGACCAACTGATCTGGCATTATTATGTGGTAACCGAAGCACACCGTGAGCAGGCTCTCAAGGAACTGGCATGAGAAACAGCTTTGTGGATACGGTTACAGCGGCGATCAGGCAACATGAAGAGCTGCTCTTCATCAGTGGCGACGCCGGATTGGGAGTATTCGACACCTTCCGCCACGAATACCCCCGTTCGTTCCTCAACCTGGGGGTCGCCGAGCAAAACATGGCATCCTTTGCCGCCGGTCTGGCTCTGACCGGCTGCAAGGTGTACCTGTACAATATCATCCCCTTTCTGCTCTACCGTTGCTACGAGCAGGTTAGAAACGACATCTGCTACCAGAAGCTGCCGATTGTCCTGGTAGGGATCGGCAGCGGCGTTACCTATGCGCCGTCAGGAATGTCCCACTACGCCATCGAGGATCTGGGACTGACAGCTACCTTGCCCAACCTGACCGTCATTTCACCCTGTGACGCCCACGAAGCGCGGGCGGCTGCCAGCTATTCCCTGACAGCTCAAGAGCCGGTCTACGTCCGGCTCGCCAAGCGCAACGATACGGCAGTACATAGCGTTCCGATCAGTGACATCACCGCCCCCCAACTGGTTCGGGAAGGGAGCCGTTGCGCAGTGCTGTTCCACGGATCGATCGCCGACGAAGCTGTTGAGACGGCCCGTATCCTGCAGGGACGGGGGATCCCCATCACACTGGTTTCCATCCCCATGCTGCAACCATTGGACCACGGGAAGCTATCCCGCTTATTGCGCGACAAACAGTTGGTGGTGACCCTGGAAGAGCACTATACCCTGACGGGACTGGGAAGCCTGGTGACCCGCATTGTTGCTGAACAGCGGCCAGGCTGGCGCTTGCTCACCAAGGGGATTCCCAACAGTTTTATCCATGATGTCAACGACACGGCCGGCATGCGTCGCAGGTTTGGTCTGACCGGAGCACAGTTGGCGATTGAGATCGAAGGTTTACTGCATGAGGTGTGACCTGACCGGCAAACGGATTCTGCTGTTGGGGAGTAGCGGCAAGCTGGGAGCGGCCATTGACGCCGTGCTCCCGGAGAGTAGCACCATTATCCGCCACAACAGCCGCAGTTTTGATGCCGGTAACCTTGTTCAGGTCCGCAGCCTGCTAGCGGAATGCCAACCGGATCTGGTCATCAACTGCATCGCCTTTCTCGGTATCGATCCGTGTGAACGTGAGCCGGAACGTGCACTCCTGCTCAACACGCTCTACCCAAGACTTTTGGCGCAATTATCGGTCACCTACAATTACACCCTGGTGCATTTCAGCAGTGATGCCGTGTTCCGCGATCGTTCCGAAGGGGGATACCGCGAAAGTGATCCACCCTTGCCAATCAACCTCTACGGATTAACCAAATACGGCGGTGACCGTTTTATTCAGGAGTGCGCCCGGCATTACTACCTGTTACGCCTGCCGATCCTGTTTGGCCCCTCACGCCGCAGCAACCAGTTTGTCGATAAAATGCTGGCAAGAATCAAGGGGGGGGAACAGACCCTGCAAATTGCCGATGACATTGTGGTCACCCCCGGCTATACGGTTGACATTGCCACCGAACTATGGCGACTGATCACCACCTCGGAACCGTTCGGACTGTATCACCTGGCCAACAGCGGCACCGTCTCGCTGCACGGGCTGATCAGCCGGATTGCGGCCACCCTGCGCCTCGATGTGACCATTGAACGCTGCTCTCACCGCGACTTTCCAGCCATCGGCACAAAAAACAGCCGTACCCCGCTGACCACCGAAAAGCTCGTTCCGCTCCGCGGCTGGGAAGCTGCTGTTGATGACTATTGCCGCATGATTGCGGCGGATTGGTGAAACCGAAATGAGTGATTCCTATCTGATGGATGGACATAAACTGCTCTGGCACCTGGACCGGGTCAACGACTGGCAGCAGGGAAAGCAAATCACTCCGCTGCATATCGATGTCGGCTTGAGCAAGGGGTGTAATATCCGCTGTACCTACTGCTTTGGCGCCATGCAGGGAAACCGCTTCAGCGCCGGCACCGCCACCTACTTCCCCAGGGAACCGCTGCTGCGTTACCTGCATGATGCAGGAGAGGCGGGAGTGCGTTCCATGGCCTTCATTGGTGAGTCGGAACCGCTGGTCAACCCCCACGCCTGGGAGGCGATCGTCTGCGGTAAAAAAAGCGGCATAGATATTTCCCTCGGCACCAACGGAATCCTGTGGGATCGGGGTCCCGCTGGAGATCAGGCACTGGAGCAGTTGAGCTGGCTCCGATTCAACATCAGCGCCGCCAGCGAGGATGCCTATCGTCGCATCCACGGCAGCGAAGATTTTCAGATCGCACTGCAGAATATCCGCCATTGCGTTGCCCGTAAACGAGCCGCCAACCTGGAAACCACCATCGGCTTACAGATGGTGCTGATCCCGGAAAATGCCGACCAGATCGTAGCGTTGGCACAGTTGGGTAAAGAGTTGGGGGTTGATTATCTGGTGATCAAACAGTGCAGCGACACGGTTGACAACACCCTGGGAGTATTTGATCGTCTTGATGAATACGGCGCGTTTGCCGACCTGCTGCGTGAGGCGGAAACGTGCAGCAGCAACGGCTACGATGTGATCGTCAAATGGCGCAAGGTAACCAACCGGGGAAAACGTTCCTACTGCCACTGCCTGGGTGTCCCGTTTTTACTCTATTCCAGCGGCGATGGCCGGCTCTATCCGTGCGGCATGTTTTTCACCGACCGGGAAGAGGAATTCCGCCTGGGAGACCTGACCGAAATGTCGTTCACGGAGATCCTTGCCAGCCAGCGTTACCGGGATGTGGTGGAACGGGTCAGCCGGATCAATGTACAACAGGAATGTTACGCCAACTGTCGCACCGACGCTGTCAATGACTTTCTCTGGCATATCAAGCATCCGCCCAAGCATGTAAATTTCATTTAACCATGAATATTCTGCTGATCAACCCATATGTTCCGCTCGAGGTAGTCTACGGCAGACATGGCGAGCAGATTGGCGCAATACTGCCGCCGCTCGGGATTCTGTATCTGAAGGCCTACCTGCAGAAAGCGCAGCAGCACCAGATTGACATCCTTGATGCCAATGCCCTGAAAATGGATGCCGCCGCGGTGCAGGCCTATTGCGCCACACGTTCGTTCGATGTCATCGGTTTCACTGCCACCACCCTGGCCTATCCCTATGCCGTGGACGCGGCCCGCCTGTTGCGCACCTCCTTTCCCGCAATTACCTTGATAATCGGCGGCGCCCACGCCCAGGGTGACCAGGCAGGGATCCTGACGGAACATCCCGCTATCTTTGATTATGCCTGTTACAGTGAAGGTGAATTTGCCCTGGAGCTGTTGCTGGACTATCTGGAAAACCGGATTCAAGAGCAGCAGCTGCTGGGATGGGTCTACCTGAAACAAGGGGTTCCGATTACCACTCCGGCGCCCCAGGTGCCTGAAGATCTGGATATTTTCGGACATCCGGCCGAAATCATCCCCCGGGAATGGATTCACCTGTATCACGAAAAAGTACTCTCCTACCGCCAACTCCCCATGTTTGCCGTCATGAGTAGTCGGGGGTGTCCTTTCCAATGTACGTTCTGCTCAACGCCATCAAAATACAAAACACTTTATCAGGGAAAAATGCGCTATCACTCCCTTGACTGGCTGTTGGAAGAATTACGCATATTGGAACAACGGTATGGGGTCAAGGAAGTCAACATTGTCGATGACACCTTCAACGTGGACCGCAGCAGAGCGCTGGAGTTCAGCCGCAGAAAGATAGCATCCGGCCTGCAGATGTCGTGGGCCTGTAATTTCGAGGCAAACATTGCTGATCCGGAACTGATTCAGGCCATGAAGAATGCCGGTTGCTGGACGATTATGATCGGTGGTGAATCCGGCTCCAACCGGATGCTGGAATTCATGCATAAAGGGGTGACCGCCGAACGGCTCCTGCAGGTCTGTCGTTGGGCAGACGAGATCGGCATTGTGACGCGCGTCAGTTTCATACTGGGACTTCCCACCGAAACGCTGGAAAGCATCAACGAAACCATCCGGTTACTGCAAGATTCCGACATTCATTTCCCCTATTTCCAGCTCTACGTTCCACTACCCGGATCAGCCATGTACGACCAACTGGGAAAATACGGCAAAATCATCGTCAAGGATCCGCGCCAGCGTTCTGCCAGTAAAGTCAACTTTCTGCCGGACGGACTCAGCGAGCAGGAGCTGCAGCATGCCTACCGCACAATTTTCAAGAGAGTTTATTTCCGGTGGCGGATGGTGCGCAACCACCTGCGATTTATTCACTCCCGGGACGACCTGATCAGATATTGGAAAGGCTTTTCAGCCTTACTGCAATTTTCCTGATCCACCCCGGCAAACGGACTTCATACGTGAAATTTTGCTTTATACAAAAACAGGCTTTCCCCTATTTCGGGGTCATGTCCCTGGCGGGGAGCCTGGCAGAAGCGGGCATTGCCTGCGACGTGATCATCACCAACCTGGAAGATGATTTCATTGCCACCCTCACGGCGATACGTCCCGATCTGATCGGCTTCTCAGTGCTCACCACCGAGCATGAATGGCTGTCCCAGACCAGCGCCGCAATTAAGACTATCTTCCCTGCCACTCCGATCATCGTTGGCGGAATCCATGCCATGCTCTACCCGGAACTGATTCTCCAGCTTCCTTCTGTCGATTTTGTCTGCTCCGGCGAAGGGGAAGAGACCCTGAGGCAGCTCTGTCATGCTTTGGATACGGGGGGAGATTTTGAGGGACTCCAGGGGATCGGTTACAAGCAGGGGGAACAGATAATTCTCAACCAGCGCCACGAGCTACTGCCGGAACTGGGAGGCTACCGTGAGGATCGCAGCGTCTATTACGGACGTTACGACGTATTACGCTGCGACGAATTGAAACAGTTCATTGCTTCCCGTGGCTGCCCCTATGGCTGTTCCTTCTGTTTCAATGAGCGCCTGCATGCACTCTTTCCCAAACAGAAAAAGCGGGTGCGCATGAAACCGCCACAGCAGTTGATCGAAGAGATCGAGGCGGTCAGGGCAATTGCCCCGCTCCGTTCGATCTTCTTTAGCGACGACCTGTTTGCCGCCAACCGGGAATGGCTGCGAGAATTCGGAGAACTGTATTGCCAGCGGATCAAGATCCCCTACATGTGCATTACCCGTGCTGACCGGATGGATCAAGAGATCGCCGAACTGCTGAAAGCATCCGGGTGCCATACCGTCAGCTTTGGGATAGAAAGCGGCAACGAGCGGCTCCGCTCCACCGTACTGAACAAATCGATCAGCAATCAACAGATCATCCGCTGCGCGACGCTGCTGCATCAACAAGGGATCAGGGTCCAGACGTCAAACATGTTCTGCCTTCCCGACGAAACGCTCGACGACGCCTTCAGCACGGTCAGACTCAACATCAGCATCAAGGCTGATTTTATTTTCACCCCGCTGTTCATGCCTTTTCCCGGTACCCGCCTGGCCGATTACTGCCGTGAAAAAGGTTATCTCCCCCCTGATTTCGGATTCAAGCATCTGCCGCAATCATTTCTGACGCACAGCATTCTCAACCATCCGGATCGGCAACGGATTGAAAATCTGCAACGGATCGCTTATTTTCTGGTCCGGCAGCCGGCCCTGTTTGGTCCGGCAAAAGTTCTGATCAGAAACGTGACCTGTGCATGGCTGTATTACCCATTCCTGTTTCTTGCCACACTTCTGCGCTACCAGGCGGAACGGGGACTGTCACTCTATGGAACCGTCAGATTCCTCTGGCGTTTCAGGAAAAGTTTTTGAAAGGTCTCTTCCATGGCTGAATTAATCGTGTCATCAATCGCGCTGCTGACGGCCGGGATTATCCACCTGGCGGTCTGGAAAATCAGGGTCCCCAAACGCCAGACCCGGGCCATTCTGATCATATTTTTGGGACTGCTGGCTACCACCATCCTGCTGCTGCCAACCATCGCCCGAACCATCCCTGCGTTAGGATTTCCCCTTCCGGTTCCTGTTTCCAGTTACCTCCATCTTTCCATTTTCATGACCGCCTGCACCCTGGCCTACATGATCACCTACACCGTGATCGAGGTAGACAGCCCGTCACTGGTCATGGCCATGGCGATTCACCAAGCCGGAGCGGCAGGACTGCCGGATGCCGAGTTCACCCGGCAGATGAATAACGATCTGCTGGTGGAGCCACGGCTGCAGGACATGCTGCGCGATGGCCTGGCAATCAAGACCGGCGACCGTTATTGCCTGACCGGCAAAGGAAAACGGATGGCACGTCTGTTTATTCTGCATCGCCGGATTCTCGGCGCCGGAATAGGAGGGTAAATGTTCAACTATGACCTTGTATCAGCCTTGTCACCGCTGGCAGGGCTGGCATTCAATTCAGCACTGCTGACTATACTCTACCGTACCAGACCATCCTTCGGGCTGCTCAAGTCAGAATACGTCGCGTGTATTGCCGGCGCTATCGCCGTGATGGCCATAAACGGCAGCATCCTCCGCCTACATCCCGGGCAGACGCCGGCCAATGCCGTCGCCTACCTGTTCCTGACACTGACCAGCTATGCAGCTCTGGGATACTGTCATTTTCATTTTGTAAATCTCGGTGAAACCGC
>Ga0209798_10000213_pt1 | contig 33432 bp, 31 predicted proteins | sample DOMMetBare3Fresh_FD_187475 | JGI IMG/M metagenome (GOLD analysis project Ga0209798, IMG submission 187475) | Wetland sediment microbial communities from St. Louis River estuary, USA, under dissolved organic matter induced mercury methylation -... | ecosystem: Environmental > Aquatic >... | reverse complement strand
TCGCAGCTCAACCCCAGGCAGAGAGTGATTTTTCGGAGTTCCTCGACACATTATATGCGGCCCTGACTGATGGCCGGCGAGATCCCAACGATGTAGTCCGAGACACTCTCTACCAGTTGTATTTTGGAGATCAGGCACACCCTGCCCTGTCAGCGCCGACGGATGTCAGCAGCCTGCCTCTGGCCGCCCGCATGGTTGCTCACAGTTTTGACCCCCGCAACGTAACTACTGAGCCGGAATATTATTCAGAAATAGATGAGGCTGCCTACCTGCAGCGCAAGCCCTTTATCTGGCTCTGGCAGATGTTCGACCACCTGCCACTAGGGCGGAACGCGCTCTTCGCACATCGCTTCCGAAGAATGCTGGCCCCGCTGATTTTTCGCCGCGTCGGTGCGAATTTTAAGTGTTGGCAATACGTTGAGTGGTCCTTCGGCTACAATCTCTCGTTCGGGGACAACGTCGTGATTCATCGTCACGTCCTGCTCGACGATCGCGGCGGTATCGAGATTGGCAATGACGTCTCAATCTCTGATTATGCGAACATCTATTCGCATACTCATGACGTTGAAGACATCCATAAAGTCTACAATCGGGTTACACGGATAGGCGACGGCGCAAGGATTACTTATCACGCAACGGTTTTGGCGGGAGTACAGATTGGTGAGCACACAATCCTGGGCACCGGAGCTGTCGCGACTGGCGACGTCGAACCCTACCATATCAGGGTAGGGGTGCCCGCCAAGACGGTCAGAATCAAAGCCGCAAAATCCGCCAAGACAGCCGAATAAGAGCTACTCCGAGGTTACCTTTCAGCAAGCCAGCCACGCTTGAACTCGCCTGTCACGATTCCAGGAACTGACCGCCGCAGAGTCTCGAAAACTAACCGAAGACTTCCAGTATTCCTGCCGCGAGGTTCATATCGCCCAACGAAACCGCAGTTAAACAAAGCAAAATATCCGTTGACAATGTTTTGAGGGTCATGTAATCTCGTTATCGCGTTGGGGCTAAACTGCTCACAACGTGGGAGCGCTCGCCTTTAGAGGGTCCCGAAGGGTGCCCGAACATCAGGCAAACTCGCTTCTCTTTGAACCTAAAATCGACAAACGGCACACTTCGCGTGAGCGGAGGTCGCAAAGCCACAGGAGTTGGGCAGCAGCAAAGTCCAACTTGGCTGGGTTACCGAAAGTAGGCTTCGATTCCTTCCTTTTGACATTAAGTCACGACATCAATCGGCAAAAGGCATTCCGCTCGGTCCATTTGAGCAGCTCAACTCCGCCGATGACCGGTGTCTTACAGTGAAGCCTCCAAAGCCCAACCGCTTTTCCTGCTTACAGGTACACCCCATTGAGCACTGAAAAAGCTGCCACCCAACGAACAGTCTTGAAACCACGTCCATCAAGAGCGCGCAAAGCCCGGCTCCGCCTTCGCAGATTACACCGCCTGCGCTCATTACAGATCTCGAGGAACAAATAGATCATGTTTAAAAAAGGCATCGGCAAAAACAATCTGGTTGGCCTGGACATCGGATCCAGCTCTGTCAAAGCGGTCGAACTACAACGCAAAGGCGGAAACCTGCAACTGGTCAATCTTGGCTTCGAGAATCTGCAGACTGACACGATCGTTGACGGACAGATCATGGAGTTGAACAACGTCTCTGATGTGATCTCCAGTATCTTCAACGAGCACAAGATCAAGACCACGCGGGTTGCCGCCGGCGTCAGCGGCCATTCCGTGATCGTCAAGAACATCGTCGTGCCGCCGATGAGCGAGGCTGAGCTGCATGAATCTTTTAGCTGGCACGCGGAGGAGCACATCCCCTTCGACGTAGCCGACGTCAACCTGGACTATCACATCACCGGTAGTTCCAGTGAATCTGTTGCGGTGCTGATGGCCGCTTGCAAGAGCGACAAGATCGCCAATGTGAAACAGGCGATTCAACTTGCCGGGAAGCAGCCAGTGGTTATTGACGTTGACGCCTTCGCTCTCCAGAACTGTTATGAGGTCAACTACCGGCCCGCTCCGGGTGCGGTAGTGGCCCTGCTGAACATCGGTGGCGCTACCATGAATATCAATATCCTCAATGGCACGCGCTCAGTCTTCGCGCGCGACGCATCGGTCGGCGGCAATCAATACACAAGTTTGCTTCAGAAAGAACTGGGCTTGAGCTTCGAACAGGCCGAAGCTGTCAAACGTGGTATGCCCCTCCCAGACGGTATCGAAGGACGAGATATTCAGCCCATCATCGAGAGCGTTTCGGACCTTCTGGCGCTGGAGATTCAGAAGACGATGGACTTCTACCGGGCTACGGCAGAGGACGGCGAATCAGCAATTCAAAAAATACTTTTCTCGGGCGGTGGTTCCAAGCTGCCAGGGTTGTCAGACTATCTGGCGAAGCGTTTCGAACTGCCGGTCGAGTTCTTTGACCCCTTCAAGCAGATACAAGTCGACGCCAGGAGATTTGATCCGGATTACATGCGCGAAGTGGTGCCTGAGATGGTCATCGCCGTGGGTCTCGCGCTAAGAGGAGTGGACGCGTAATGATAAAGATAAACCTGCTTGACTCCATTACCGATACGCCGCGAGGCGTGGCCATGGTGGAGGAAAAAGTCACGAGTCCCGGCATGCAGACCATGCTGCTGGCGTTAACCGTGGGCGCGTTGCTGGTTCTGGGCGCGGGATACGATTACACCAGTGCGCAATCAGCCCATTCCGCGGCCCAGATCGAGCTGGATAAACAGCAACGTATCAATCGGGAGATGCTGGCCGTGAACAAGGAACAAGAGGAGCTTCAGGCCAAGACCCGGGACATACAGGTACGCATCGACGCCATCCAGAAGCTGAAGGCGTCGCAACAGGGACCAGGCGCAGTATTGCGAGAGATCACCCAGCGCTTTGATCAGGTTCCCGGTTTGTATTTGAAGAGCATCGCGCAAAAGGGCAGCGAACTGATCATTAAGGGTGAGTCACCAAATGAAGCTGCAGTGACGCGCTTTGGGCAAAGCATGGAATTTTCCTCGGGCCTGTTTACTGACTTGCACATAGAAACGTTGCGCGAGGAGGCCAAGGCCGAAGGCGCTAAAGAGGGCGCCAAGACCGACAGCTCTCCGGCAGGCGAGACAGTGGGCTGGATCAAGCCGGAAGTAGTTAGTTTTACGGTGAAATGCAACTATTTAGGCGGCAAGCCCAACCAGCCTGTAACGGCCAGTGCGCCAACGGCACCAGCAACTCAAGTAGCCAAGAATAACTAGTCATTCTGCCCCAACCTAACCACCGCTTAGGCACAGAACTTTGGTTCAAAGGACAAGATATGAAGATCGGTAACTTGCAAACACAACCCTGGTACGTCCGGCTCGCGGTCTTTGGCGGCGTCGCGGTCGTGCTCTACATGGGGTTCTGGTACTTCGTGACCCGCGGCACGCGTAATGAAACCAGGGAGCTGAGCGCCAAGATCGCGGAGCTTCTGCCGCGCAATGCGCAAGCCCAAATAGCGCAGCAGCGATTGAGCGAGTTCCGGAAAATTTATCAGGCTCGTCAGGAAGAATACGGGGAACTGAAGGCGCTGCTGCCGGAACAGCGGGAACTCACGGTTGTGCTGCAGGGCGTTCAGGACCGGGCCCGCAACACAAGCCTCCTGGTTCAGAAGTTCCTGCCCAAGGACGACGTGCAGCAGGACTTCTACAGTGGCAAGAACATTCAGGTTGGGCTCACCAGCTCGTTTTCAAATCTGAGGTCTTTCTTTGATCAGATGGCCCATTACCAGCGCATCGTGTCCATCACCAATTTTGAAATCACTCAGATGGACAAGTTCCAGCCCGGCAAAACCGTGGACGCCAGTTTTGACATGACGGCCTATTACGTCTCGGCTGAGAAGCTGCAAAACCAGGCCCCGCCGAAACCTGCTGGAGCTGGCCCGGCTACAGCTCCCGCACCTGGCGCACAGCCCAAGTAATTCGGCCTTAGTCAACTTAGTTCAAATCATGACCATTCGAACGAGAGTAATCAACATGAATCACGCCAAAGCAATCAAATACGGATTCGCGAGCTTCACTCTAGTGCTGTCGGTCGCGGGCAGTTCACTGCTAACACGGGCTCAGGAACCCAACCAGGACGCAAAGCCGGTGGAGGCCCCCGCAAAAAAGGCCGTCCGCGGAGGGCGTGACCCGTTTGCTCCATATCGAGTGCCCGTAGCAGCGGTGAAAAAGTCCGGACCCATCGTGCCTCCTTCACTCCTCGAGCGCATTGAACAGTACAAGGGCCAAAAACTCGCCGCCATGAACGCCCATCTTCCGGCTCCCAAGCCGACGACGGCGCTTTTGCTGAGTGAGATCCAGGTCGTGGGAATTTCGCGAACGCCACGCGGCTATGCAGCCATCGTTGAAGCAACGCCGATCAGGTTGTCGTACGTTATCTATCCGGGCGAGCGGCTCTATGATGGCCAGCTCGTAGCCATCGAAGACCAACGTCTCGTGTTTCGTCACGAAATTGTGTGGACCGATGGGCGACGCGACCGGACCGTTGAAATGAAAGCGCTGCGTCAGCAGACGCCCGCCGAAGCTCTGGCCGCGGTGAAAGTCGCTCCGCCAGCTCCTCAAAGTCCCGAGCCGCAAAAGAAAGCCGAAGATAAGCCGGCTGCGACGGACAAGCCCTAGCCAATTTTTTCTGGGGGTTGGGTTCTCTTGCTCCATCGTGAACCAATCCAACCATTCGTGCGCGCAGACTTACTGATAACCGTTTCAACGAAAGACTGCGCGTAGTTTTGACAATCCACTCCGGCCATTACGGCACAGTGCGGCGCGCGCTTTATTGCTGCGAGGCAAATAGCGTTAGCGCGTGGCTGTAATGTCCAGCAGTTCCCTTTAAGGAGGGGAAAATGCTTCATCAGCCTCGATTCTCAACAGCCATTCGGCGAACAACCCTCGTCCTGCTGCAGGTATGTCTCTACGGCGTGCTGGCGGTGGCTACGCCAAAAGAAATTTCCACCTCTGCCGATGTCACGCCGGCAGGAACCGCGACGGTAGTCACTCTCTCGGAGACTGCAGTTAAAGATGACAGTGCTCAAGCTGGCGCACAGCAGCCGGTGGCGGCACCATCGCCAACCCCAGCGATGGGTGTCTCGCCTGGCAGAATGCCACAGGGGGATCAAGGTCAGCGCTACGGTGAGTCCGGCTTTGTAGGAGAACCAATCAATCTGAACGTCGTTAACGCAGACATTCGCGATATCCTGAACTACATCACCGAACAGTACGGCATCAACTTCGTAATCGATAAATCCGTTAGCGGAGTATCCGTTACCGTTAACGTTCAGGACGTACCATGGAATATCGCGCTTGATTCGGTGCTGAAAGCGAATCGCCTGGGCGTTGAAGTGAGCGGCAACATCCTGAGAGTTGCCACTACTGAAGTGCTGGCCAAAGAATCGGACATTCAAAAGGTTTTGAAAGAATCGCGTCTTGATGCCTCGGGTCTGGTTACAGAGATTATCCGCTTGAACTATGCTCGGGCGTTGGAAAGTCTGAATGGTGCGTCGGGTGGCACAGCCGTCTTCACCGGAGGCCTGGGCCGCGATTCCCAGTACATGCAGGAGGCCTATAATGGCGGTGCGAACGCAATCCGCTCAAATGACGCCAGCCTTGGTATCCTGCCAATCATTCAACGCCGTCTTTCGAGACGCGGCAGTGTAGAGGTGGACGGGCGCACCAACACGCTCATCGTTACCGACGTAAAGGAAAACATTGATGCCATTCGCCAATTGGTGGTGCTCCTGGATCAGCCGGAGCCCCAGGTTGAAATTGAGACCCGCATCGTAATCGCTAATCGCAGCTTCAGTCGCGACCTGGGTGTGCAGCTCAATGCTTTGGCGCTCAATACCACTAATGGCGCAACAGCGGGATTCGGAACAGCCAAACCATCGCCGTTGGCTAATTCCACGGGTGGTGCGGCCAACACGATCGGACTCAGGCCTTCAGGCATTCCCCAGGGCATACTTGATCCATCGGGAGCGCTCGGCGCCAACCTCCCCAGCACGGTAATCGGTTTGACTACCGGCATGATCGGAACCGCACAAATCAGCGCGCTAATCACCGCCGCCGAGAGCAAAGGCCAGGTGAAGATTGTCGCGACCCCGCGCGTCACGGCGCTCAATAACCGACCGGCCCAGATTGAAAGCGGTCAGCAGATACCGGTTGTTACCCCTCAAACCGGTGCAGGCGGTACGGGCGGCGTGCTGGTCTTCACGACCACGTTCGTCTCTGTTCCGTTACGCTTATCGGTAACACCACAAATCACCGATGCGGGTACGGTCATCCTGCGCATCGTAGCTGAGAACAACAGTGTCAACACGGCCATCGCCATCAACGGCACACCAGGCATCGACACACAGCGGATGTCTTCGGAAGTGCTCGTGCCAGATGGTGGTACGACCGTCGTAGGTGGAGTGCTGGGCGAGAATGAGAACGAAGTTCAGAATCGCACGCCAGGCCTCGGCAGCATTCCTGTGTTGGGGAATCTGTTCAAACGAAAACTAATAGCTCGCCAGTCGAACGAAATCCTGTTCTTCATTACTCCGCGGATCTATCGTCCCGACTATCAGGGCAAGCCAACCACCTCGGTGGTAGGTTCAGGCAACCGCACTGTCACCATCCCGCAACCGGTGCCCCTCGGCAACCCATCGAGCAACACACCGCCGGCCCAGCCTAATCAGCAACAAGCCCCGGCGACAGCTCCGGCAAATCCGGTGCCGCCGAGCCAGAAGCCTGGCGCAAATCAACAGTAAGCAGAGGTTGATATATGTTTAAGCAATTGCTGGAGATCATACTTGAACGCGCCGAGGGCAGCCTCGGCGCGCTCATAATGGGAACCGACGGCATCGCGGTTGAGAAGATTCTTGCCGAGGCCGGTGAGGATGCAAATCTCGATGTTGCGGCGGCCGAGTTTACATCATTGGTTCGCGGTGCCCAGCGAACTGGGACGGATCTCGGCCTTGGTAAATTACGAGAATTGATCGTATCGCTTGACGACGCCACTGTACTGATGCGAATGATCAGCCCCGATTATTTCGTTGTCCTGGCACTCAATCCGCAAGCCAATCTCGGGCGTGCCAGGTTTGAGTTGCGGAAAGCAGAATTGCAACTAGCCCGGGAGTTTGCATTTTAGACGATCTCGCAGTTGTTGGGTCGTCAGCCCGCAGGCAAAGCAGGCTGGTATGAAGATTCTTCAAGTAATCCGGCTGCTCGCGTTGTTAGCGCTACCACTGAGCTTGTCCAGTCAGGGTAGCGCTTCATCTTTACACGGCAAGGTGTCTGAGGTGTTGGACGGCGAAAGACTCACTGTGATCAGCGTCACTCATCCATTGAAGATCAAGCTCATGGGAGTGGCCACCCCCGTTAAGGGCCAGCCGTATGCCGATGTTGCCGGGCTGCACCTCTCCCAATTAGTGTCGGGCAAGTTCATCGGGGCGCATTGCACAGCTCTCGAGCCGGACGGCTATTTGCGGTGCCGCGTCATGCTCGATGGCATGGACGTTGGGGAACAGATGGTTCGGGATGGCGTTGCCTGGTTCAATCCGACCGAGGCAGATGCTCTTAGTGAGGAGGAGCGGCGCAGTTACATGGCCTGCGAACAAGCGGCGCGGGGCGAGGCCCGGGGGCTCTGGAAAGACAAAGCGCCAATCGCGCCATGGGATTTTACGCGCGAACAGGAGCTAAAGCGTCGCTTCGCGGCCAATCCTTTAAACGGATGGAGGCGGCCCGGCGATCCTTCACTCTCGAGCGATGACCTGCTGCGAACCAGACTCTTTGCCAGTTCTCCTGCGCGGAACCGCGGTGGCTTGTCGGACCCGGGATGGAAGACACTTGCCCCCAAGGATGCACGGTTTTCTGTCCTTGTTCCCGGGGACGCTTATGACGCCGGCACGACCGGACCAACTGGGAATGGCAAAATTGGAGAGTTTGGCTATTGTGGCGGCCAACGAGGCAAAAACAGTTATCTGGTTATCTGGGGCAAGGGACCGAGTGCCCAGCCAACTGAGTCCGAAGTCGCCGATGATGTAGCTAAGGGTTTGATGGCAGATCTCGAAAACCGTCGCAACAAGTTCGCCAGTGATCTCAAGTTTGAAGTCAAGCGCGAGCGTTCGCTGAAGCTGGGCCCCTTCGCTGGTTGGCAATATCGGATCACCGGCGCCGGCACAGGGGGGTTGATCCGCGTGTTCGCCAAACGTACCGGCCAGGAACTGGAGCTTTATGTGCTTGGCGTCATGAACGGAACGGAAAACGAATCACAGGTACAAGAGTTCCTCGGTTCGTTGACCATTGCCAAATACTGAGTGACTGTTGGCGATTTACTTGTCAGGAAGTTTCACCAAAGGCATGCCGCGCAGGATGATGCGCTGGCGACGCGCGACCCGGCGCGGATTGACCTGAGGGTTAAAGACGGTGCGCGGATTCGGAATCATCGCTGACAAAAACGCTGCTTCGTTTGCGCTTAACGCCGCCGCTGGTTTATGAAAATAGTGCTGGGCCGCCGCTTCGGCTCCGTAGATACCGTCACCCCACTCGATCACATTCAAGTAAAGCTCCAGGATGCGGCGCTTTGACAGCTCGCGCTCCAGGAATATCGTGAGTACAGCCTCCTGTCCTTTACGCAGGAATGATCGCTGCGAAGACAGGTAGAGGTTTTTAGCAAGTTGCTGCGATATGGTTGAGGCGCCACGCTTGAAAGCAGAGGTGTCCGGGAACCAGCCAGGTTCATCTTCACCTTCCTTCTTTGCCTCTTTTTGTGCCTCCTGCTGGGCGTGTTCCCAGGCTTTCTGGATAGCCTCGTAGTCAAATCCGTGATGTATCGAGAAGTTGGTATCTTCGCCGGCCACGACGGCTCGCTGTAAGTTTATTGAAATACGATCGAGCGGGACCCAAACCTGTGCCCGCACCAGCGGTTGCCCCTTTGCCTGCGACTCCTGGACCCGTGCGAGCATAAGCGAAGTCGAGGTTGGGTTTTGGTAACGTAGCCGCGAAACGCGCACGAACATGATTGCCTGATAGGCGATGCCACCGAGGACGACGCCAGCCAGCGAGAGCAGAATGAATTTGATCGTTCGCCGAGTTCTCATCAAAATGGGTCAGCCAGGAGATTCGACAGGGCTTTCATTATTTTCATTGGTCTGGCTCAGCGCCGGCACGCCGGAAGCGTAAGATCCCCGAATGCCAGATTCGAAAATATCCCTAACCGCGCGAATGGTATTGCAATGGATCTCAACGGTATCACTAATCTGCTCGCCATAACCGCCAGACATGACGGTGACTATCGGGACCTCATGGTCGTAACAAGATTGCAAAACAAACTCGTCGCGCAACCTCAGGCCGGTGATTGAGAGCGCTAGTCGCCCAAGCCTGTCCCCGACATAAGGATCGGCGCCCGCCAGGTAGAAAACAATGTCTGGCTCATGGCTTAGCACATGGGGAAGATTGGCTGCCAGAGTACTTAAATAGACCTGATCCGAGGTGTGGTCGGGCAATTCTACGTCGAGCGTTGATTGAACTTTAAAAAGGGGATAATTTTTCGCCCCATGCATAGAAAAGGTAAAGACACTGCCCTCGCCTTTAAAAATTGTCGCAGTGCCATTTCCCTGGTGGACGTCGCAGTCAATAACAGCGGCCCGCTGTATCGCACCCTCACGTTGCAAGACACGAATCGCGATGGCGACGTCGTTCAGGACACAGAAGCCTTCACCGCGATCTGCGAAAGCATGATGCGTACCACCCGCCAAATTTGAACCAATACCGCTAGCCAGGGCAAAGCGGCTCGCAGCTATCGTTCCTCCTACTGCGTAAAAGGATCTTCGGACGAGGGCAGGAGACCAGGGCAAGCCGAGCCGGCGAATTTCCCTGGACAGGAGCGTTCCCTCGCAGAGTCTCGTTATGTAGTCTTCGGTGTGGACCAGCAGCACCTCGGCTAGGGTTGCCGGCTCAGGCCCAACCAGTTGCTCCCTGGTGATAGTTTCCTCAGACAACAGATGATCGCGAACTAACTCAAATTTCCGTATCGGGAAAATATGGTTCTCACCGATGTCAGCGTAGTAGCGTGATGTATACCAGACCTTCATGACTGCGCAATTATCCCCGACCTCTTCAAATTTGTCCTCTAGCGACGCTGCCCTTTCCGGAAATGTGTGAAAGACGGATCCCATCAGGCGGTCAAAGCTGGGATGTGAGCGGCTTTGGTTGTTTCTCCTAAGCGAACTATCAAAGCACGGGCCTCAGGTTGGTTTTCAGGGGCTCTGCATCATTTTGGAGTCCCGCTTATGAGAATGATCTTATCCGGGCTGATGGCCTTGATCTGTGCTTCCGTGTCTGCGCCCTTCGTAAAGTCACAGACCGCGGCTGTGTTGGATTCAGGCCCGCCCATCCTTAGGGGCTCGGCCCTTCAAGGCGCGGCGCCGGCGCCACCGGTCCTGAGAAAATCAAGTGCCACAGTGCTCGCCGACAGTGAGTCGCAGGTGCGGACGGCGGTTGGCAGCAGCGAAGACGACGTCGTTAGAATCAGCACCAGCCTGATCACAGTGCCCACCCAGGTCATGGATCGCAACGGTCGCTACATTGGCAGTCTGCGGCAGGAAGACTTTCACATTTATGAAAACGGTGTTGAGCAACAGCTGAGCTACTTTAGTTCGGTCGATCAACCAGTCACAGTGGCGTTGTTGTTGGATGTGAGCGGATCGACCCAAACACGTTTACAGGCCATTCGGTCCGCTGCCAATGCATTCATAGCCCGCCTAAGGGCTAACGATCGTCTACTCCTGGTCTCTTTTGATGGCCGGTCCAATATTCTCACGGAGGCCGTAACCGTCACCCAATTGCGAAAGCTAAGGTTGCGTCTCGACGCCCTCAACGATGGTACGGTGCTTTATGACACCGTCGACCTGGTCCTCAACCATCGGCTGGCCTCGCTCCCGGGTCGGAAGGCCGTGGTCCTGCTCACGGATGGAGTGGACCAGGGGAGCATTCGAGCTTCGCGAACACAAAACCTCCGTGACGCCGATGAATCAGATGTAATGTTCTACGCCGTGCAGTACAACACTTTGCCCCAACTCCCCGAGCGGTTGGGTCGCATTGCTGATCCCCAAATCAGGTCACGCGTTCAGGCCCGCATGGAAAAGGAATACGGCATCGGCGCCAGTTATTTGCGCACCCTCGCCGACGAGACCGGGGGACGATTCTACAATGCGGACACTCTCCTCGACATCCAACAGTCTTTTGGCGCGATAATGGACGAGTTGGGACGGCAATACAGCCTGGGTTATTACCCCACCGGCCAGGTGCGTCCCGGCGAGAAACGCGATATTAGAGTGCGCGTTCGCGTTCCGAATCTGGTAGTGCGGGCCCGCGAAAGCTACATCGCAAACGCGACTCCAGTAGCCAGCGGCGGGCAAAACTCAAATCTGATTTCCAAGCCCTAGCTGCATCGCTGGCTGTCTGGCTGCAATTCGCTGCTAAACGTCGCCTGCCCCGGCCTCAGGTCCACCGTTGCCATCCTCCGCAACCGCGGGCATCCACAACACGGGTTGTGATACTCTAGTCACTCCTTAAGACGTTCTATCATCACCAAAGCGAAAGCGATACTAGGGGTCAATGCTGAACGAGGCCGTTTTGCGCTATCACGACCTGCTGGCAGCAGGAAGTCTGGCAGAAGATTCGCGAACCCTGCTCGATGACGGGCTTGAGCACTCGAAACTGATCTTCGGGGGCCGACGTCTGTCTCCCTACCTGCGGCCACATTTTGTAACTGAAGCCGACTTCGCCAGGATAACGGGAATCTGCGAGACGGTTTGGTCAGCAATTCAGAAAGTCAAGGACGCGGCCATCGCCGAACCTTCCATTCTCGAGGAGTTGGGGCTGACGGAAATCGAGCGCGAGTTGATCGCCATCGACCCTGGTTACGCCGCCGTGTCGCCCACCGCTCGGCTCGATTCGTTTCTCACGGCCGAGGCTTACAGTTTTGTCGAATTGAATGGTGAGAGTCCGGCGGGTATCGCCTATGCCGATGCTGCCTACGACATCTTTTCGTCGTTGCCGGTAATGAAACGTTTCAGCGAAACCTACAACCTGCGGCCCTTATATGGCAGACGCCACTTGCTGGACGTCCTGTTGCTTTCCTATGAAGAGTTTTTGGGGCGCAAACCGGAGCGCATACCCCGAATCGCGATCGTGGACCTGAAAGGGTTGCCGACCCAGAAAGAATTTGAACTATTCAAAGAATTCTTTGAGAGCGCGGGCTATCCTTCGACTATCTGCTCTCCCGATGAACTGGAATTCGATGGACGGCGTTTGCGTGTTGGCAATGCCGAAATCGACATCGTTTATAAGCGGTTGCTGGTGAATGAGTACCTTCCGATCGTCAAAAAATATCCCGCTTTGCTCGAGGCTTATCGCGCGGGCGCCATCTGCATGGTCAACAGCTTTCGTTCCAAGCTGATTCATAAGAAAGCCATTTTCGCAGTACTGACTGCCGCTCGTTATGCCCCACTCTTCAGCGAAGCGGAACGTGCGGCAATTGTCGCGCACGTACCCTGGACGCGACGTGTGGGTGCTGAAAAAAGCGATTATAAAGGCAAAGAAATTGATTTGCTGGACTTCATAATGACCAACCGGCCTCGCCTCGTACTTAAGCCGAATGACGACTATGGAGGCCACGGAATCTCAATCGGTTGGAATACAGACGAAATTCGTTGGGAAGAGTCTTTGCGCACGGCGTTGGTTAACGGAGACTATCTGGTGCAGGAGCGCGTCCCGACTGCGAGAGAGATCTTTCCCGCAATTCAGGAAAACGGGTCAATTGACTTTGCGGAACAACTTGTCGATCTCGACCCTTTGCTCTTCAACGGCAAGGTCCGTTCTGCCTTTACGCGTCTTTCATCGACTGAGTTAGCGAATGTCAGTTCCGGGGGCGGGATGGTGCCAACCTTTATCATTTCGTCAAAGTAAGTTACAGCTCGGTACTGTGAGGACCTCTTTCAGCTCGGCTTTTTTCCGCGGGTAAGCCAACGAAGCGTGTACAATGAGCGCCTGGACTGGCCTAAACACTGGGAGGAACACCACGATGAGTGAGGAACTTGCTGAGGGCAAGGCATCACACGATGAACGCCGCCGACACGACCGTTCGCGATTAATCGTAGACGTGTTTTTTGATGGCAAGGATGCCACCGGCGTGGCGAGTACCAAAGATATCGGCGCAGGCGGACTTTATCTGAATACGCAGGCCGAGATTGCCGAAGGATCACTTTTGGTTTTGCGCATTCCGGTTGGGGCCGAAGATCAGCAAATCATTGTTAGCGCAGAGGTGGTCTACAGCAATCCGGGGCGCGGAGTAGGGGTGAGGTTTGAGGGTCTTTCGAATGAACATCGTCAGCTTCTGGAGCAGGGATCTTCGTGAAGTCCGCGGCGGCTCATCAAGCTCGGGAATTGAAATTCCCTGAGTTGTCAGAGGCGAGCCGCACAGCCCTGGCCGGAAAGCTGGACGGACTATTTGGCTGGGCGCGCACGGATGAAGTGTTTGAATCGCTGGCGGTTAATCGCCAGCAGGCCCTGCTGCTGTTGTTGAAACGCATGCTTGAACTGGAACTCTGGGAGGCCGTGCGCCGCATTACGAACGTCTACGGGGAGGGCGGGGTCGGCATCGATTTCATAGCCTGGCCCTTCTTGCGCACCAGTCTTGAGCGGCGGCGCGACTTTACGAACCTGTTCGCCGGACATCGCAATAACGAAGGCGGCTTTCGTGAGCGGAAAAAGACGGCTGGTCCGGCTCTGCACGTCGTGATGGTGGAAAAGGTGCACCAGCGTTGGGCGGCGCATTTTGATCTTTACGATCCGTTAAAGTCGCCCGCTAATCTTTGGCGTCACATTTATTACGAGGGCTGGCGCCGGAAATTCCCGAGTTGGCAAGACATTGGCGGGCCGATTGCCGGCTAGGAAATAACCTTAGGTCAAAGAACCCGTTCCTGGGAGACTTCAATATGTTCGATCAATTCACGCTGGGAATCGAAGAAGAGTTTCAAATAGTCGATCCAAAGACACGCGAACTCCGGTCGCACGTCTCTGAGTTCCTCGAAGAAGGCAAGATGATTTTGGGCGAACAGATCAAGCCCGAGATGATTCAGTCGATGATCGAGGTCGGCACGGGCATCTGCAAGAACATCCAGGAAGCACGCGAGGATATTACGCGGTTGCGCAGCATCATCTCGGGCCTGGCGGCCAAGACTGGATTGGTCATCGTTGCGGCCTCGACTCATCCGTTCTCTCGCTGGCAGGACCAGAAGATTTTCGATGATGAGAGATACGAACTGCTGGTCCAGGAGCTACAAACTGTCGCGCGCTCACTTTTGATTTTTGGCTTGCACGTCCATGTTGGCGTGGCTGATCCCGAGCGGCGGATTCATATCATGAATGCGGCGCGTTACTTTCTACCGCACGTGCTGGCGCTGTCAACCTCATCGCCTTTTTGGATGGGCCATAATACCGGTCTTAAATCCTACCGCACCGAGGTCTTCAAGCAGTTTCCCCGAACCGATATTCCGGACCACTTTGACTCGTTCAGCGGATTTCAGCGCTACGTCGATCTGCTGGTCAAAATGCAATGCATCAATGATGGCAAAAAGATCTGGTGGGACCTCAGGCCGCACCCGTATTTTCCGACCCTGGAATTTCGCATTTGCGATATTCCCACCCGCGTCGACGACACGATTGCGATCGCGGCGCTGTTTCAGGCGATCGTCGCCAAGTTGACGAAGTTGATTGAAAAGAATCTTGGCTTTCGTCTTTACCGGCGCATGCTGATTCAGGAAAATAAATGGCGCGCTGTGCGCTGGGGACTCGAGGGTAAGATGATTGATTTCGGCAAGCAGAAAGAGGTGCCGACGCGCGACCTCGTGCTTGAATTGCTCGATTTTGTAGACGATGTCCTGGACGAGCTGGGTTCGCGAAAGGAAATCGAGCATATACACACAATTCTCGAGCGACGCACCTCAGCCGAGGAGCAATTGCGCGTCTTTCGCGAGACAAACGATCTGAACGCGGTTGTCGATCGGATGATTGAGCTGACCATGGAAAACGTGCCGGTGGCAACTGACTTCACGATGTCACACCCGGTAACGACGGCGTCGACTATTTCGAAGTAACCAGGCCCCAACTCGCACTACAAAGGAGCAAGGGCAAAGACCAAAGACCAAAGACCAAAGACCAAAGACCAAACCCTTACCTGTTCGCCAGATAATGCTGCCACAACATGCGCGCGGCTACCGAACGGAAGGGACGCCATTCTCTGGCTGCCGCGGCCAGTTGTAGGAACCCAGGCCGGCTGGCCAACCGCTTCAGGCTCATATAGGCACTGGCCAGGGCTATATCGCCGTGAGGCCAGATGTCGGGCCGTTTCAAAACCATTAACAGGTATATTTCAGCCGTCCACGGTCCGATGCCTTTAACGCGCATCAGCATTGCGCGCGCGTCTTCGTCGTTCAAACGGGCAAGCGATCGCAGCTCTCCGGCGAGGGTCGACTCAGCTAGCGAAAGAAGGTACGCCGACTTCTGTCTTGTAACTCCCAGGGCGCGCAGGTGGCCATCGCCCACTCGCAGGAATTCCTCAGGAGTGAATGGCTGGAGGCTGGCCCTTAACCGCTTGAACATCGAGCGGGCCGAAACCAGTGACACCTGCTGCTCGAGGATGATTCTTACGAGGGTGGTAAAGCCAGGGCTCCTACCCCACATCGGTGGCGGGCCATATCTTCTCAGGATGAAAGCGAGTTCCTGATCCCGAGCGGCAAGAATAGCAGCAGCTGTGGACAGCGTTTGCGGCGTGAGCGGACGAGCTGGCTTGATGACTTCGTGGTCGCGAATATTGCGGATCACCTTTTGTTGGCGCGCCGGTGCTCGAGTGCCAGGTTCATGAAATTCTCGAACAGGATCCTTCCGTCGCGAGAATCGTTGGGGTGTTCCCAGCGGGTGCGGCTCTTGTTCCAGTCTTCAAACGACTTCTCGAGGTGAAACTGTACGGTGTAGATTAACTGCCGGGCCCGGCGCCGGACCATCATCTGATTGCGGCAGAGGTATGAAGTTGCCAGCAGCGAGAACCCTTCGGGAACGCGATCCAATTGCAGCCCATGATTTTGCCACACCCGCAACACGCGAGCTTCCCGGGCAGGATCTTGCCAGATGCCTGCGGCGCCTTCACTGAGACTGCGAAAGATTGGATCGTTCAACTCCACAATGCGTACAAACCGGTACTGGTACTCAATCGGACGATTCTGACGCTGTTTGTGCTGTTCCAGTTTATCCAACGTGACAACCTGCGCTCCAAAGCTCAAACCGACCAGTTGGTGGCCGCCGCAGATGGCCAGCACCGGAATCTTCGTCACGCGAATAAAATTGCTGAAGTTATCCAGGATCTTCGGGCTATAAAAATCAAAATCCTGCAGCGTGCCACCCAGGACGATCGCGTCCGGCTTGAACTCACGCGCAGCTTCAGCCAGATCAGAAACGTGCACAACCTCGCTCGTAGGCCGCTGCACCAGACGGTGGATATTATTGGTAATATTCTCCATTGCCATTCCGGAGATTTGGCGCTCGCGCTTCAGTTGGAGCCCTACTGTTTTGCCCCACTCTTTTCTGGCGACGTCCGATAGATCGCTCTCGTCACGCAGGAGGTCATCGACCACGAGCATGCGAATTTCTTCGATCCGCTTCTCTATGGGTTCATAGCGGCAAAAGGCACGTTGGTTAAAAGGGAACGAGGGTAACTGTGGTAGGTCGGGTTGTGTCTCATTCATCAAGGTGTCTGTTGTCTCCTGAATTATTTCGGAAAACGTGACATCGGCTATTCACCCGGCTGGCGTTGCCTGGTGCTTTGCTTAAATTGCGGTACGGCCGCCCCTGGTCCGGCCGCCGCAATCTCGGCTTTTAGTTTAGCAATTAGCAGGCCACGAATTCGAGTCCGAGCTGCCTGGCTCGGCAAATTGTGCTCAATCAGCAGCAACATTCGCTGCCAGGATGATTCTAACTCATCTGCCAAACAGGAAACCTGGGTAATATCGTATGGAATTGCGACATCAGGACATCGAGCTCGGGCCAAAACTGACAAATATCGCGCTGTGGCCAGGTCCGGACAGAGGAACCGGCGCTGCCCAATCTTCAACTCCACGCCCAGTAAGGTGTGCTGAATCACAATCCGAGCACCGGGTGGCAGTTCACCAAAATGAAAAGAGCGAGTGCGTGCTTTCAAGATGCGCTCGCGGTAGATGTTCGGCAGCCAGTTGGATCCAAGCAGCGCCGTGATTCTCTCAACGGCTTCAAAGGACGCAGACGGGCGCGCTCGTTTCATCGCTTTGAGAGCGAGACGACTGGCCTGGTTTGCAGCGCATCGATCACCCGTCCGGGGAAAATCCCGAGATAGAGCACTCCCAGAATGGTCAGCGCCAACGCGACTGCCGCGCTCGCAGGTATGCGCGGCGCGGTCCATGGGGTCGCCCGTTCGCGGAAAAACATGACGATAATCAGTCGCAGGTAATAGTAGGCGGAAATGGCGGTGTTGATTACCGCTATCACAACCAGACCAACGTATCCCTGCCGAATCGCCTCGCGAAATACCACTATTTTCCCCATGAAGCCTGCGGTCAAGGGTATCCCCAGCAGGCTGAGCAGAAAGAGGGCCAGGGAAAAAGCCAGCACCGGCGCCTGGAAACCGATGCCGTTGTAGTCTTCCACCTCAGTACGCCGGTCACCGCTGCGGGCAACCAGAGTTACGACTACAAAGGCGCCGATATTCATGACCGCATAGGTCAGGAGGTAAAAAGTGACTGAGGTAATTGCCGCATTGCGATCGTCAATATTGCTGGCCGCGCCGGCTGCTATGAATCCTACCAGCGCATAGCCGGCATGAGCGATTGACGAGTAGGCGAGCATCCGTTTGACGTTGTTCTGTACGATGGCGACTATGTTGCCCACCAACATGGTAATGACTGCCAACACCGTTAGTGATGAGAGCCAGGCCGTATGCAGTTGGGCGCCGTATTTGTTGTTGGCCACCAGCACCAGCGGAAAGGCAAAAATAAACACTCGCAAGAACGCGGCAAAACCGGCTGCCTTTGGACCGGCAGCCATGAAAGCCGTTACCGGAGTCGGCGCCCCTTCATAAACATCAGGCGTCCAGACATGAAAAGGCGCGGTAGCGATCTTGAAGCCAAAGCCAACCAACATCATGGCAGCACCCGCAAAAAGCAAAGAAGGGAACTGCGACGAAGACACACGCTGAGCAATTTGATAGATGTTGGTGGTACCAGCCAACCCGGCCGTCGTCGTCGTGCCGCCATAAATCAAAGCAATTCCGTAAAGGAGAAAAGCGGACGAAAAAGATCCGAGGATAAAATATTTGAGCGAGGACTCGTTGGACCGCACGTCGGTACGGCGAAAGCCGGCCATCACGTAGGTCGCAATTGACAGGATTTCCAAACCCAGAAAAATAATTACCAGGTCACCACCGGCAGCCATGAGCATCATTCCGGCAGTGGCGAACAGCAACAAAGAATGGAATTCGCCCGCCGGGAGAAGCTCGCCCTCGATCCAAACCATTGACACCAGCACCGTCAGGGCTGAAACGATCAGGAACACCAAAGTGAAGCCCAGACGCAGTTCATCGAGCACGATCATGCCATTGAAAGCCTGGCTGCCATTTGCTCCCGAAAGCCAGAGCATCACGACACTAACGACCGCGATTGCCAGTCCCGCCAATGAAAGACCACCGGAAAGCCAGCGCTGATTGGGCTTAGCAAAGGCGTCGACCAGCATCACCAAAACGCCGGCTAAAGAGACAATCACCTCCGGCATGATCAACGAGAAGTTGATATCAGCCAGGTTAAGTTGCAGCGCCAGAAAAACAGTCATCAGTTCAGGTTTACCCAATCACCGTGCTCCCCCATCTGCTGATGGAGCTAAAGATTTAGTTTCGCCCGTCTTGGCCGTGATGTAAGCGCCGCCGGCCCGACCCACCACGCGACTGCGGACCGCAGCAATACTGCCTAGGGAACGATCCAGGAACGGTCGCGGAAAAACGCCCATCACGAGCATTAGCACGAGCAACGGAATCAGGAGGCCGATTTCACGCGCGTTCAGATCGTGTAGTCCGGCATTCTTTTCATTTGTGAGTTTTCCAAAGACAACCCGCTGCAGCATCCACAGCATGTAGACTGCTGCCCAAATGACTCCGGTGCCGGCGAGCATGGTCACAATCCACGCATGCGACACTAAATTCGAAGTCCAGGTGCCGATCATGATCAAAAATTCGCCAACGAAGCCGTTCAAAAACGGCAGTCCGATTGAAGAGAGCGACGCTATCACGAACAGGGCCGAGAACCAGGGCATGGACGAAGCCAGTCCCCCAAATTCGCTGATCATCCGCGTATGTCTGCGTTCGTAGATCATACCGACGAACAGAAAAAGCGCCCCGGTGGAAACACCGTGGTTAAGCATTTGATAGAGCGCGCCCTGCATACCCATCTCGGTAAACGAGAAAAGGCCGAGCACCACAAACCCCATGTGACTTACGGAAGAGTAAGCCACCAGACGCTTGACGTCTGGTTGGACCATAGCCACGAGAGCCCCGTAGATGATTCCGATCACTGCCAGCGTGATCATCACGGGGGCAAACTGCTTGGCCATTTCCGGGAACAGGCCAAGATTAAATCTCAACAAACCATAGGTTCCCATCTTGAGCAGCACGCCCGCCAGAATGACGGATCCCGCGGTGGGTGCTTCCGTGTGCGCGTCCGGCAGCCAGGTGTGCAGCGGGAAAAGCGGCACCTTAATGCAGAAGGCGAAGGCAAACGCCAAAAACAGCCAAAACTCAGCAGTCGCTGAAAGCTTTACGCCGCCGCTATTCATCGCAGCCAGAATAGTAATGTAGTCAAAAGACCCGTAGATGAAATAGAGGGCAACGATGGCAACCAGCATGAGCAGGCTGCCCACGGCAGTGTAAATGAAAAACTTCACCGCGGCGTAAACTCGACGTTCACCACCCCAGATTCCAATCAGCAGAAACATTGGAATCAACGAGGCCTCGAAGAAGAGATAGAACAGCAGGAGATCGAGCGAAACAAAGACGCCCACCATTGCCGAGGCCAGGATCAGCATGAAGACATAGTAGGAAAGTTGCCGTTTGGTTATCGAAGTCCAACTGGAAAGAATCGCGATGGGTACGAGTAGCGTCGTCAGCAACACCAACCAGAGACTTATTCCGTCTACTCCCAAGTGATACCGTGCTCCGATGTTCCCAATCCAGGAAACATTCTCCTCAAAATGGAAGGCGGCGACGGCCTCACCGCTCCCGCGCAGCAAAAAGAGGGAGGCCACAAAAGTGGCCAGGGCAAACACGAAAGCAATCCACCGGTAATTTTCTTCGCGCCGCCCGGGCACAAAGCTGTAGCCGACCAGCGCCAGCGCGCCAACGGCGGGCAGAAGAATCAGAATCGTGAGCAGGTGTTGCGACATAAATTTAGCGGAGCAGAATGCGAACCCCGTAATAACTAAAGACCCCTATCAGAGCCAGGGCGCCAAACAGGATGATGGCCGCGTAAGTTCGCACAAAGCCGATTTGCAGGTAACGAACCAGACCCCCAACCTCGGTGACTGTGCGACCCAAAGCATGAAGCAGTCCATCAATCACTTCCTGATCGAAGAACTTCCACAGCACTTCGCGAGAGCCTGACTTGATCGGATTAACGACAGTCGCATCGTAGACTTCATCGACGTAATACTTGTTGTTCAAAAGACTGGGCATCTGCAGAAGCGGCCGCTTGCTGTAGATTGCAAATCCCAACCCCACACCCGCGAGTGCGATTAGAACCGAAGTCAACGCCAGTAATCGTTCATGCAGCACTTCCTCCGCGGAATGGATCTCTGCGCTGCTTTGCCGGGTGCCGATGATGGCCGCCGCGGGCTCTCCATCATGAGGAGCCGGGGGCGGCGAGAGCCAGCGAACTTCGCCGGTCGGGGTCTCGCCGGCAGGCGAGGCCAGCACGGGCTCCAGTGTCCTTTCCAAATAGTTTGTCGGATGACTCGAGACCAAAGATCCGAGCGCATAGGACACACCGATGAAGCCACCGATAGTCGATAACACTGCCAGCACAATGAGCGGCACGGTCATCAACCAGCCGGATTCGTGGGGCTCATGTACTGCGTAGGGATGTTCCTCACCGTGATGCCCCGACTGATCATCGTGAGTGACGGCTTCGCGAAAACGCTCTGCGCCCCAGAAAGTCATGACCATCAAACGGGTCATGTAGACAGCGGTCAATAGTGCGGTGATTGCCCCAACGATCCAGAGCGCCTTGGCCGCCCCGTTCGGCAACGCAGCCGCATTCGCGCCAAGCGCCGTCGCGCTCCAGGTCTTCCAGAGAATTTCATCTTTGGAGAAAAAGCCGGCCCAAATCGGAATGCCGCAAATTGCCAACCATCCCATCAGCATGGTCGCAAAGGTGATGGGCATATACTTCTTCAGGCCGCCCATGCGGCGCATGTCCTGCTCGTGATGCATCCCGTCAATCACCGAACCCGATCCCAGGAACAGCAGGGCCTTGAAAAATGCATGGGTGATCACGTGAAAGATGGCGGCTACGAACGCCCCAAGGCCACAAGCCAGAAACATGTAACCAAGTTGCGAGATGGTTGAATACGCCAGCACCTTCTTGATGTCGTTCTGTGCCAGGCCGATGGTGGCTGCGAACAGCGCCGTGGCCGCGCCGATAATGGCCACGATGAACATCGCGGTGGGCGCGTGCGAAAAGATGGCATTACAACGCACGATCATGTAAACGCCCGCCGTCACCATGGTCGCGGCGTGGATCAGGGCAGAAACAGGTGTCGGTCCGGCCATCGCATCCGGCAGCCAGACAAATAATGGAATCTGCGCGCTCTTACCAGTGGCGCCGATAAAAAGAAAGATGGCGATGGTGGTGATCCCGCCGGCCCAAAGCATGTGCCAGGCAAAGGGATCGGGCGTTAACGCATTAATAGTCTGCAAAGCACTCGTCACGCCGTAAGCGCTTTTCTCGAAAAAGCTGATTGAGCCGGTCATGGTGAAGACGAGCATGATCCCCATCACGAAACCCCAGTCGCCCACCCGGTTGGTGATGAAGGCCTTCTTGGCCGCGTCACCGGCCTCGTTTCTATCGAAGTAATAGCCAATCAGCAGGTAGGAACAGAGACCAACGCCTTCCCAGCCAACAAACATCAACAGGAAGTTGTCAGCCAGAACCAGCGTCAACATGGAGAACATAAACAGGTTGAGGTAGGCAAAGAAGCGATAGAAACCTTTGTCGCCGCGCATGTATCCGACCGCGAAGACATGAATCAGAAACGCAACAAAGGTCACGAAGAGGGAGTAGACGCCGCTGAGCCGGTCCATGGCCAGACCAAAATCGGCGCGAAACTTTCCTACCTGAATCCAGGTCCAGAGGTGATCGAGCAGAGGAGCTTCGGACTGCAGCGCTCCGTCGGGTTTAAAGGCCAGATAGAAGGCAACAATCGTAGAGATAGCCACCGCGCCGCAGGCTACCGCGCCAATGAACTTCTCACTCCGCACCCGGCGGCCCATAAACCAATTGATGGCCGCCCCGGTCAGCGGAGCAAAAATGATTAAGCTGAGAAGATTCGTTTCGGACATTAATTCGTTAAAGGTCTGGTTGTGGTCCTGGCTGTTTAAAAAGTCAACCTTGCGGTATCACGCACGCCAAAGACTCGGGACCAGAAACCAAAACTACAATTTCAGAACACTCGCCTCATCGACATCGAGCGACTCGCGATTGCGAAAGATCGTGATGATGATTCCCAGACCGACTGCCGCCTCCGCTGCGGCCACCGTCATCACGATGAAAACAAATAGTTGGCCCGTGACGTCGCGAAAGTAACTCGAGAAGGCCACGAAGGTCAGATTAACTGCGTTGAGCATCAGCTCGATGCACATGAACATCGCGATCACGTTGCGCTTGATGATTACGCCAACCACGCCAATCGTAAACAAAATGGCTGAGAGCGCCAGATACCACGAGAGCTGGGGACCATCCATTCTCTATTTCCTCTCTTCCGCTGCCAGTTGCGTTTCAGCTTCGACGGCTGCCGCCGGCGCAGGCAGTTTTGATCCGGTGACCAGGCGCCCAGCTGCCGACAGGATCGGAGTCCGTCGCGCGAGGGTCATGGCCCCAACCAACGCCATTAATAACAAGATGGAAGTAATTTCGAAGGGCAGAAGGTATTTCGTAAAGAGGCCGACGCCAATGGAAGCCGTCAGTCCCACATCGGCGGGACCGGGAGGTTGTCCCGCCGGCACCGGTACAGACTTCAGGACAAATGCGACCTCGCCCATCAGAACGGCCGCAAACAAGACTGCGACCGGCACCAAATAGCCCAGCCGCGGCCGGCGACGCTCTTCAGCTTCCACGTTCAGCAACATGATCACAAAAACGACCAACACCATGATTGCGCCGGCATAAACGATCACTTGAACGGCGGCGATAAAAGGGGCCGACAGCATCAGGTATAAGCATGAAAGGGAGATGAAAACGCCAATCAGCGAGATGGCGCTGTAGAGCGGGTGACGTTGCGCCACCACCGCCAGCGCACAGCCAATGGCCAGGCCCGCGAACAGGATGAAAAGAAGAGAAGTGATCATCGCAAAGTTTACGTCCGACATACTCCAGGGAATCGCTTCCTGGCACGACGCACGGCAGCCGGACTCCGGGCTAAAAAACGTCTAACCAAACCATGACCCAATCAGCTTGAGCAAATCCGCTCCAAACGCCTGCACCGTCGCCGTTAGAAAGATATTTATCAACGCCATTGGCATCAAAAACTTCCAGCCAAAATTCATCAGCTGATCGAAGCGAAATCTTGGCAGCGTGCCGCGTAACCAGATATAAAGAAAGATAAAGAACAGAATCTTGCCGGCGAAATAAAAGACTCCCAACCAGGGGAACAACGACACTCCGGGGCCATTCCATCCGCCGAGGAACAACGATGACGCCAGCATCGAAACCGTGATCATGTTGATGTATTCGGCATTAAAGAAAAGCAGGAACTTGATTGAGCTGTATTCGGTATGGAACCCGGCCACGAGTTCCGTCTCAGCTTCGGGCAAATCAAAGGGAACGCGATTGGTCTCCGCAATTGCTGAAATCAGATAGACGATGAACCCAATGGGCTGGTAAAAAATGTTCCAGTTCATGCCGTAGGCCCCGGATTGCTGTTCGACTATGGTGTAGATATCCAGGGTCCCACTCATGATAATGACGCCGATCAGGGCCATTCCCAACGCCAGCTCATAAGAGATTAGCTGGGCCGATGACCGCAGGCCGCCCATCAAGCTGTACTTGTTATTTGACGCCCAGCCCGCCAGCGCGATGCCGTAGACACCCACGGACGTCACCCCCAGCACATAAAGCAGCGCCACATCAAAGTGGGCGATGACGAGGGGGAAGTTGCCAATAAAAGGCAGCCAGACAACTGGCCCAAACGGGTAAACGATGATTGCCATAATGGCAGTAATCACCGCCACCGTGGGCGCCATCCAAAAGACGAATCTGGTCGCTTGATCCGGGACCAGATCCTCTTTCATCATTGTCTTGATGAAATCAGCGAACGGTTGCAGGATGCCGAAGTAACCAACCCGATTAGGGCCGAGCCGTCCCTGGATGAATCCGAGCACTCGTCGCTCAGCCAGTACGGTAAAAGCGACGAGCAGCATGATCGCCAAAAAAGCAATCGTGATCCCAACAAGCACCACAACCGTATGAATTAGAGGATTGTTCCAGTCCATCGTTCGATTTCAGATTTCGGAGCGCGCCTAGTCTCCGGCCACCGCGGCCGCGGGCCGCAATTCTTCACTCAAGGTAATCTGATAAAGGGGCGAAACGTTGACCGAATCCGGGCGCGGATTGCCGGCTGCCAGCAGATGAAACTGCGCCACTTTGTCGGTCAGCGTGCGAATCTTGAATAACTCATGCCCGACCCTCGGGGTACCAAACAGCTTTGCTGTCGACTCGTCCATTTGCTCGACCGCTTGACGAACTGTCGCCATGTCTTTGGCAAGGTCGCGCTGGGCTGCAAGCTCGTGTTTTACTTGTACCGGCTGAGATTCGTCCTTTAACACCGGGTAGCGCAGCCCGGAATAAGCAGGGACATGCTGGGCAATCTCATTAAAGACGGCACTGGCCGACATGCCAAAGCCGAACTCTACTCCTAACTCCCGGGCTAACTGGTCCGTGATCATCCAATCGGCCCTTGACTGATTCACCGGCGGAATCGATTGCCGGACCCGCTGCACAAAACCGTCGTTGTTGGTGAACGTCCCATCAACCTCGGCAAAGGAAGCAGCGGGGAAGACGACGTCGGCGAAGCTGGTGGTGTCAGTTTCGAATAATTCCTGGACCACCAGGAAATCAAGCCCGGCGAGCGACTCTTCGTGCCCGAGCAATTGTTCCGGCAGAAGGCTGCCGGCGACGTACAGGGCCCGGATTTCTCCACCGCTCGTCGCAAGCATTTCGGCGACACTCATCGAGCCATTCATCAACCCCATGTCGAGGGCGCCGATGCTGTTGTTATAAAGCGGCAGGGGATGAAACAGGACGCGGCGGTTGACAGATTTTAGAGAGTGCGAAAGTTGCGCGAGCGCCACCTGGGCCGGAGCGCTTAACTCGCCGCCGAACATTATTATGAGATCGCCTTCGCTGGCGCTGATCGCGGCGCGAACTGCTTCGAGTTCCGCCGGCTCAACACCCATCTTGCGCGCTGCCAGGGCATCGTTGTCACCGGAAGTCAGCGCCAGGACTGCGGCGTCTTCCGTACCGGGCCGCAGATGGATGAATTGCGCGGCCTGCTCACGCAGGCGAATCGGCACACGATTGAAAATGATCAGCCGGGCGCCGCCGTTGCGCACAGCCTGGCGAATCTGTTTACCGGTGAGCGGCTGCAATTCTTCCGGCTCACCGCCCAGGAGGATAATCGTCCTCGCGTGGCGGATATCGCGATGAGTCGCCAGGGGCGCGCTCAGGTTGGCGAAAAACGGCTGGAAATTGGTTGCATCACTGACCGTGTAATTCTCCGTGCCGACCAGTTCCGTGGCGAACTTTTTCAGCAGGTAGAGTGCCTCATTGGTCAGCCGGGGACTGCCAATGATGCCAACCGAGTTTCGTCCATGCTCGTTGGCAATCGCATCAAGCTTCCTCGCCACGTGCCGCATGGCTTCATCCCAGGTGGCGGGTATCAATTTGCCACCCTTTTGGTAACGAATCATGGGAGTGCGAATGCGTGCTTCATGGTTTACAAAGGGATGACCAAAACGACCTTTGATGCAAAGGAATTCTCCGTTTAAGCCATTCACATAACGGTCACGAGCCACGATGCGCATCAGTTCACCGCCACGCGACCCGAGCGACATCTGGCAGCCGTCCGAACAGTAGGTACAGGTGGAAACCGTCTGGGCCAGTTCCCATGGTCGCGTCTGGTGTCGATAGGTGCCGTCCAACAGAGTTCCGGTGGGACAGACTTCAATACAGTTGCCGCATTGGGAACAATCCAGCCAGCCACCGTAGGTCCCAATCACGGTGTTCGCGCCGCGGCCACCGGCCTCGATGGCATCTTCGCCCATCCACTCGTCACAGACGCGCGTGCAGCGCTTGCAGAGAATGCAGCGCTGCGGATCGTTGGCAACCATTGGGGAAAGATATTTTTCCGCGTGATAGTTCTTCTTTTCCGTGAATCTCTCTTCCAGCCCGCCCCAGTCGAAAGCCATCTCCTGAAGTTCGCATTCGCCGCCCCGGTCGCACACCGGACAATCGAGCGGATGGTTGGCCAGAAGAAACTCCACCATGGCACGCTGCGCCTTCTCAATCTCTTCGCTTTGCGTGGTCACCACCATGCCGTCTGTGCAGGCGATGGTGCAGGACGTTTGCAGTTTGGGCATCTTGTCGATGCGCACCAGACACATACGGCAGGACGCCTGCAGGGCCAGATCGGAGTAGTAGCAGAACGAGGGGATATCAAACCCATTGTCGCGACAGACTTCGATCAGCCGCGCGCCTTTAGGGACCTGGACATCCTTGTTATTGATTGTGACTTTGATTATTTCTGCTGACATTTAGCAACGACCATTATTTCGTTTTGCCAGAACCATACGCTTAATCTCTTAGCTGGCTCTGGCCTTGCGGACCTGATTTGGCACCCCGGATTCTTATCCCGCAACGGTGCAAAGTTCGCTAAGGCAGAACCCCATCTGATTGCTATTCTTGCCGCGAATCAGCGTTGAGGCGCTTTGCAAAATCTTCCGGAAACCTTTTGATAGCTGATTGAATAGGCCACGAGGCCGCATCACCGAGGGGACAGAACGACTTTCCTTCGATGTTGTCGCACAAATCCAGCATCAACTGTGGGTCATCGGCCCGGCCCGCCCCGCTGTCAATGCGCTTGAAAATCTTTACCAGCCAGTCAGTGCCCTCGCGACAGGGCGTGCACCAACCGCAGGACTCATGCTTGTAAAACTCTGTCAGATTCCTGGTCGATTCAAAAATATCGACTGTGTCATCCATGACTATGAACCCGCCCGAACCCACGCTCGAGCCACCGGCCACGAGTCCCTCGTAATCCATGCGCACGTCTTTGCCGATGATGCTCTCGGCGCGCATGATGTAGACGGACGAGCCACCGGGAATCACGGCCTTCAACCGCCGGCCATTGGCAATACCGCCGCAGTCTTCCATGATGAACTTTTCCATGTCGTCGTATCCCATGGGCAGTTCGTAGACACCCGGACGATTGACATGTCCGGAGACTGACCACAGTTTCGTGCCGCCGCTCTTTTCCGTACCCAGTTTTTGATAGGCCTCGCCACCCATCTTGATGATGTCAGGCACAGCGGTGAGCGTCTCCACGTTATTGACCACGGTCGGACTGGCATAGAGGCCGGATACGGCCGGGAAGGGAGGCTTCATGCGTGGATGCCCACGCATACCTTCCAGCGAACTGAGGAGGGCGGTTTCCTCACCGCAAATGTAAGCGCCCGCGCCGGTGTGAGTGTAGATCTCGCAGGAAAAATCGCTTTCGAGAATCCTCTTTCCCAGCAACCCGGCAGCGCGAGCCTCGGCCAGCGCGACGTCCATAATGTCGATTAGATAACGATACTCGCCGCGTGTGTAGATGTAGTTAATTTTTGCGCCGAGCGCATAGGCGGCAATTAAGATTCCTTCAATCAGCATGTGTGGATCGCGTTCCATCAGGTAGCGATCTTTGAAGGTGCCCGGCTCGGACTCATCGGCATTACAAACGACGTACTTGGCTTTGGGCGAGTCTTTGGGAACAAAGCTCCACTTCAATCCGGTGGGAAAGCCTGCGCCGCCTCGCCCGCGCAACGCCGACTTCTTCACCTCATTGATGACATCGTCAGGCGACATCGTATCGAGCACTTTCTTCAGAGCCTCGTATCCACCGTTACGCCGGTATACTTCCAGCGTTCGCGAGTTCTCCAAATGCACTCGCGCCAGTTGTAATGGTTCACATCCGATAGCGCCAATAAACATAAACTGATTTTGTTGGCAGGCTTCTCCGCCCGCTCTGGCGGAAGGCCAGGGCCTTCCGGATTGTCATTTCACGGCAACGCTTCGAGAATTCGGTCGACCTTTTCCGGCGTCAGATTCTCGTGATAATCAAAATTAATCTGAAACATGGGGGCCGTACCGCACGAGCCGAGGCACTCGACCAGTGAAACCGTGAAGCGGCCATCGGCGGTCGTCTCGCCCGGCTTAATTCCCAGTTTCTTACAGACGTGATTAGTAATTCCAGGTTCGCCGAGAATCTTGCACGAAAGCGTCTTACAAATCTGAATGTGATACTTACCGACCGGCCTGGTCTGGATCATCGAATAAAAAGTCGCCACTTCCCAGATGTCCGTGACGCGCAAGGCCAGCTTATTTGCCAAGTACAAGACGCCCGCAGGATCGAGATAGCCACGCTCGCGCTGCACAATGAACATCAACGGCAGGATCGCCGAGCGCGGGACCGGGTACTTGGCCAGGTGAGCGTCGATCTCAGCCTCCACTTCAGGCGAGAACGTCGCAGGCGCCTCAGGCATTTGCACCGGCTGCGAAAGCGGTTGAATTTTTGTCAGTTGCTGGCTCATTTGCGATTTAGGTCTTGGGTTTTAGGCAGAACGCTTCTATTCGACACTACCTAGCCGCTCTTCAAAGCCAAAAACCAAAGACCAAAGACCCAAGACCAAATCCCCTACCGATCAATTTCTCCCAATACAATATCCAGCGAACCAATGATCGCGACAATGTCCGCAACCATCGCTCCCTGCGCCAGATCCGGTAGCGCTGAAAGATTCACAAAGCTGGGCCCACGGAAGTGCACTCGGGCAGGTTTCGGCCCCCCATTTGATTTTATGTATACACCCAGTTCGCCTTTTGAAGCCTCGATCGGGTGGTATACCTCTCCAGCTGGCACGTCGAAGCCTTCGGTAACGATCAGGAAGTGATGAATCAGTGCATCCATATGCTGCTTCATCGCTTCACGATCAGGCAATACCACTTTCGGCGCATCTGCTTTAACTGGTCCGGGACGCAGGCGAGACAATGCCTGGGTCACAATCTTCTGCGACTCTTTCATTTCACTGAGACGCACCAGGTAGCGCGCCCAGACATCACCGTCATGCTCGATTGGAATCTCGAAGTCATACTTTTCATAGCCGGTATAAGGGTTAGCGCGACGAACATCGAGCTCAACGCCGCTGCCGCGCAGGCAAGGTCCCGACAAGCCCCAGTCAATCGCGTCCGCGCCGGAGATGCGTCCCACATTTTGGGTGCGCTTTTGAAAAATCCGATTTCCCGTCAGCAGCTTTTGAAAATCCTTCAGGGCACTGGGAAAGCCAGCCAAAAATTGATTGACCCGTGACTCGAAACCCGCGGGCAGGTCCATCATTAAGCCGCCGATGCGGAAATAAGACGGCGTCAGACGCCCGCCCGAAGCCGCCTCAATTAGATTTAAAATCTTTTCGCGTTCACGGAAGCAATAAAAAAAGACGGTCATTGCTCCGATGTCCAGTGCGTGAGTGCCGAGCCACACCAGATGTGACGCGATACGCTGTAGCTCACAAAAAAGCACCCGAATTGTTTGCGCCCGCTCCGGGATTTCCAGCGCCAGCAATTTCTCAGCAGCCATCACGTAAGCCAGGTTGTTTCCGAGTGGATTCAGGTAATCCATGCGATCCGTGATCACGATCCCCTGCTGATACTTCTTGTATTCAAAGAGCTTCTCCATGCCGGTGTGGAGATATCCGATGTCCGGCGTCGCCTTGACCACCATCTCACCGTCGAGTACCAGCTCGACCCGCAAAACTCCATGCGTCGAGGGATGCTGCGGCCCCATCGAAATCGTCATCTGGGTATCGAGGGGACGATCGACCACTTCGAGCTGCGGCGGTAGATTGATGGAAGCGCTCATTGGTTAAGGCGGTTAAGGCCGTCTTCGATCTTTGCTCTCTTGAGTGCTCAACTTCCTAAATCCGAGTCAGGCCCTGAGAACAAAGCAAAAAGCTGAAAACTCACTTCAGACTATACGGTTCGTAGCCGCGCAATGGGAAATCTTTCCTTAGCGCGTGTCCCTGCCAGTCTTCGGGCAGCAGAATTCTCCTTAAGTCCGGATGTCCATCGAAAATGATGCCGAGCAAATCGTATGTCTCGCGCTCATGCCAATTTGCCGTGCGCCAAACACCGGTTACCGTCGGTACATGTACGTCCTGTTCAGCCAGCACTACTTTCAACCTCAGGCGTTGAAACGTCGTGGTCGAGAACAGGTGATAGTTGACTTCGAAACGAGGCTCTTCTTCGACGCCCCGATCGACGCCGGAGAGATCTGCCAGGAAATCGAACTGTGAATCAGGTGAAGACTTGAGTGCGGCACAGACTGCGACGATGAATTCGCGCGGCACAGTCGCGGTAGTTTCCCCAAAGGCTTCGGTTACCTCGCCCAGCCATTGCGGATGCTCGCGCTGCAACGCGGTCACCACTTCCGAAAGCGTTGGGCCCGCCTTGATCGTTGTGCCTGGTTGCGCTGACGAGATGTGTTCGTTAACTGGACCGGACGTCATTTAAACAAGGGACCCGTTTCGCGATTTTTAAGAAGAGCGTCGCCGTTCATGCTTCGAAGCAATGGTATACGGTCTTGATTCTGGTGTTACCGGTACATTAACAGTCGATCCATCCGTAATCGGCAGAGTTCCGGGAGCAAGAGCCTGACGCGCTTCTTGTTCCGGGACGTCCTTGCGATCGCGTACCGACTCTTTCATCACCTTGTCCTGCAACATCATTACCGCATGTATCAGCATTTCCGGCCGCGGAGGGCAACCGGGGATATAGACATCAACCGGAACTATCTTATCGACGCCCTGGACGATCGCGTAATTATCAAATACACCACCCGACGTCGCACACGCACCCATTGAGATGACCCACTTGGGCTCAGGCATCTGGTCGTAAATGCGGCGCAGCACAGGCGCCATCTTGCGTGAGACGCGGCCGGATACAATCATCACATCCGCCTGGCGCGGGCTGGCGCGAAAAACCTCGGCGCCAAACCGGGCCAGGTCGTTTCGCGCTGAAGTAGCGTTCATCATTTCAATCGCGCAGCAGGCGAGTCCGAAGGTCGCCGGCCACAGGGAAGACTTGCGCGCCCAGTTGATGATCGAATCGAGGCGTGTGGTTAATACTTCGGGCAGAGCCTCGCCCAGAATATTCTCAAGTCCCATGAAATTCCTCGGTGCTTAAGCTGCGGTACGCATCCTGGCCTGTTGCTTTCGTTCGACGGCGGCTAGTGCTCGTCCTTCCGCTTCTGCTTCCTGACGTGCGCGATCGCCCCAATCAAACGCGCCTTTTTTGATCACGTAAACCAAACCGACCGCAAGCAGGACAATAAATAACATCATCTCGCTGTAGACGAGGTTCCTTAAGCCATACGAGGGACCTGCCAGCGTCTTGAAAACAACCGCCCAGGGCACCAGAAATATTACTTCGATATCGAACAGGATGAAGATCATCGCGATCAGGTAAAACTTTACCGAAAAGCGTTCGTGCGCAGAGCCTACCGGATCCTTACCGCATTCATACGGCATCATCTTGGTGCGCGTCTTTTTTCTTTGCCCGATGAACTGCGAGATGAAAACGTTCGTCACGGCAAAGCCGGCCGCCACCACGAACACCAGCAGGATGGGTAGATAATCGACGAGGTTAAACTGCATCTTACTCCCGTTCCCTCCGTTGGCCCCCGGACAGATCCTCGCCGCGCGGTATGACTAACAAATGAAGATTGAGAATCATTGTACAAGCGAATCCTAGAGCAACTGGCAGGGGGTGTCAAGCAGTACTAAAGTGCGATCAAACTCATTTCCAGGCGCGGGTTTGACCCCTAAAAAACGCGTGTGTTAACGTTCCCTTAGAAGTTGATCTGCCGTCACCGGAGCACTGAACCGAACCGTCTGATAAACTGAATTCGCACAAAATGATTACAGGCTGCAACACAGACGTGGAACATGATGGTGTCGTCTATCATGTGCAAACCGAAGACAAGGGTCTGGAGACGCCTCTCGTTCTGTCGCTTGTTTACGCTGGTGGTGCAATCCTCGCGAGCAAACGATCGTCTTATCGGGATCTTTTGGCAGCCGGATTTGACGAAGCAGTGCTCATTGAACGACTGCAGCGACAACATCGGCTGATCTGCGCCGCGATCAATGCCGGCCGCATTGAGGATTTGAAGAAAATGGGGGCGCCGTCTCGCCAGCAAACGCCAGAAGCAGTGTTGCCGCCGCCGGCCGCCACGGTCGAGCCGCCGTCACCGCCAGAGCAGGGAGCGTTTGCAGGGCCGGTCGAACCGGTCGGAGTTGGACACCCGGCATCAGTGGAAACGTCCCGGGCGGTTCCTAAAAGTCTCTCGGCCTATACAGTTTACGACTCTCGACGCCGCGCGCCCCAGGGAGTTTCTGGAATGGAGGCGGGGTTGCGCATAAAGCTTGAGGGAGAAAAAGACTATCGGGGTGGCGATGCCGTGGATCTTCGAATAACCGTTATTCGAGTTACACATGAGGGTGAGGGGCCGGTTGCCGCGACGCTTTCGGTCAAGATACTGGGCACCACTTTTCGGCCTGTGATCCTTACGCTGAAAACCGACAACCGCGGGAGTGTCGCCTGCTCAACGCGCATACCCAATTTTAAAAGCGGCCGCGCCGCAATCGTGATCAAAGCCACGGCGGCAGATCTCTCAAATGAGACGCGACGAGTAATCTATCCAGGCTGATTGGAGTGGGGGCTCTGTGCGTATTCAAGTCAATGGTGAGACTCGGGAGTTGGCTTCGGAGTACAGTCTCAAG
>Ga0209798_10000212_pt1 | contig 33444 bp, 25 predicted proteins | sample DOMMetBare3Fresh_FD_187475 | JGI IMG/M metagenome (GOLD analysis project Ga0209798, IMG submission 187475) | Wetland sediment microbial communities from St. Louis River estuary, USA, under dissolved organic matter induced mercury methylation -... | ecosystem: Environmental > Aquatic >... | reverse complement strand
TCAGGGTTGTTTTGCCGTGGTCAACGTGACCGATTGTACCAATGTTTACATGGGGTTTGTTACGTTCAAATTTTGCCTTTGCCATCGGTAAGGCCCTCCTCTGATTACTTTGTCAAATTAGAGATGGTTTGCGCTTACGCGCAAACCTTTAGATATGCTTTCCACTGTCATCGAACAACATAATTTTCAGCAGAAAATATGGAGCCCACATCCGGACTCGAACCGGAGACCTCTTCCTTACCAAGGAAGTGCTCTACCTCCTGAGCTATGTGGGCTAACTGGAGCGGGAAACGGGACTCGAACCCGCGACCCTCAGCTTGGAAGGCTGATGCTCTAGCCAACTGAGCTACTCCCGCGCTACCAGATGAAGTATTAGTGAAAACAGCTACAAGTAACTACCTGCCAGTATAAACGACCTGAGTATCTTAAGTCTCCTGGTCTGCACTCGCTTGCCTGCTTTCGAGGTTTGTATGGTGGAGGGAGGAGGATTCGAACCTCCGAAGTCGCTGACGACAGATTTACAGTCTGTTCCCTTTGGCCGCTCGGGAATCCCTCCAGGGATTGGTGTGTTTTCAAGGTTATCAAAGACTGATGGAGCCCCGTATCCGAATCGAACGGATCACCTGCTGATTACAAGTCAGCTGCTCTACCAGTATGAGCTAACGGGGCGAATCATTTTTCAAAGAAACCTGCAAAACAGAATTTGTGTATTTACAGACTTTCTTCCCACTTGTCAACTTTTTTTTTGCAACAAAAAAATAAATCCCAGTTTTTTTGACACGACAGACAGAACTACATAGCTTTATACAGCTGCCATCAACGGTAGCAGTGAATTCTTTACCTTTCTCAAGGCATTCTCTTCTATTTGCCTAACCCGCTCTCGTGATATGGAAAAGTGGGATGCAATCTCCTGCAATGTTAATGGTTCATCGGCTGAAATTCGATGTTCGATTATGTAACGCTCTTTTTCATTGAGAGTCGCCACAACCGAAGCAACTTTTTGCTGTAACTGCTGGTTTTCCTGACATTCAGCCAGCATTTCTTCCTGGTTCTGCCGGCTATCAATCAATCCGTCCAGAGCCGTCATTCCATCAGCCCCGGCTATTTCAGCATCCAGGGAATAATCACCCTGTAAGCGTTGTTCCATCTCAATAAAATCTTTATCGCTGACCTTCAACGACTGGGCTGCCGCATGAAAATCATTTGTATCGGCATCTATTCCGCCAAGCTTGAGCAGGGCATTTTTACTCTCACGTAACTTGAAAAACAATTTACGCTGCGCCTGGGTTGTACCGATCTTTAACAAGCTCCACATGGAAATGACGTGATTCTGAATATAGGCCCTGATCCACCAGACCGCATAAGATATCAGCCTAATACCTTTATACGGATTGAACTTGCGAACCGCCATCATCAGGCCGATATTCCCTTCCTGAATCAGGTCAAGCATTTTCAGACCGTAATGACGGTACTCACCGGCAACCTTGACCACAAATCGCAGATTTGAGGTTATCAAAGTATGCGCTGCTTCCAAATCCTTTTCCTCAAAGAGCTTGACAGCATAGCGATGCTCTTCTTCTTCTTTAAGTAAAGGAAACTTTCTAATTTCAGCTAGATAGGCGGCCAAGCCATCCGTAACTACCGGCAGTTGAGCAACCATAGCCATACTCCTTGCACAATCAAATTTAGCACTCGCTACCTTCGACTGCTAAAAAAATAGCATCTCTTTACTGTTATTTCAAGAGCAAATACAAAAAATGATGCAGATCCCCCTACCCTTTCCCGGTCAGTTTTTTCCAGCCACTCCCCGCCAATTCGACTAACCCGTTGATAGTACGTGTGTAGAATTTTTTTACCGGCATGTGATTGACCATGATCGCCCCCTCAACCCTCTCGATTGCAACGGTGTCACCACTGGAAAGCCCGGCCATCAGGGGATAATGTTCCCCCTCGATACCAAACAAAAAGCGGTAACTCTTACCTTCATGACGACAGGCAACAATGACAATCACCACTTCAGGTTCACCACTCTTGTAATCAAAGCGAGCGGTTGACGTTACAAACGTACCGGTAACCGCTCCATTTGCCAGCAACAACGCCTCCAGATTAACACCTTTCGGCTTGAGTTGCCCAAGCGACGGCAACCCCCACGGTTTATACGGCTGATGAGCTCTGGCATGATAATGCTCACTCTTCTCCAGCAGTACCACCACATTATTGTTGATCGGACCACCAATGGAATGGGAAAGTCCTGCTGAGAACCCTTGCTCTCTGACCAGGCGGTGATTTTCCACAATCTGGACCATCCCGGTAGCTCCAAGAGGATGCCCTCTCCCTTTCAAACCTCCGGTAAGATTGGTCGGAAACTCGCCATGCGGACCGGTCAACTGGTCATCAAACATGACATCAATCAGACGGTTGCGCCGCACAATCCCCAGATCAACCATATTAATCGGGGCAAAACCATTGAATGGATCATGCATATTGACGTGCAGCTTTCCAGCAAAGCTACGGATATCCCTGATACCGGCCATACCATAGGTATGAGCGGCGGCAATCACCGTGGCTGGAAATGAATGAAAGTAATTACGATCAGCAATGGTCGGGATGTCAGTTGCACTCCCCAGCCCGCTGACCATAACCTCCTGTGGATTTGCGGTTACAATCACGGCTGCTATTCCATCGGACATGGGACAGAAATCATGATAACGAAGCGGATCCCAATAGCGATAATTTTTACCCGATGCGATCTGACGATAATAATCCGTCACATCCAGGGTATAGTTATTGTGGGCATTCGGATTTTGCCCGGCAAATCGTTGACTCCGCTGGGTCAGAAGCGCCGAATAAGCTGTCCACTCTTCATCCGACAACCCCAGGTATTCCTTGAGCGCTCGCGCCACCAGAGCGCCACAGGCCGGCATGGTCAACCCAAACTCCGATTCTTCCCGATCAATAACTCCGGCAATAATACGGGTTGATTCCAAGGTTGAGGCATCACTCATTTTCTGTATGCCAATGGCAAGCACGTGATCGTACCGCCCCGAAGCAACTTCCAGGTACGCATTTTCAAATGCCGATGCTCCGGAGGATGATGCGGTATCGATCAACACTGATTTGGCTCCGGAAATACCGAGGATACCGGCAATTTTGGCAGCGGTATTATCAACACCGGAGAAAGCAGCCGGATTCTGACTTCCCACCACCACCGCCTCAATATCCCGTTTGCGAATCGGGCTTCCCTCAAACACCGCTTCACACCGTTCCGCCATTTCCAAAAACGACAGTTTTTCCTTGTCCTTGCCATTATAGCGCCCTACCGGCGCCATCCACGAGGCTGCCACATAGACATTCCGAGGTTGAAAGACATTACTCATCTCCAGCTCCTTTACAAAAAGAGGCATCCATAATCGGATGCCTCTTCACCTTCAGATCATGCTTGCGCTCGCTGTTACCATTACTTGCGCAGCACCTTGATAACCGCTGAGAAATCTTCTTCACCATAGCCGGCTTCCACCGCCTGTTCATAAACCTTGGTAGTTGCTTCAGCAGTCGGCAGATTCAACCCCATCAAACGGGCAGCCCCCATAACCATATGCAGCTGTTCGTGAACATATTTGAGTGCCAGGCTGCGAGAAAATTCGTTACGCGCCATGGCACGACCTTTAAGATGGAACAACGGCGAAGCAACTCCACGGGTATCAAGCACTTCCAGAATCTTATCTGCGTCAAAGCCCATTTTCTCTCCAAAAACAAGCCCCTCAGCCAAAACAGCCACCAGCTCTGCCTGCACCATATTAACAATAAATTTCATCTTGGTGGCATCACCTACTTCACCAACATGAATCGTGTTCAGCCCAAAAAACGAAAATGGTTCCCGACATTTACCAGCCAGTGCAGGATCACCGGCGGTTATAATGGTCAACAGTCCATTAGCGGCATGATCTTTACTTCCCCACACCGGCGCATCGAGATATTGCACCTTTTTGCGAGAGGTTTCCTCTGCCATTTTCATTGTGGTATCAAGCGAGTGTGACCCCATATCAGCAAAGATGGTCCCCGCGCTGATTCCCGCCAGAATACCGGAGTCTCCAAAAAACAGTTCCCCCAGTTCATCTCCTTCCGGAACAATGGCAATCACCAGGTCACGCCCTTTGGCCGCTTCAGCTGCCGAGGAAGCCGACATTGCCCCATGTGCTACAACTTCAGCTACAGCAGCTTGATCACTATCGAATACCGTAACCTCGAAACTCCCCTTTGTCAGGTTTGCTGCCATATGACGGCCAACCGTACCGAGTCCTATAAAACCAATCTTCTGTAACATATGAATTTCCTCCTGTTTGTATTGAATATATCTGAAATTGATCAAAATTAGTGGATGTATTGTAGAGATGATATGCGCAACTGTCTAGTGAAAATAATAACGGGTTTATAAAAGTGGACGTTAACGGGAAGTCGTGACACCACAGCGCCGACAGAAGTCTGCCAGACAGCAGGTTGAGCAGCGTGGCGAAACGGGGTGGCAATGGTTTTGTCCAAAAGCAACCAGCAAATCGTTGATACATACCCAGTATTCACGCGGCAGCACGTTCCGCAGAGCCATCTCGGTCTGTTCCGGAGTCTTGGTTGTCACATACCCCCAGCGGTTGCAAATCCGGTGAACATGAGTATCAACACAAATACCAGGCAAACCATATCCAAGCGTCACCACCAGATTGGCAGTTTTGCGGCCGACTCCCGTAAATTTCAGCAGCTCATCAATCTGGTCCGGGACAATACCTCCATAATCGGCCACCAGGCGACGGGAAATTTCCTGAATCTGGTTCGCCTTGGTACGGTAGAAACCGGCTGGATAAATCAGTGCCGCAATCGCCTCCACCGTCAGCGACAGCATTGCATGGGGTGATCCGGCCTGCTCGAAGAGCCGGGTCGAAGCCAAGGCCGTCACCTCATCCTTGGTGCGCAGCGAAATTATGCACGACACCAGGACTTTAAAAGGATTGTGGTCACAGGTGGCAATCACGGTAACCGCCGGGGTCTTCCACAATCGGTATTCATGCTTCAATTTAGTGATGACAGTGTGTATATTCATCGCTGCAGTGTAGCCCGAACGATCATCACACACAAGAATTGAGTTGTTTGGATGTGCGATTGTCTACGCCTCCCGCGACCTTGACCACACTTCAGCAGCATCAAAGAAACACTGTTTTTCGGCACAGTCAGCACAATATCCCGGTTGATCTGCTCGTTATACCAGGTTGAATATCGATTTCCTGAATAATATCAATTCGAAAATCTGCATTTGTTTCAGTTTAATGGTATAGTCTACCGCAATGCGTCAAACAATGTATGTCGATGGAGTGTATAGTGGAAGTATGTGAGAACAAACGGTCTCGCACAGCAAATATAATCACGCCGGCCATGTATTTGTACCTACCGGCTTTTGTCATACTCATGCTCTTGGTGGGTCTATTCGGCTATGGATACTTTTTGCATCACCGGCAAATCACGATCAATGAGAAGAGCGAGGAACTGTCAGCGGTATCCGACCTCAAGGCGAGCCAGATCAGCCAATGGCGTAAAGATTGCTTAAACAACGCCGCATTAACCTATTCGAACAAGCTGATCAGCCACCGGATCAATGACTATCTCAAAGGGATTGACACTTCCGTAACAATGGAAGAAATGCATACCTGGCTGGAAACAATACAAAAAAGTGGCGGTTACCACCATGTCTCACTTTACAAGCCGGATGGAGAAAAAATTCTCTCCGTCCCTGACAACGGACAACCGGATAGCAGCGACCGCGAGCAAATCATCACAGCGGCTGATACGCAGAAACTGGTCTTTAACGATTTCCACGCCGGCGAAAGCTCCCGCACCAATCATCTCGACCTGATCATCCCGATCAGATATTTTGAGGGAAAACGTTCTCACTGCATTGCCATACTCTATTTCGAGATTGATCCCCGCACTTTTCTCTTTCCTCTGATCCAAGCCTGGCCTACCCAGAGCGCAACGGCCGAGACACTGCTGGTCAAACGTGATGGCAACGATGTCGTCTACCTGAGCAACCTGCGCCATCGCAAAAACAACGGGTATGTACTGCGTAAGCCGCTCAGCGAAACTGATCAGGCCGCTTCACAGGCGGTACTCGGGCATGAGGTGGTGTTCGAAGGAAAAGACTACCGCGGAGTCGCGGTGCTGTCCGCCACGCGAAGTATCCCTGACTCACCCTGGTTCATAGTCGCCAAGATAGACGCCGATGAAATCATCGGACCGGTCAAGACCCGGGCATGGTATGTGTTTTCAGGCGCCCTGTTAATGGTCACCTCAACGGGGCTAGCGCTCTATCTATGGTGGGTCAGGAAGCGGGAGGGGTACCTGCGCAGGGAGTACGATGCCGAAATAAAATTCAGCGTCGAGCAGGCAAAGAACCAGGCCGAGTTACGAAAAGCCCATGACGGGCTTGAGTTGATGGTGGAACAACGCACCAAAGAACTTCAGGAGAGTAAAATACGGTTCAAACTCCTGGTAGAATCGGTAACCAGCTACATATATTCCGTGACAATCGAAAATGGACAGATAACATCAACCACCCATGGTCCCGGCTGTGTCAGTGTCACCGGATATACGCCGGAAGAATTCAGCGCCAACCCGCTGCTTTGGCAGTCAATCATCCATGAAGAGGATCGGGACATTGTTGCGCAGGAGGTTGCAAGCATCTGGACCGATGATATTTCCCCTTGCATCGAGTATCGGCTGTATCACAAGGACGGCACTCTTCGCTGGCTACATGACACGTTGGTGCCGAAATACGACCAACAAGGAGAACTGGTCGCCTACGACGGCTTGGTGACCGATATTACGGAACGAAGGGCTGCGGAAGAAATAATCCGTTTAAACAATGATGAGCTCGAAAACCTGGTAGTCAGCAGAACCCGGGAACTTGAGCAGACCAATATCGAACTGAACCTGCTCAAACAGATCGCCTCAGAAGCCAACACGGCACAAACCTCTTCCGATGCCTTGCATACTGCCTTGGAGATCATAGCCACTGCTCAGGGGTGGCAGCTGGGTCATGTACTGGAGCTTGACTCGTCATCGGAACAGGCGATTGACAGCAAAATCTGGTGGAGCAATGACCCGGAACGCTTTCGTCCATTTATGGAGGCTTCAAAACGGATCTGCTTTGAACGAGGGGTCGGACTCCCCGGAAGAACGTTGGCATCAGGTCAACCCCATTGGATTGAAGACGTGGTGACTGACCCCAATTTCCCCCGTTCCGCTTCAGCCGCTGAATGCGGGCTGCACGGCGCTTTTGCTTTTCCGGTCACGGCACGGGGGAAGCTTGTGGCAGTGATGGAATTTTTTTCCGAACAGCCGGCACAAGCGGACAGATCGAGCATGCACCTGATCGAGCAGACCGGGATCCAGCTGGGGGTGATGATCGAGCGTTTCCGGGCAGAGGAATGGTTGCTCAAACTGTTTCGTGCCGTTGAGAACAGCCCTGCCTCGGTGGTTATCACCAGCAAGAACGGGCTGATCGAGTATGTCAACCGGAAATTCACCGAAATCAGCGGTTATAGCGCCGAAGAAGCGATTGGCCGGAATCCGAGGATGCTTAACTCCGGCTTGCAACCAAAGGAGTTGTACCGGAAGATGTGGAGCATGCTGCTTTCCGGCAATGAATGGCGGGGAGACTTACGCAACCGGAAAAAGAACGGCGATATCCATTGGGAGCACGTGCTGATTTCCCCCATCCGGGACGAAAACGGTGAAATAACCCACTTTGTCGCCGTTAAGGATGACATCACCGAACGAAAGAGAATCGCCGAAGAGCTACAAGTTGCCATGGAGGCGGCTGATGCAGCCAACCGTTCCAAGAGCGAATTCCTTGCCAATATGAGCCACGAGATCCGTACCCCTTTGAACGCCATCATCGGTTTTTCATCCCTGGCGCTGAACGCCGACCTGCCACCACGCTTGCGCGATTATATCAGCAAGATCAGCAATGCCGGCGTCTCACTGCTCGACATTATCAACGAAATCCTCGATTTTTCCAAGATTGAGGCCGGCAAGTTGAAGCTGGAACAACTGCTCTTCAACCTGGATGAGACCCTGGTGAACAGCATTTCAGTCATCCAGCAAAAAGCGATCGAGAAAAAGCTGGAACTCCACCTTGATGTTGCCGCGGAAGTACCGTTGCAGCTGATCGGGGATCCCCTGCGACTCAACCAGATACTTATCAATCTGATCGGCAATGCGGTCAAATTCACTCCGCAGGGGGAGATTGAGGTCACCATCACCGTCCAGAAACAGTTTGCAGACAGTATCATGTTGCTGTTCTCCGTACGTGACACCGGCATCGGCCTGACCCCTGAGCAACAAGCAGCACTTTTCCAGCCATTTACCCAGGCTGACGGATCCACCACCCGGCATTTTGGGGGGACGGGCCTGGGACTTTCCATTTCCCATCGCCTGGTCGGAATGATGGGAGGGGATATCTGGGTAAAAAGCGAGCCAGGGGTGGGAAGCACCTTCAGCTTCACCGCCAGCTTCCGTCTGGCGGCCGAGGAGCTGCAGCACTACCTCCCGGAAGCGATAAACGGCCTGCGAATCCTGGTTGCCGACGACAATCGCACCAGCCGCAACGTACTGCTCAAGCGTCTCAGCGCACTTCCCGTAACGGTTGACGCCGTAAAAAACGGCAAAGAGGCTGTCGAAACCGTCAAACAACGGGATGCTGGCGGCGCCCCCTACGGAGTGATTCTGATGGACTGGCAAATGCCGGAAATAAACGGCATCAAGGCGACCCGGCAGATAAAATCAGACCGATCCCTGAGCACCGTTCCGGCGATCATCATGATCAGCTCATTTGGCGGTGAAGCAGAGCAGGATGAGGCTTACCTGGCCGGCGCCGACGACTTTCTACGCAAACCACTCACCACTTCGATGCTGTTCGACACCCTGGTCAAAGTGCTTACTCCGGCAGAGACTCCCCATGACAGCTCCACCGTGCTACATACTGCAACAAACTTCAATTTCAAAGGAGTGCGGATCCTGCTGGTGGAAGACAACGAAATCAACCGCCAACTGGCACTGGAATTGCTGGAGCAGGAAGGTGTCTCTGTTGATACTGCTGTTAACGGACGTGAAGCCGTAACAATGGTGACGAAGGGAGAACGGACTTACGACGTGGTTCTGATGGATGTGCAGATGCCGGAAATGGACGGGATCGAAGCAACCCGCCTGATCCGTAGCGATGATCGTTTTGTATCGCTCCCGATCATCGCCACGACCGCCTACGCCTTGGACAATGAACGACAGAAAACTATTGCTGCCGGCATGAATGCCCACATATCCAAACCAATCGATGCACACACCATGTTCACAACCATCGGACGTTTTCTCAAGCATCCCGCCCATGAGACAGAGCAGATGGTACTTCAGCCGCCCACCCCGGCGGTTGAAAGCGATTTCCCCGCCATCACCGGCTTGAATATCACGGCAGCGCTCCAGCGGATTGACGGGAAGAAAAAACTGTATCTCTGGATGTTGCAAAGATTTTTGAACGACCATGCCGACACGGCAACAGCAATTGCCGCCGCATTACATGCAGATAACCGGGAACTGGCCGAGCGCCTGGCTCACAGCTTAAAGGGAGTAGCCGGAAATATGGGAGCCGTTCCCCTTGAGCAAGCAGCGGCTGCACTGGAACAAGCAATCCACCGCAATCAGGCGCAGGACGTCACCGGAGAGATTCTGCAAAAATTCACGGAAGAGCTTGAGTCGCTGGTTACAGCTCTGCGCCAGGCGCTTCCCGAGCCAGCCATCCAGGAAACATCAGAGGATCATTCCGGGGTGAATCTATCGATAGTCGCCCCGATCCTCAAACGCCTGTTCCACTATATTCGCGAAAGCGACGGCAAAGCAGAGGACTATCTCAGCAGCTGCCGCTCGGAGCTGACCGGGCTACCGAGGGAACCAATGCAACAACTGGCAATCAATCTTGCCCATTTTGATTACGACGCAGCGCTGACCACGTTGACGGCAATTGCCAATCAGATCGGTGTCAATTTATCGTCCGACGGGTAGCAAGCATGAGTTACCGGTATCCTACACAATCATTTCATGAAAAAGGAGGGGCGCATCATGGATGCACTTACCAGGCGTTGTACCGTTCTCATCGTTGATGACACCCCGGACAACATAAGCCTCCTCAAAGCGGCCTTGATGGACGAATATAATATAAAAGTGGCCACCCGGGGATCCAAAGCCCTTGAAATTGCCCGAACAATGCAGGTTGATATCATCCTTTTGGATGTAATGATGCCGGAAATGGACGGCTACGAGACCTGCCGGCGTTTGAAGCAAGATCCCATGACTGCCAGAATTCCGGTCATTTTTGTTACGGCGCGGGGTGAGGTTGACGATGAATCCAAGGGATTTGCCTGCGGCGGCGTTGATTACATCACCAAACCGATCAGGTCTGCCATCGTACGGGCCCGGGTTAAAACCCATCTGGCGCTCTTTGACCAGAACCGTGCCCTGGAAAAACGGGTTCAGGAACGTACCGCCGAACTCAATTCCACCCGCCTGGAAATCCTTAATCGACTGGGACGGGCGGCTGAGTACAAGGATAATGAAACCGGCCTGCATGTCATCCGCATGAGCCATTTCTGCAAAATCATAGCCCTCGAATACGGTCTCCCGGAAGAGGATGCGGATCTGCTGCTCCACGTTTCTCCCATGCACGACATCGGTAAAATCGGCATCCCCGACCGGGTTCTGCTCAAACCGGGGTGGTTGGATGCGGAAGAACGAAAGATCATCGAGACCCATTGCGACATCGGTCGCAAGATCATCGGTTCACACACCTCAAGCCTGCTGAATTCCGCCGCCATGGTTGCCTATACCCATCACGAGAAATGGGACGGCAGCGGCTATCCGCAAGGACTGCGTGACGTTGAAATACCGCTGTTCAGCCGGATTCTCGCCATTGCCGATGTTTTTGACGCTCTTACCAGCGTACGTCCGTACAAGAAGGCCTGGCCGATTGAAGAGGCGATCACGGAGATCAAGCGCACCAGTGGTACTCATTTCGACCCCGCATTGGTTGAGGTCTTTCTCCGCTGCCTCCCGGAGATTATCGAGGTGAAACACCATTTTGAGGACGATCTGGCGCCTTTGAACCAACCGGAGACGTAAGTCATGATCACCCCCCCCACACCCTTGACAATTTCTCCGGCCACATTTCTCAAGCGGCTGGCAGCGGGAGTCATTCTGTCCAACCTGTTTGTGATCGCTCTGATGGCGCTTGCATTGCGCCAGAGCAGGATTCAATACGAGGAGCGGGCCATAATCTCAACCCGGAATCTGTCGCAAATGCTGGAGCAGAATCTGGTGGGTACCATCGAAAAGGTTGATCTGGCGCTATCTGACATTGCGTTTGACGCTGAGCAACAGCTGGCAAACGGAGACATTACCCCCCGTGAATTAAACTCTCATATTTCCCAACTATCCGCTAAAATCCCGGAAATTGACGGCTTGCGCATGACCAACGCGGACGGTGATGCAATCTATGGCACCGGACTGCTCCCCGGCACACGTTACAACATGTCCGACCGTGATTATTACCTGCATGCCCGTAACAATCCAAACGGCAAGCTTTTCGTATCCAAACCGGTATTCGGAAGGATCGCACAAAAATGGGTATTGCATATCAGCCGCCGGGTCAACAATCCGGATGGTTCCTTTGCCGGCGTCGTCTATGCGCCGATTGCACTGAATCATTTTCATACGTTGTTCGCCCGCATCAATATCGGAAGTAACGGGAAAATCGTCCTGCTTGATGGCGACAAAGGGGTGATTGTCCGCTATCCCGAATCCCAGGATACGGGACGCATTATCGGCCAGAAGACGTTATCACGCACCTTGGAGCAACTGCTGCAATCCGGCCTGACCTCCGGGAGCTACAAGGCTCTCACCGGCTCGGACAAGATCGAACGCAGGGTTTCCTATCGCAAGGTAGATCAATATCCGCTCTACATTATCGTCAGCTTCGCCTCGAAAGACTACCTGGCCGCATGGCACAGCGTGGTTACGTCGGCCCTGTGGCTGGAGGCGTTTTTTGCATTCTCTTCGCTACTCTCATCCTGGCTGATTTACCGGAACTGGAAGCGGAGAAGAGTTGCCGTTGAGGAGCTGGTCACCAGCAAGGAACAAATCCGGATCCTGCTTGAATCAACCGCCGAAGCGATCTACGGCGTTGACCTTCAAGGTTGTTGCATCTTTGCCAACCCCGCCTGCATCAGAATGCTCGGTTATGACCATGCGAATGAACTGCTGGGCAAACAGCTACATGATCTTTGCCACCACTCCTATCCTGACGGTTCCCCTTATCCGGTTACGGCCTGCAGTATTTCCAATTCATTCAAACAGGGGATCGCAACCCACCTGGATGACGAGCTGTACTGGCGCAAGGACGGCAGCAGTTTTCCGATTGAATGCTGGACATATCCGCAAATCAAGAACAACAAAACTGTCGGAACGGTCGTGACATTTGTAGATATCACCGAGCGGAAGCATGCGGAAGAGGAGTTGCGCACCTCCCGTCAGCAACTGTTTGACATCATCGATTTTCTACCGGACGCTACATTTGTAATCGATGCAGCAGGAACGGTGATTGCCTGGAACAGAGCAATCGAGGAGATGACCGGTGTTGGCAAACAGGAGATGCTGGGACAGGGGGACCACGCCTGCACAGTTCCGTTCTATGGCATACGAAGGGCACATCTGATCGACATGCTTGATGTTGATGATGCCGAACTGGGACGTAACTACCAGCATATCCAGCGCAAGGGGAACTCACTGTATGCCGAGGCATTTACACCTGCCTTGTATAACGGAAAAGGGGCCTACGTTTGGGCGACGGTAGCCCCCCTATATAACAGCAATGGTTTACGCATCGGTGCAATCGAATCTATCCGCGATATCAGTGAGCAAAAACAGGCCGAGGCGATCATCGCAGAGTACCGGGAGCACCTGGAACAACTGGTCGAATTACGTACTCAGGAATTGGTTGCAGCCAAAGAGGCGGCAGAGACAGCCAATCGTGCCAAGAGCGAATTCATGGCCAACATGAGCCACGAATTCCGGACGCCACTCAATGCCATCATCGGTTTCGCCGAACTGACGCTGCAGAATCAGCTGCCGGACAAGGCGCAGAGCCATGTCAAAAACATTGCCAACGCCGGAAATTCCTTGCTCGGGCTGGTCAATAACATCCTGGACTTTTCCCGCTCGGAGGAAGGTACGTTTGAGCTGGAACGTTCACGTTTTCAACTGGACCAGCTGCTGAGCCAGGTAATTCCCGCCACCCTGCACAAAGCTCTGGAAAAGAGACTTGACTTCCTGCTCTCCATTGCTCCCGACCTGCCGCAACTGTTGGATGGCGACCCGCGGCGCCTTAAACAAGTGATCTCCCATCTGCTTGAGAATGCCATCAAATTTACGGCCAGAGGTGAAGTGGAACTGGGATTAAACCTGATGGAACAGAGCGGAGACATGGTAACACTTCGTTTCATGGTGCGAGACAGCGGCATCGGCATTCGCCCGGATCAAATGGAACGGCTTTTTCAGTCATTCACCCAGATTGATGGTTCTGCTACCCGCAGTTTCGGTGGAACCGGGGTCGGGCTGGTGATATGCCGCCGCCTGGCACAATTAATGGGAGGTGACATAACGGTGGAGAGTAGTCCGGGAAATGGAAGCGCCTTTACCTTTATGGCACGCTTCAACTATCTCCCGGCGGGAATTAGCACAATATCGCACGAGACACCAAATCACCGGTTCTGTCCTGAATTTCCCTGGATTGACACCGGCTACACCGGGCGCTGGGCAAGCGAGAACGGAATGCTCTACCGCAGCGTCATCCACAAATTCAGGAGAGAACACCACGATATTACCCATCGACTCGTAGCTGCCATAGCAGCAGGCAACCAACAAGAGGCCGGACAAATCATACAAACCCTGTCCGGTCTGGCCGGTACTCTGGGTGTTACGGCCATCTCGCAGGGCGCCCTGGAAGTCGAGCGGACACTCCTGCGCAGCAAGGATCCATCCGAGCCCCTTGAACACCTGACGCTCGTCTTCAACCGTTTGATGGAGCAATTGGCTTCCATCGCAGGCGATACGAGCAAGCCAGCCGGCAACAAGGTCAGTCACAACGAAATTTACTCGACTCTGGAACAGCTGGAACAATACGCACACGACTGTGACGGAGAAACCTACGTCTATTTCGAGTCGGTTATTGCCGCACTCCGCTTGGAGCTTCCGGCCGCTCCCTGGGATGAAATTGCGAGACTGCTGGAACAGTACGAGTTTGACGAGGCAGCCAGGCTGATACGGAAGGTTATTGAGACCCTGGCACCACCATCTTGAGTTACTACCTGATTTACGATTTGCCTACGGAGTTCACCATGAAAAACGACCAGAGAGTCAAAGAGTTGTATGTTCCGATCGCCCTGGAAAGTATCGAGCCGGTAATCTTTCCCGATGTCGCTCTCTACATCAAAACCGGAACAAATTATGTCCTTTACAAGAGCAATGGCCGGGATTTCTCCGGTATTGACCACACCCGTCTGGCCAAGAACGGGGTGGAGTTCGTGTACGTTTCCGTGGATGACATTGATGTTATCAACCATCACATGGAGAGTAACGCTGAACGGATGCTGAAGAGCAATGCCTTGACGTCACAGGCCAAGGGAAAAGTGATCTACCAGACTTCGATCAACTTTGTGGGGGATGTTTTCAATAACCCGGGGAAATCAAGCGACCTGGAACGCACCAAGCGTCTGATTGAAAACCTGATGCTGTACATTTCGGAAAACCCCGATGCGATCAGTTCACTGGAATGCGTGATGTCGCACAATTATCACACCTTTGTGCATTCACTACAGGTGGCGTCACTCACGCTGCTGATGCATTCCGAGGCCTATACACTTTCACATGACGAGATGCTTGATGTTGGCGCTGGCGCCATTCTGCATGACTTCGGCAAGATCTTCGTCCCCCAGGAAATACTGAACAAAAATGGCCGTCTGAGTGATGGCGAAATTGAGATCCTGAAGCGGCACCCGGAGGACGGATATGTCTATTTACAACAGAAAGGGTGCCTCTCTCCCGTATCGCTGTCGATTGTCAGGCTCCATCACGAACGATGCAACGGCAGCGGTTACCCTCTCAAGCTGACTAGCATGGATATCCCTCGTAGCGCTCAGGTTACCGGGGTTGCAGATGTGTTCTGCGCGCTCACCACCGACAGGAACGGCAACAAGACCATGGCGCCGCATATTGCTGTCCAGATCATGCGGTATGAAATGCAAGGCGCTTTTGCTCCACACCTGCTGGACACGCTCGAAAAACTGGTCTGCAACGAAGATTTCCAGCAGATCATCCTGTAAAACGACACCACAATGCCACCTGTATCCGGGACATACCAGCCATGACAACCAGCTACATCGACCTTCATATCCATTCCAGCTACTCCGATGGCGTTCTTTCCCCCAGCGAACTGGTGGAACGGGCAAAGCGGCTGCAGATTGCCACCATCGCCCTGGCTGACCATGATACCGTGGGTGGAATTGGGGAGGCGATCGTCACGGGAGAACAACTGGGGGTTTCAATCATCCCGGCGGTTGAACTGTCGGTTGAATACGGGAGTTGGCAGGATGTCCATCTGCTCGGTTACGGCATTGATTACAACAATGACCGTCTGATTGAGCGGTTGAACAGTTTTCGCCAACAACGGGAACATCGCAATCAGGTAATCCTGGAACGGGTAAATCAGAGGTTGATCAACGAAGGACGGGCACCGCTACTCCTTTCCCAGGTGCTCAGCTACGCCCGCGACACCATCGGCAGGCCACACATTGCCCGGGCCCTGCTGGAAAAACGTTACGTATCTTCGGTGGAAGACGCGTTTCGCCGTTATCTGAAACCGTGCAATGTTCCCAAATTCTACTGGCCGATTGTTGACGCCATGGCAATGATCAGAGAAGTTGGCGGCTGCGCCGTGCTGGCGCACCCCACCTCGATTACATCCGACCGCCAGGAACTGGAAAAGATTATTCGGGAGCTGGTTGAGCTCGGTTTGGCAGGAATCGAGGTACACAACAATCTTGCCCAACTCGATGAGCAGGAGCGCCTCCGCCGTTTGGCGCTCAGCCTGGGAATCATCAGCACCGCCGGTTCCGATTTTCACGGCATTGAAGAGGGGCTCGAAATGGGAAAGGGGCGAGGAGGCATGCGTTTTAACACATCCCTGCTCGCCCCTCTGTATGCTGCTTTGGCACAAAGGCCACTCTAGCAGTTCTCAGTTTTTGTCTTTATACGCCTTGTAATTGATAACCTGAATATCCTCCGACAACGCCTTGACCCCTTTGACCGCCGCCACAATCTTGAGTGCTGCTTTCTTCTCATTTTCAGAAGCAATATAGCCACTTACTTCGACATCGCCCTTATTGGCCTTGATGGTAAAGGGGCGATAATCAAGTTCGCTCGCATTAAGCAGTGCGGTTTCAATCCTCTTGACCAGCAGCATGTTATCAATCAGCTCGATGTACTGTTTTTCCGGATCTTTCAACGCCGGATCCTTGACTGCCGATATGATCGTATCCACCATGGCATCGTTGGAAAGGCGTGAGGTATTAAAAGTCAGGTCGTATTCCAGCGGATCGTGCCAGTCACGATCGAAATAGAAATGAATAAAGCCACCACGCTGATGGTCGCTGCGACGAATCAGGGAGGCCGCCATGTCAGGATCAATCCATTCCCGTTCGGCAAAACGCTCGACCCGCTCATCAAAATCAGCAATAAAACGAAGGCGCAGCATATTTTTGCACCCGACCAGCAGATCCTGGCCACCACGCCCGTAAATTACCACATTCCCCTTGCGGGCAAAATCGAGAATAATCTGTTCAACGGTATTGAGCGCAGCAGCACGCTTACGATCCTCGGCAGTGATATAGGAGGGAGGTTTTTCATCAACCAGTTGCAGGATTTCAGGCGAGAGCCCGTATTTGGAAGCAACCGACGCAATACAACTTCCATCAACCAAAGTGTATTTCAACTTTTGCGCAATATCTTCGGCGATGTGATATGCGCCGGTTCCCATCTCACGTGAAACTGTGATAATTGCCATCTATCATCCTCCAAATCAGATACAAATAACTACGTGGTTATAGCACGTTGTGTTTGCGTAAACAAGCAGGTAATGCTACCGTAACCAGCGTTCCCACCCTTGTTATGGAGTATCTCCCTTGCCAGACTATTTGCACTTCATACTGCGTTTTGCCTGCTTTGCCATTTTTCATTCGCTGTTTGCCGCCAGACGGTTCAAACAACTGCTGGCAAACAAGCGGGGGGAACAGCCGCGGTGGTATCGGTTGGCCTATAATCTGCTCTCCCTGCTGCTGTTCTGCTACGTCATGGCTGACCGACACAACTCGGCCGTACTTTACTTTGTGCCAGGTGCCTGGAGCCTGCTCCTGTATGCCGCCCAACTGGTGGTGGCGGCACTGCTCCTGCAATCGCTTCGTCAAACCGACCTGGCGGATTTTCTCGGATTCCGGCAACTCCATCATAACCCGTCACCACCTCGACTGATTTCCAGTGGTTGGTATGGCCGGGTACGACATCCGTTATACTTTTTTTCACTGTTGTTCATGGTATTGAACCCGGTCATGACCTTGCAGTGGGGACTGTTGATTGCCTGTTCCCTGATGTACTTCGTGATCGGCGCCCTGGTCGAAGAGCAGCGTCTGCTGGCCCAATTTGGTGACGCCTACCATGCCTACCAACAAGCCGTACCGTTTTTAGTTCCCCGCCTGTTTCCCCGCGGGCCGATGTCACATCGCAGCGGCAATCGCGGAGAGCGTGATCGCTAGCAAAACTATACCGAGGCGGACAATTTGAGACTGACTTCCTTGATCCCCTCCAGTTCAGCCACCCTTTCAAGCATGCCGCACCCCAGCTCTTTACCTCGCATTTTCACCTGCAACTCGTACAACAGTTCACCGGAAACCGGACGGCGCTCCATGCCGACCGCAGCCATGGTCATACCGCACGACGAGACAATCTCGGACACACGCTCCAGCTGTCCCGGAACATCACGGCTGCTCACCAGCAACATGGCATAGTGATCATGGGAAAGCTGCCCCTCGATTTTTTTGAGCGCAATCAGACTGATCAGGGAAATGGCCGTCACAAAGGATGCCAGCACAAACAGCCCCAGTCCGCAGGCCACCCCCACCGCCGCCGCTACCCACAAACAGGCCGCCGTGGTCAGCCCACGGATTGAGCCCCGTTCGCGCATGATCGCTCCTGCGCCCAGAAACCCGATCCCGGTAACGACCTGGGCAGCGACCCGTCCCGGATCAACACCAACCACGCCGCTACCGCTGAAATTTCCATACAGGCGATAGAAACTGATGGAAACAATCACAAACAGGGCTGAACCGAGGGAGACCAGCAAATGGGTGCGAAAACCGGCCGGACGTCCATGGATCTCACGTTCCAGCCCGATCAGGCCGCCACAGAATGATGCCAGCAGCAACCGCCCTGCCATGGAAAGATCGAAGTCAGCCGGTGACATGCCGCTTACTCCTCAACCAGGGAAATTGACAACATTAAACGACGGACCGCTCCCCCGGCGGCAATCTGCAACGGCAGGCGCAGACGGCCATCAGAGTCAACCTGCGGTTCTCCCATGGTCACCAGCGGCACAACCGCCGCCCCATCTCCCCGCTGCTCTTCCCGAGCGAAAACCTGAACCGGCTGCGGCTGTTCAATTGCTACCATTTCAGCCGCAACCGGCAGTGCAAGCTCCGCTTCCTGCGGTTGGGGGATGGCTGCAGCAATTTCCGGCGCGGCAGAAACAGGCGCATCCCCCGGCAAAGGGAGACCCTCGGACAAGCTCGGATCGGCACTGATGCGGGCCATGATTGCCGGAGAGATCCGGGCCAGCGCTTCCAGCACCCCTTCCCCAACTGACGGTTTGGCCGGGCAGACCGGAATCCCCCCCATGCCAAGCGACTGACACAGTTCATCAGCCGCATATCCGTTTTCATGCTGGCTGATCTGCAGCACCACCGGCATATCATTCAGACTCAACCCATAGCCACCGATAAAATTACGCAAGCGTGCGATAGACTCCTGTTCCGGCATCAACTGATGCACGGCATCGGAAGCGGTCAGGATAACACCGTCAGCCCCCTTAAGTGTCATTTTCCAGGCCGCCGGATTGGTAACCTCCCCCGACAAGGTGTAGACATGAAAACGAACCCGGAATCCGCCAAACAAGGGGGTTTCAAAGGGAGTGAAATCGAAGAACTGCAGCAAATTACCGGCAGTTGTCATGGTTTTGAATTCGCCCCGTAACGACGGTTTCAGACGTTCGTACAGATAGCGCATGGAGGTTGATTTCCCCGACCCCGCTGTTCCGTAATACACAATCTTGGCATTAATCTCACGTTTGGCTTTATTGATGATTGCCATCCGCACTCCTGACTTGTAGATAGTTATCGTTTTTTGGCCAGCAACATGCGTTTGGCCTGGGTTGAAAGGACCGACGAGATATTTTTACTTTTGGCATAACCGGCCAGATCCTTGACATCAAGCGATGCCAGATAGCGCAACGCATTGGGAAGCGGTGTTTTGGGACAGTCGATCAAAGCCTTGCGGATTTTGTAGTTTTTAACCCACTCTTTGTTGGCGCAGATAATACGAACAATCTCATCATTCTGCACACCGACCTTGAGGATCGTCAGAATTTCCCCATCCGTAATACGCGGGTTCTTGACCACTCCCCCGGAGACCAGCTTGTTGGCATCCTTGATCAGCAATGAACGCCACTCTTTGTCGCCGGTCAGGGCCATCTTGATTTTTTCACCGATCCCCATCACCTGCGCCATGCGGTATTTACTCTGAAACTCTTCAGCTGCTTCGTTGACCGGCTCCAGTTCATCCTCATCATCCGTCAGCTCTTCCTGCAGCGGCGTCTCTGCCAGGAATTCAGCGGTCAGCACGTCAAGGTCTGACTCAGAGAGTGCCGTTTCATCAATCAGGGGAGATTCTTCAGCAACAATAACAGCAGCAACCGCCGGGCGCGCGCCATGCACCCGGACAATCAGATCCCGCACCCCCGGCTGAACAGCGGAGGAACGGAGGTATGAACAGAGAATTTCATCGGGAAGCGCCAGGAAGAGCGTACGGGCAGACTCTTTAATGCCGGGATCAGGGTCATTCACCAGGCAAAACAACAGCATCAACTGATCGTGGGGGGAGAGCGCCGCTGCTGCGGCAAGTCCGCGACGCTTTTCTTCCACTCCGACACCGCGCCGGACATACCCCGCGACTGCCGGAGATATACTCAAGGTAATTTTTTCTGCCATTGATGTTACTGCTGTTTCAGCGTGGCGGTCAGGCCGGCGCTCTTCAGTTTTTTGAGGGCCGCATCGGCTGTTTTCTTGTCCGTAAAGCTACCGGCAGTCAGGAGTCTGCTCGGCAGAGCGACCTCGACATGTTTCAATGTCAGACGATACCCGGCAGCAGCCAGGCGTTCTCTTTCCGAAGCAGCGCGGGCATCCAGCAGATAGGAACCGGCATAGACGACAAATTTACCGCCATGGTCAATCACAAAACCATCGGAGGTATACTTTTTCAGTTTTTCCAGTTCTGCCTGGGCAGCGGTTCGGTTACCGAATTCCGCCACCTGCAAACGATTCATGGCAGCCTTTTTACGTCCGGCCGATTGCACATTCGCTTCCAGGCCGGCCTTGCGAACCTTTACCAGGTCGGTTGCCAGCGCTTCCTCCAGCACGTAATTTCCCACCACCAGTTGCCACGGTCCGTTTGAGGCCGGCTTGGCATTCGGTTCCGGCTTGTCAACACTCCTGGCAACTGCCGGTTTCTTCGCTTTCGAAGCTGCCGGTGCTTTAGCATCAGCAGCTTTGGCAGCGCCACCCTTGTCGCTAACCGCAGCAGCAACTGGAGCGGTAGCTGCGGTTTTTTTCGCATCCGGCGCCTTGACGGCAGCAAGCGCCGGTTTCTTTTCAGCTGCTTTTTTCTCGACCGGCTTCGGCGCTTCCACCTTGGGAACTGCAGCGGCAGGAGCAGGCTTGGCAGCAGCAACCGGCTTGGGAGCAGGAACTGTGGCGGCGGTTTTTGCAGCGGGGGCAGCAGGAACGGCAGCAGTTTTCGGCGCCTCGTTCTTGACCGGTGCAGCTGCTTTGGCCGCCGTATCCGCCTTGACCGCCGTTTCTGCCGGAGCAGCCGTTCCATCACGGGGAGGGAGCGGTTTTTTAACCACCTGTTGCGGTGGGGGAGCAACCGGAGGCGGTTCCTGTTGTGGTTTGATCAGGCCGGTAAAAAAGTAAACATAGCCAAAACCACCCAGCAGAATCACCAACAAAACCAGCTTGGCACTCTGACTTTTTTTGGAGTCCTGTTGATCACCAGCATCGTGCTGCTCAGAACCTTTACTGAACTTGAAATCCATTGCTTGATCTCCTAATGCTTTATTTTCCCGCCTGGGCTTCGGCGATGACTTTTTGAGACAGATGATTCGGCATTTCTTCGTAATGGGAGAACTCGGTACTGAACAGTCCCCGGTCGCTGGTCATGGATTTCAGATCATTGGAGTAGGCGAGTATTTCCGACATCGGCACCACCGCGCGGATAATCTGGGAATTGGCCTTCGGTTCAACCCCAACCACCTTGCCGCGCCGCGAATTGAGATCGCCAATCACATCCCCCATATTTTCATCAGGAACCGTGACCTTCAGATTCACCACCGGCTCCAGCAGGACCGGCTTGCACATCTCCATTGCCTTTTTGAATGCCATGGAACCGGCCACCTTGAACGCCATCTCCGACGAATCAACCGTATGAAAGGAGCCATCGTACAAGGCTACCCTGAAATCAACCACCGGGTATCCCGCCAGAAAGCCTTCCAGCGAAGCATCCTGGATCCCCTTGTCCACCGCCGGGATATACTGGCGCGGGATGACACCACCGACAATCTTGTCGTCGAAAACATACCCTTCGCCACGGCAGGTGGGGCTCATCTCAATCCAGCAATCACCGTACTGACCACGACCGCCCGACTGCTTCTTGTATTTCCCCTGAACCTTGGCACTGCCGCGAATCGTCTCCAGATAGGGAACCTTCGGTGTTTTCAGCAGCACCTCCACACCGAACTTGCGCTTCAGTTTTTCCACGATCACCTCCAGGTGCACCTGCCCCATACCGGAGATGATAAATTCCTTGGTCTGGCTGTCGCGGTGCGACTCCAGGGTTGGTTCTTCCTCGATCATGCGATGCAGGGCGTTGTGGATCTTATCCTCATCGGCCTTGGTTTTCGGTTCGATGGCATAGGAGATTACCGGCAACAGCTGTTTGGCAGCTTCATAGACAATCGGCTTGGCAGGATCGCAGAGCGTATCGCCGGTAACCGTTTCCTTCAGCTTGGCTACTGCCACAATATCACCGGCCACCGCCTGTTTGATCGGGTGTTGTTTTTTACCTTCCAACTCGTAAATCTGCCCGATCCGCTCTTCCACCCCTTTGGTGGAGTTCCAGATCGTGGAATCGGAGTTGAGCACGCCGGAATAGACCCGGAAAATCGTGATCTTGCCGGTATAGGGATCGGAGGTGGTTTTGAACACCAGCGCCGAGAACGGCTCCGCCTCATCGGCGCCCCGCTCGACGATTTCCTCGGTTTTCGGATTGGTACCGACCGCACGGGTACGGTCCAGGGGAGAGGGAAGATAGCTGCAAACCGCATCCAGCAACTGCTTGACACCGATATTGGTGGTGGCGGAACCACACAGCACCGCCGTAAAGGTGTTGCGCATGGTGCCGACCCGCAAGCCATCCAGAATTTCATCCTGGGTCAGTTCGCCATTCTCCAGATATTTTTCCGTCAGGGCATCGTACGCCTCGGCCACCACCTCGACCATCTGCTCGCGCAAGCGTCCTGCTTCGTCCAGATATTCGGCCGGAATATCGCCAACCGTACATGCGCCGGAACCATCCTTGGCATAGCGATGGGCCTGCATGGTAATCAGATCGACCACCCCTTCAAAATCGGCTTCCGCGCCGAGCGGCATCTGAATCGCCACGCCACGCGCTCCCAACGATTTTTCCATATCATCGATGGCGCGCAGGAAGCTGGCGCGCTCCCGGTCCATCTTGTTCACAAAGGCGATGCGGGGGATCTCGAATTCATTGGCCCAGCTCCAGATCTCCTCGGTCTGCGCCTTGACACCGGAAATGGCGGAAAGAATAATCACCGCGCCATCCAGTGCCCGCATACAGGCCCGGGTATCGGCAATGAAATTGCCATAACCGGGGGTATCGACAAAATGAATCGAATGGTCGTTCCAGACACAGTGATCAAGAGATGAGGTAATGGAAATCTTGCGTTTGATCTCTTCCGGTTCAAAATCCATGGTCGACGTACCATCGTCAACCTTGCCGAGACGGTCAATCATACCGGTATCAAAAAGAATTGCTTCTGCCAGCGATGTCTTGCCTGCGCCACCGTGCGCCACAATACCAAGGTTACGGATTTTTGCTGTATCAACAGTTCCCATTGCACTGCCTCCTCAATTTCAAAGTGATGAACAGACAGGTTTGTATACCAAATACACCGTGTGTTGTCATCTAGTTGTTTCAACAGTGCAACAGAGCTACGGATAAACGTAATAATCGCTTGACAGCCATACTGGAAAGCGTATAACCGCTCCACACAGCAGCCGAGATTCGCCCACCAAGGCGAATACGGGGGACCCAGTCAACAGGGGCGTATTCCGGCAGCAACGCCGGAAAGGGAACTTCCAATCCCGAGCCCGTCAGCTAACCTCGTAGGCATCCAGGAAGGGCTAGACAGCGGATATATCGCCGCCGGTTCATGTCGGCGGCTTTTCCTATTCCGGTTCCGCGGGTCAGCCTGTACACACGAGTGCAGGAGGTTACATCCATGCAGAAACATCACGCAGGTTCCTACTGGGGCGGCATCGTCAAGGCCCTGGGGCTGGTATTCGGCGACATCGGCACCAGCCCGATCTACACCCTGACCGTTATCGTTACCCTCACCAAACCATCACAACAGAGCATTTACGGCATCATTTCCCTGATCGTCTGGACCCTGGTCACCCTGGTCATGGTGGAATACGCCTGGTTGGCCATGAGCCTGGGACGCAAGGGAGAAGGTGGCACGATCGTGCTGCGCGAGATCCTGGTGCGCATGCTCAAACCGGGACGCAAGCTGGCGTTTGTGACCTTCCTCTCCTACGTCGGCATCTGCCTGTTGATCGGTGACGGCGTCATCACCCCGGCCATCTCGATCCTCTCGGCAGTGGAAGGCTTGGTGCTGATCCCCGCCCTGGAACAGACCTCACAGGGGATACTGATCCTGATCGCCGCCATCATTGCCGTGGGGCTGTTCGTTTTCCAGAACAAGGGGACCGACAAGGTCGCCACCGCCTTCGGACCGATCATGGTGGTCTGGTTCCTGGCGCTGACCATCTCCGGTGCTATCTCGATTGCCGACCATCCGGTGATTTTCAAGGCGCTCTCCCCCTGGTATGCCGCCCGCTTCCTGTACGACAACGGCCTGGCCGGCTTCTTTGTCCTTTCGGAAGTCATACTCTGCGCCACCGGCGGTGAAGCGCTCTACGCCGACATGGGGCACCTGGGACGCAAGCCGATCGTGCGCGCCTGGTACTTCGTCTTCGCCGCCCTGGTGGTCAACTATCTCGGCCAGGGGGCCTACATCATTACTCATCCGGACGCCAAGAACATCCTGTTCGGCATGGTACGCAACGAAGCTGCCCTGCTCTACATCCCCTTTCTGCTCCTGACCGTAGTCGCCACCGTGATCGCTTCCCAGGCCTTGATCAGCGGGGTATTCTCCATCGTCTACCAGGGGATCACCACCCGCATCCTGCCGCTCTTGAAAGTAGATTACACCTCCACTCACCTCAAGTCGCAGATCTACATCAGCTCGGTCAACTGGGGACTGCTGGTAATGGTGATCATCATCATGATCGTCTTCAAAAGCTCCGAGCATCTGGCAGCCGCCTACGGCCTGGCAGTCACCGGAACCATGACTATCACCGGCATCATGATGACCATGATCTACGCCCACACCACCAAGAAGTGGAAGGTTCCGATCGCCGTACTGGTCACGCTGCTCGACTTTGCCTTTTTGATCGCCAACCTGAACAAGTTCCCCCACGGCGGCTACTGGTCACTGGTGCTGGCTGCTATCCCATTCATCACCATCCTAGTATGGACCAACGGTCAGCGCGCCCTTTACCGGGCTCTGAAACCGTTGGATTTTGACACCTTCGAGCTGGCCTACGGTCAAATCTACGCCAAGGACAAGAACATCCCGGGCACAGCCCTGTTCTTTGTCAAGGAGTGGAACGTGATCCCCCCCTACCTGGTGCACTGCATCATCCGCAGCAATATCATTTACGAACGGAATGTACTGATTTCCATCGTGCGTACCGACGAGCCGTACGGCCTGGAAACCAAGCTGACCAGCGGGCTGACCACCGGCATGGACGCCATCGAGATCCAGGTCGGCTACATGGAGATCCTGGATATCGAAAGCATCCTGAAGGAAAACGGCATTCAGGAGAAAGTGATCTTCTACGGCATAGAGGACATCTCGACCGAGAATCCGATCTGGCAGTTTTTCTCCACCATCAAGCGCCAGACCCCCAATTTTGTGCAGTTCAACCGCCTGCCAGCCGCCAAGCTGCAGGGAGTGGTGACCAGGGTGGAGATGTAACACACCCCATGGAATTACGGGATCAAATCAGGTATAAGGTGTGGGCGGCAGCGATGCCGCCCATTTTTTGTTTGCAAGAGGTGCCCAAGGTATCAAGATTTTGTCCCTAAACCCTCGACAGCTGTGACAGCATGGGATATAAGAACAACCGCAATTTATTGAAACTCCCGGCAGCCAAGCTGCAGGGAGTTGTCACCAGAGTGGAGATGTAATGATTAACTGGATTCTTTTACTGGTTGCCCTGGGGATCATCCTGCTCGGCGCCACCGTATTCACCAATGGCCTGGAATGGTTCGGCAAGAAAATGAAAATGTCGGACGGAGCGGTGGGGAGCATCTTTGCTGCGGTCGGAACAGCACTGCCGGAGACACTGGTGCCAATTGTCGCCATCCTGTTCGGAACAGGCGGCAGCGGCCACGCCATCGGGGTCGGCGCCATCATCGGCGCACCGTTCATGCTCGGCACCCTGGCACTGTTCATCAGCGGCGTGGCGGTCATGCTCAATCGTAAAAAACGGGACGACTACCCGGTCATGCGGGTTGATACGGTCGTCATGCGGCGCGACATGGAATATTTTATGATCCTGTACGCCATCGCCATTGCTGCCAGCTTCCTTGGCGGGCATCCGGTCATCAAGACCTTTATCGCCATCACCCTGGTGCTGGCCTACGGCGGTTACGTGCTCAAAACCCTCAGGGGGGGCGGCGAACCGGAAGAACACGAAATCGAAGAGTCGGAAATCGATCCGTGCTATTTTGCCCCCAAATCCCATGATCCGGCCATGATGATCATCGGCTTCCAGGTGTTCAGTTCGCTGCTGCTGATCGTGTGGGGTTCCTATATTTTTGTGGAGAAAGTACAGATCATCTCGCTCGCCATGGGGATTTCACCCATGATCCTGGCCATGATCATCGCCCCGATCGCCACCGAGCTGCCGGAGAAGTTCAACAGCGTGATCTGGATCGGCAAGGGTAAGGACACCCTGGCGATCGGCAACGTCACCGGCGCCATGGTGTTCCAGGGCTCCATGATTACCGCCATCGGCATCATGATGACCGACTGGCAACTCAACACCGCCGCCCTGCTGACAGTCGCCCTCACCTTTGCCTCGGTCGGCGCGGCCTACCTGCAGATCCGCTGGAAAAAACACCTGACCCCCGGCACCTTGCTGGTGGGCGGCCTGTTTTACGGCATGTTTCTGCTGCTGATTTTTCTCGGGAAGATCTAAGTGACAAACGAAACCATCGTAGCGCTCAAAGTTGATGTGGATACCTACGCCGGAACACGGGACGGGGTACCGAATCTGCTGGCTGACATGGCGCGGTTCAACGCCAGGGCAACCTTCTATTTTTCCATGGGACCGGACAATTCCGGCAAGGCGATCCGGCGGATCTTTACCCGTCCCGGTTTTCTGAAGAAAATGCTGCGCACCAAGGCACCCTCGGCCTACGGCATCAAAACCATGCTCTACGGCACCCTGCTGCCGGCCCCGATGATTGCCGAATCGTTCCCGGAAGTGCTGCGTGAAACCGAACGCCAGGGGCATGAGGCCGGTATCCATTGCTGGGATCATGTCAAATGGCACGATTACCTCCCCTGGTTTCCCAAGCAGACCACCGCCATGGAACTGGGGAAGGCGAGCGCCCTGTTTCAGGAGATTCTGGGACACCGGGCTGTTACCACTGCCGCGCCCGGCTGGACCGTGACCCCCGATTCGCTGGAAGTGCAGGACGCCCTGTCACTCTGTTACTGTAGCGACGGCCGCGGCGAATACCCCTTTTACCCGGTCATGAATGGCCGCCGTTTCCGAACCTTACAGATCCCCTCCACCCTGCCGACCGCCGATGAAATCCTCGGTGAAAACGGCATCACCCCCGACAACATCGATCAATTTTATTTTGACCGGATGAAACCGGGGTTGAATGTCCTGACCATCCATGCCGAGCTGGAGGGGGGCGCCATCCGCCCATCCTTCCGGCGGCTGCTGGAACGGCTGCAATCGGCCGGAATCCGCTGCATCACCCTGGCAGAGGCGGCACAACAGCTATCCGAAATTCCCGCCTGCGAGCTAAGCATGGGAGAGATCCCCGGCCGGGCCGGCCAGGTGGCACTGCAGGGAGAGCCGATCCCATGATCTGCCGCTACTTCCAGGTGCAGCACCGCGACATGGTCTTCCTCAAATTCATCCTGGAAGCGTATGAAGGGATGAATGTCATGAGCACGGTGGACAACAAGGGGGGGATCATCCGTATCGCCATCATGCCCGGCTTTGAGGATGACATGGAACAACTGTTGGTGGAGCTGGGGAAACAGGTGTCGATGATTGCGGTTGATTGGGTGGCGCCGGAGCAGCATGACGGCAAAAAAGTTTGTTCTTTCTGACGCGGATTCGGTATACTTATCACATGATTACAACAGATATTCCATACACCGTTTCGGTGACTGCCGGCAGCGGATTTCAAAAGCCGGCGCTGAACGACAAGCTCAACGTCACCCCAACAGCATCCCAGCTGCCTCCCGCTCTAGCTGCGTCCGCAAGCGATCAACCGCAACTCGGCATTCAACCTGGCGATCAGACCCTGAACGATTTTCAACCCTATGACGCCAATGGTCAAACGGCTCCGATTAGTGGCCGCCACTCCGGCGAAACGGCTACCCCGGCAACGGTCCCCAAGGTAGCGGAGCAGGAGGCTAAAAACGGTACCACACCCGCGCTAACCAGTGGTGCCACAGCCGACACGCAAAAAAACGAGGATCCGCAACAACAAACTGAAATTGCCAGCTTGAAATCAACCGAAGAAAAAGTCAAGGCGCACGAGGCAGCTCACAAATCTGCCGGCGGAACCATGACCGGCCCGATTTCCTACAGCTACACCCGTGGTCCGGATGGCAAGAACTACGTCACCGGCGGTGAAGTACCGATCCAGATTTCTGCCGGCAAGACCCCTCAGGAAACGGTCAGCCGCATGCAGCAGGTGATCCGGGCCGCACTGGCGCCAGCCGACCCATCACCACAGGATCGGGCCGTGGCTGCCCAGGCAGCGACACTGCAGCAGAAAGCCCGCAGTGACATGTCATCCACCTCCGCCACACAACCTCAGACTCCGACCGGCAAAGTCCAGGAATCGTCCGGGGCTGCAACCGAGCAGACATCTGCCGAGCAACCGTCCACCACCGGAACAGCGCCGGCCATACGATCCCTCAAAACCGCATCCGGCAACCGATCCCACGCCATCTCGGTCTATGCCTGACCGAATTACCATGTTTGAACAACAGTATCCCAAATCCACTCTGCTGCTGCGCCAGATTCCATCCCGCGTCACAGTCAGCAACGGTTAATCATGTCCCTACTCCACCTTACCCGCCCCCGCTCGATCCTGGCGCTGCTCCTGACGGTCAACCTGTTGAATTACGTCGATCGCCAGGCGCTGTACGCCGTTTTTCCGCTGATCAAGGCTGACCTGCAGCTTTCCGACACCTCGCTCGGTCTGCTCGGCAGCGCCTTCATGCTCTGTTACATGCTGACCGCGCCGCTGTTCGGCTGGATCGGCGACCGCACCCACCGTCCCCGCCTGGCCAGTGCCGGGCTGCTGGTCTGGAGCATGGCCACCATCCTCTCGGGCATGGCCGGATCGTACCGCTGGCTGCTGGCCGCCCGCTCCCTGGTCGGCATCGGTGAGGCAAGTTTCGGCACGGTCTCTCCCGGACTGGTGGCCGATTGCACCCCCCGTGAGCAACGGGGACGCACACTCTCGATCTTTTTTCTGGCAATTCCGGTCGGCAGTGCCCTCGGCTATGTCCTGGGGGGGACACTGGGGCAGCACTTCGGCTGGCAGAAGGCCTTCCTGATGGTCGGACTCCCCGGACTGCTGCTGACGTTCCCCCTGGCGCTGCTGAAAGAGCCGCACACCACCGCCAACGCCACCGTACGACCGGCTCTCTGCTGGAATACCCTGAAACAGGAGGGGATGACCTTCCTGAACAACAAAACCTACCTCTACGCCACCCTGGCCATGGCTGCCATGACCTTTGCCCTGGGGGGGCTGGCACAGTGGGTGCCATCGTTCCTCCACCGTACCTACGCGCTGGATGTGGCGCGCGGGAACACCCTGTTCGGCGCCATCACCGTGGTGGCAGGGATCGGCGGAACCCTGGGAGGTGGCTGGCTCGGCGACCGCTGGCAACGGGTCAACCCGGCCGGCTACCTGTACGTTTCTGCCGCCGGTTTCCTGCTGGGAGCGCCGTTGACCGCCGTGGCAATTCTGGCCGGTTCGCTCAAGCTCTGCCTGGTGGCCATCTTTGCCGCCGAACTCTGCCTGTTTCTCAACACCGGCCCACTCAACACGGTCCTGATCAATGTGGTGGCGCCCCAACGACGCGCCCTCGGCTTTGCACTCAATATTTTTGTGATCCATGCACTCGGTGATGCCATTTCACCAGCGATCATCGGCGCACTTTCCGATACAGCCGGACTGCAAAAAGGGTTGCTGCTGGCTCCGCTGGCAGTGCTGATCGCCGCCGGTTGTGCCTTGTGGGGCGGCAAGTTCGTGGCCATCGACCAGGGGCGGGTAGAGGAAACTCACGGTTAGTCACGTAGTGAACACGATCCCCCTGAAAAGTTTATGCCGGGCTGTGATCGTCATCCCTGCCCCTCTGCGACTCTGTGGCAGATGTTTTTTCAAGCGTTGATTTGCCCCTCTGCCCTCCTGTGCTATACTCAATCAGGTAGGAATAGTTACCGAGAGCGAGGATTACCATGGCAGCGTACATTGCATACCATTCCCTGGATCGCCTGGTAGAACTGCTACAGCAACAGGGTGAAGTGCACGCCCCGATGCGCGGCGATGACGGTGTGCTGCGTTTTGCCCCGTTAACCTCACTGCAGGCACTCGATCTCGCCGCTCTCCGCACCCTGCTCCCCCCCAAAAAATACCTGTTGCGCCCCCGTGAAACCTGCCTGACCTATCAGACGGATGGCCAGTATCACCAGCCGGAACCGCAGATAACCCCGCTGCTGTTGTTGGGAGTTCATCCCTGCGATCTGGCCGGGATCTCCTACCTGGACCGCATGTTTCTGGGGGATGCGCCGGATCATCTCTACTCGCTGCGGCGGAACGCCCTGACCCTGATCGGCAGCTCGTGTATCCCTGACCAGCAGTGCAGCTGCCAAAACATCAAGACCTCATTGCCCGCCACGTGCGATCTCTTCATGCATGACCTGGGTGACGGCTGGCTGGTGACTGTCCACTCCCGGCGCGGTTCGCAACTGCTGGAGCTGTTGCAGGAGATCGTGGAACCCCGCGATGTTCAGCCGCCGCCGGGAAGCCTCGATTATTTCGGCCAGCAGCAACGTCCCGATCAGTATCCCGAGCCCGACCCAACCCTCCCCCAGTGGCAGGAACTGGCTGATCGCTGTCTGGGATGTGGCGCCTGTTCCATCTGCTGTCCGACCTGCTACTGCTTTGATGTCCTGGAATGCAGCGGTGTCGAGGGGTGTACGGCCGAGCGGGTGCGCAGCTGGGACAATTGCCTCTACCAGAACCACAGCCGGGTGGCAGGCGGCTTCTATTTCCAGAAAAACCGCGCCCAGCGCTTCCGCTACCGCTATCAGCACAAATACCGGGGGTTCGGGCCGCTCCACGATATCCCCTCCTGCGTCGGTTGCGGACGCTGCCTGAGCAACTGCCCGAGCGGCATCGACCTGCGCCCGCTGGCGGAATTCATGAAGGGAAAACGGACATGAACGCCCAGATCCCCCTGACAGCCACCATCACCAGCATCAGCAGTTTGACTGCCGACACCTCGCTCTATACCCTGACCTGTCCTGCAGCAGCAATTAACGACCGGAGCGGTCACAATCCGCTGATCTTTCTCCCCGGCCAGTTTCTGCAGCTCTCGCTCCCCGGCATTGGCGAAATCCCAATCTCCTACTGCGGCGTCCCCTCCCATGACGGAAGCATTGAACTCTGTCTGCGCCATGTGGGGCGGGTCACCAACGCGCTGCGCAACATGGCGGTGGGAGAGGAACTGGGAGTGCGCGGACCGTTTGGCAACGGCTTTCCGCTTGAGCACTATGCCGGGGATGATCTGCTGCTGATTGCCGGTGGCTTGGGATTGGCGCCGATCCGGTCCCTGCTGCGGGCGCTGCTCCAGCAACGGCAGCGCTGGGGAGAGATCACCCTGCTGTATGGCGCCCGGCAACCGGAACTGTTTCTGTTTGTGGATGAACTGCGCCAGCTGGTGGCACAGGGGGATGTGAAGCTGCTGCTGGGGGTCGACCGGCCAGGGGCAGCTCCGGCCGGATTACCCGCCAGCCGGACCGCCCTGCTTCCGGCACTGCTGGAGGATCTGGTATTGCAGCCGGAACGCACCTCTGCCGCCCTCTGCGCCCCTCCGGCCGCCTATCCCGCCCTGGTGGCAGCCTTGCAACGGCAGAGACTCGCCGATCAACGGATTGATCTTTCCCTGGAACGCCAGATGCACTGCGGTGTCGGGCGCTGCGGCCATTGCGCGGTCGGGACGCTGCTCTGCTGCGTCGATGGTCCGGTGTTTTCCCTGGCCCAACTGCAGGGGATCGAAGGAGCACTGGCATGAAACCACTCCGGGTTGCCATAGCAGGGTTCACCGCCTGTTCCGGCTGTCAGCTGACACTCCTGAACTGTGAGGCGGAATTGCCGTTGCTACTCCCCCGCTTCCAGTTCTGCTATTTTCCCCTGGCCTGTTCACCGGCAGAACTGGAGGGAGCGTACGATGTTGCCCTGATCGAAGGGTGTCTTTCAACCACAGGGGAAATCGAGTTTATCCAGGAACTGCGCCAACGCAGCAAGCTGCTGATCGCCCTGGGGGCCTGTGCCGCCAGCGGCGGGATTCCGGCCCTGGCCAATTGCTCCGAGCGGGAAGAATTGTGGCAGCAGGTGTACGGCACAGCTCTACTCCCCTCCGGCGGGATCGTGCCACAACCGCTGCATACAGCGGTGACGGTGGACGCCACCATTCCCGGCTGCCCACCGGAAAAAGAGGAACTGCTCAAATTGCTGGCCGGACTGCTGCAGGGGGTACTGCCGGTGGCGGTGGACGCTCCGGTCTGTAGTGAATGCCGCATGGCCGAGAATCTCTGTCTGTTGATGGAACGGGGAGAGTTGTGCCTCGGCCCCTTGACCCGCGGGGGATGCAACGCCCGCTGTCCGTCCCTGGGGGTGGCCTGTGAAGGGTGCCGTGGGGCGGTTCCCGAGGCGAACCTGGCCGAGGCATTGCAGCAGTATCAAAACAAGGGATATGATCGGCAGACGGTGCTGGCGCGCTTGCACCGTTTTTGCCCGGAGTGGAAATCATGACTGACACCAGAAAGATCAACCTGGTAACGCGGGTCGAGGGGCACGGTTCGCTGCATCTGGTCCACCGGGAGGGGAAGGTGGTGGATGGCCGCTTCCAGCTCCATGAATCGCCCCGCCTGTTTGAGGCACTGCTGAAGGGGAAACGCTACGATGAGGTGGCGGATATCGCCTGCCGGATCTGTTCCATCTGTTCCACGGTGCACAAGGTGGCAGCCTTGATGGCAACGGAACAGGCGCTGGGGG
>Ga0209798_10000211_pt1 | contig 33485 bp, 27 predicted proteins | sample DOMMetBare3Fresh_FD_187475 | JGI IMG/M metagenome (GOLD analysis project Ga0209798, IMG submission 187475) | Wetland sediment microbial communities from St. Louis River estuary, USA, under dissolved organic matter induced mercury methylation -... | ecosystem: Environmental > Aquatic >... | reverse complement strand
CGGACCGGTGCGGCCAATGAACCAGAACTGTAGCGGGTTCGCTACCAGGACGCGCACTATCGCATAAGACGCCGCCACCCCCACCGGACCCCAACGGAGTCCAATAATGATTGGCACAATGGCAAGTGGCGCGTTGATAGCCGACCAATACAACATATCTCGCGTACGACCCTGGGTCACCAGCAACCAGCCGCCAGTGTTCATGACTGGCGCAAAGAGCCCCGCTATACTCATGGCAATTAGAATCGGAGCCGCCTTGCCCCATTGGGGTCCCAGGAGCATCCGTACCAGCCAATCAGCGGTCACGATCATTAGCGCGACTACCGGCATTGTCAGCATGACGACTTTTTCCATCATGCGCAGATACGCCTGTCGATAGCGCTCCGGCGAATCCGTCAGTCTGCTTAGGGCGGGAATGGCCACGGCAAACAGCGGTTCGTTGATTTGGTCCGTCGGCATGGCGAGCAACTGCTGCGCTTTATTGTAAAGACCGAGCGACTGAGCTCCACCAAAACGTCCGACAAGCAAATTATCCATGTTCCGGGAAAAGAAATTGATCAGCGAATAACCGGTGACGTCGCCGCCAAAGACCAGCATCGACTTTACGCCGGCGCCGCGACGAGGCCGGCCCGGCCGCCAGGAACAAGCCAACCACACGCCCACGGTGTTTGTACTCAATAAAGCTAACTGGCTGCCGACCAACGCCCAATAATGAAAGCCATACCAGGCCAAAGTAATCCCGACACTGTAACCGACCACGATTGAAGCGAACGCTATGCCACTCAGGACAAAGAACCGCATTTGGCGTCGGAGCAGAGCTTCATGCTGCACGCCCAAACCGCCGATCAGGAATCCAAAGGCAGTAACCACAGTGATCATCGTCAGGCGAGGTTCTGCAAAGAACAGCGAGACCCCCGGGGCCGCCAGCATCGTCAGCAACATGATCCCAACGCTGATTGCCACATTCACCCAGAATAAGGTGCTGATCTGATCATAGTTGATCTGGGCGCGCTGAATGGTCGCCAGCGAGAGCCCCATGTCCTTGAACATGCCAACAAAATTAGTGGCCAAAGCCACCATCCCAACCAGCCCGTAATCCTGAGGCGTCAACAGACGGGCCAGCACCACCGTCGCCAAAATGGTTACGGCGAATTTCATCCCGTGGGAGAACATCGTGACCAGCCCACCACGTGCCGTGCGTCCGCCAATCGCGCCCATCAGATGATCGGTGCGAAAGTGCCTCCGGCTATCGGGTGCCTCGTCCTGCGACATCAATTTTTTCCGATCCTTAGTCTTCAGGCTGGCTTCTTCTTCAGGATCGCGACCGTTCGCTGCTCGCTATCACCGTCGCTGTAATCTGCAACCGCGCTGACTTCAAAAGCAATCGACCGTCCGAGCTCCCTGAAGTGACTCTCCATGTCCTCGCGCAGCTCGCCCTCATGCCCTTCGTAAATCATGAATGACCACGGCACTCGCGCCAGGGCGTCCAACCATCCCAGGTGCCCACGCACGGCAAGATAAGAGACTACGCAATTCTCCAGGCGTGGTCGCAGGAATGAGGGAAGGTTTTCTTCGACAGGTTGGGCGATGTTAATGTCTCCCCCGGTGGTTGAGAAACGAGTACAGCCCAGCGACAGAAGAAGTTTTTCCGTATGCGGAACAACGTATGCGCGGTCCCAACCGTGACACCACCCGGCGCCGAGCTTGAGGTATTGCGCCATCATCATGCCGATGTTGCAGCCAATATCCAGCACCAGGCGGTCCTTAACGGAAACACCACAAGACTCCATCAGGCGATTCAATACGGCTATTCTTTCGCTAACCCCACGCTTTCCCGGCAGACTAACTCCGGGTACGGATTGATACAGGTAACGGCCCCCTCTCAATATGCTCTTATCGCCAAAATGGGATTTTTCCGCGGCTTCGATGGCCACCGCTGTCAGGTATGATTCGTAATCGGCGAGAAAGAAATTCTGAAAATCTATGTATCTAAATGCCCCGAGCTCATCGGTCAGCGCATTATTACCACAGGTTGGGCATTCGAATTCCTCATCATCGAAACCATCGGGGGGAAGGGCCTTAAGCACTCCCTTTTGATCCAGCGCTCGAAGTTTTTCCACTCCGGCTGTGCATTGGGCCATTGAAGGAACGCCCCCGCTGATGTGCTCAATAACATAGGCAACCCATAAATTATTGCCACTCTGAAGTTCAAGCAGATCGTAAAGTCGCGGACCAAGACCCTCGTTATGCAAGAGGTTGGCTACCAAAGTGAGATGTTTGTGATCATGAACCAGCCGCGCCTGTAATTGACTGTCCCCCTTGGTAACAATGTTCACGTAAATATTGTCAGCCAGGCCTCCCTGGCTTTTTACGATCTTTAGCCCGGCGTTTTCCGGATAATCTGACAACAGCCGATAAAGACCTGTCCTCTTTGCGGCTTCTGGCGACAAATAGAGAGCATGACCACCTTCGCTGAAAGTCACTCCGCACGAAGTCACATGGTCTCGGATGGGAACCCCGCTGGAAAGATCCGGATCCTCGACCGCAACCCTCCGCGGCGCCTGTAAAGGGAGAATTTGCTGCCATGGCGTCGGCTTGCCAAATGCTTGTTTAAGAAGTCCGTTGCCGCCAATCCGGCGAGCAGTCTTGTATTCCGCGGTGACCCGATCCTTCCACCTTCCAGCTGTTCTGTAAGACCCGGGGAAATGAACGGACAGCCAGCCTTTGGCAGAGCGTTTGCCCGCTTCGATGATGAACGTCTCGGGATCCTGATAGCGAGCATAGGCTATTCTTCCCTCTTCGGAGAGGCGCCATTGATAACGCTCCGTAATTAGCCAGCCGGCTTTGATTGGCGCTACGCAGCCAAAGGTCATTTGCTCAAACGCCTTCAAATCCGCATCCTTGGGCCTGCCGCTACCGTTTTGCTCCGGCGGCTGTTCGCCTCGCATTCTCACGCTTATATCGTCGATTGGCAGACCGTCGGGTTCAGCCAGAAGCATTTCAAAAATTTTCCGAACAGAAACACCGATCTGCCTGGTTTTATCGTTACTCATTTCGTTTCTTCCCGCTGATGCAATTCATTGGTGCGCCGCCAAATCAGGAACCTCTTCTCTTCCCCAGCGTCCTTCTCTAAGTAATTGATTAACACTATCGCTTGCCTATCTCTGAACCCTCACATCCGCCTGTTCGCGAATGGGCTCCCACCGCGCGTAACGCTCGCCGCTTAAAAACTTAAACAGGGCCAGCAACGACGCGAGATTGGCCAGCACAAAGTACTGCGGCAGCGCCAGAAAACGATTGTGGACACCAAAACGCTCAAGCGCCCAACCGCCTGCCGCCAACCCGTAAAAGAACAGTTGCGAGACTAAGAGCGCCGCAAAGAACCCGGATCCCGCGGCCAGAATGCTCGAAGTAATCAGGATTCCCAGGAGGAACAGCGGCACCATGTACCGCATGATCTTATGCGACCAAAGCTGCACTGCAAAAAAACCGCTGCGCCTGGGATTTAACATTGCCCGATGCCGCCAAAGATCTGTAAAGGTCTGGGTGATAACCCGGACGCGCATTCGCAGTTCGTTATCGGTGCGCCGGTTTGTGTCTTCGGTGCATACGGCACGTTCTTCAAAAACTGCGCGCAAACCCTGCTCGACCATCTTTGTGGCAATGAGGAAATCGCTACAAGCCTCATTGTAAAGAGGCACGTATGCTGAGCGGCGAACTGCATACAAACACCCGGAGGCACCGATTAATGAGCAGACGCGACTTTCGTGCTGCTTCAGGAATGTCTCATAGCCCCAATACGAGCGCGCACCACGTCCGACGCTCGAGGCGGTGGGATCAACGTAAATCAGCCGGCCAGCCACACAACCAACAGAGGGATCGGCAAAGCTTGGCGCGATTGCGCGCAACACGTCCGAGTTGTAATGCGTGGTCGCGTCAGAAAACAAAATGATCTCGCCCTTTGCCTGAGCCACTGCGGCATTTTGACCTGCAGTCTTACCCAGCCGTTCAGCTTGCCGGCAAACACGCACACCGCGGTCTGCAAAGCCCAGCGCAATTTCGTCCGTTCGATCGGTAGAACAGTCGGAGGCCACTATGATCTCAAGTTTGTCTGTCGGATAATCAAGCGCCAGGGTGTTTTCCAACTTCGTTGCCAGGTCTCGCTCCTCATTGTATGCTGCAATAACCACGCTGACGGTTGGCGTCCAATCTGCGCGTAGAACCGGTCGCGCTCGAGACCGGGCCATTAGGTAGAGCAAGCCGGGATACCCTACGTAGGTGTACGCCAGCGCCCCGACGCTGAACCAGAATAGCATCTCAACTATTGTACTGAGTGTCATCGTTACTGGGGCACGGAACGCGCGGATTCAAGGCCGGAAGCCATGCTCTGCCGGAGCCCTCTTTCCGTTACTGTGGCATTTCCCAACTCTTCCCCCTTTTCGCTTTCAGTGCCTGACTGATAGAGGCGATCCAGTGCTATTGCGTAGCCCACCAGATAGTAGAGGTACCAGAGATAGGCGACTGAAAGAAAGAAGCTGGAGACCATATAGCCTATCAAGCTTGCCTCCAACCCGACGGCCAAATAGTAATATTGCGAAGTCTTGCGCGTCGCGGAAGTCTCCCGGCCGATTCGCCTGAGCCTTTTCAGGGGGGTAATCAAAAATAGTACATAGAACACCAGTGCCGGAATACCCATCTCGGAAGCTACCTGAGTATAAGCATTGTGCGAGGCATGATTGACATCAGAATAGAGGATGTAATTGGCCATTCCTACCCCAAACAAGGGATGATGAATGGCAATAAACAGAGATCTCTTGAGCTCTTCGCGACGCTGTACCCCTGAATCATCGGTGGTGCTGGCGATGCGAGATTTGTACCCACTGGGAGCCAACAAAAAAAACAGAAGCAGCGCAATTGGCAGGCCGGTAGCGATCAGAAATTTATTGCTTTTTGCTAATCTCCAAGCCAACATCGCAGCCACGCAAATAATCCCAACAAAACCACCACGGGAAAAAGTCACAATGACGCCAACACTGATCAATATGGCGCAGCCGGCAAAAAAGAGCTTCTTCAGTCCCCCACGAGAGGCAAGAAACAAGCCTATGGCCAGCGGGACCATTGTCACCAGGTGCAGCGCCAGGTCGTTAGGATTATCGAAAAGGTTGCCGAGCGTTCCGCGAATTCGATTGAAGGACAAATCGTGCAGGAATCTTCCCATCCTGTAATCGTTGATAGCAAACGCGCTGACGACGCAGCTGGTGATCAAGGCTAAGAGCAGCATGGCTTTCAGACGCTTGTCGGTGCGCACGACATTGATCATCACGATAAACATCACAACCACTTTGAGAAACTCGTTGAAGCCGTTGAAGGCCACGGATTTGTCGAACGCCACCGGAATTGAAAGCGCACCGGTCAACAGTAGCAGCAGAACCAAATTGACTTCTCTGGGACGAGCAGTAAAGCTCCCTTCGAGGCCAAATTGAGTAGGGAGATAGACGATTAAAGTGAGGATCGCCACGAAGAAAGCCATTGAGGTTGCCCAGGACAACCAGGAAACTAGTTCGTAGGGTCGAAAGTAAACGATGATCGTGAACAGAAACAGTCCCGCAAAGGCAGCCCCGTGGCCCCGCTTTAGAGTTACTTCTAACTGCTGCTTGCTCGTTGCCGCCACCGGCGATGCGACTTGTCTTTGCTCCGGCTTGCGGTCAACTCTGGGACGCAAGATGCCGGCATCCGGCAAGCTCCGTCCTGACCAGCCTTCGATGTCTGCCTCGCCCTCATCGCCGCCGGGGCTTTTTCGCATGACGGGCTCGTAATCTATGATGTGCGGTTTCTGGGGCATCCTCTTGTGGTTCGGGGAGCGAAAACTCTTCGCGCCAACAGTATAACCGGAACTGCTGCGCCTCACGATCCGGGAATGGTTTCTTCTAAAACAAATGGAAGCTGCAACGTATTCAACGCGCAGCTTCCACCTGGACTCTTAAAGGCGAGACGTGGGGTTCCAACTCGCTCGCGGTGGTTAGAACAGCGGTGCCGGCTAGACTGCCACCTGCTCCTGTGTACTCGCCAGGACGAGACCTCGAACTCGTTCCCGCAAAGCGCTTTCAAAACGCCGTGCTTCCTCAACTTCGCCAAATGAAAGGGCGCGCAATTCCTGTTCAATACGCCGGCGATAGTCCGAGACCAGGGAATCGGAAACTCCGAGGACCGCTGCAACCTCCAGCTGGGTTGAATTTTCGGAAGCCAGATAACAATGCCACAGCACGCCGAGAATGCGATTGTATTGTTTCACCTTGCCGCGCACGGTCTCGTGCAAATTCTTTAAGAACTGGTCGACGAATCCAGCCGCCTCGTCCTCAGACTCGCGCCGCAACAGACCTTGTTCCGGAGTGTCACGTCGATCCACTGGTTCGAACTGGTAACGCTCGTGATCATTGTCATCGGTTTCCAGCGGCACGAGATAAATGTCCATCACCGGCAGGCGGGACATCACCAGGCTACGTAGCGTGCGCACGTCAACCGGGGCATCGACGGCATCCAGGACAGAGACAATCAGATCCTCCAGGTCAGAGTTACTGATTACCACCTGAGAGTCTCCAGTGCAGCCCACCATGCGGGTGTCTCGTTGGCGTACAGGAACCATGTGAGCGCGCTGTTCGAGATCATGATGGTCACGACGGCGTTTATTGTCCGCCCACTCACTTAGTCCATAAATACGGTCGGCCAAACGTCGATGTGGCTCGTCGTCAATTCCACTGGTATCGAACCGGCGAAAATTAGAACTTGCTTGAATCAGAGTTGAAATACGGCGAGCCAGACGATAGCTTTCCGGATGGCGCTTGCGAAGCTCGGCCGTGAGCAGGTTGGTCAACTCGATCTGACTGATCTCGCACTCGATCTCATAGTCAGTCATGTTCGTGTCGAGATAGTGTTCAAAGCGATTCTTGCTCAGCAATTGCACAAACAATTCCTGAGTAAGATCTGTATGGGCGCTACTGCCTCCCTCTTCAACCAACAGTCCTGCATTTCTGGAAGCGCGCACCAGAGGATGGTGCGACACGATGCGATGCAACTCGCTCCACAGCCGGTTGACATCCGAAGAGCGAAGGCTTTCCACCCACTTGCCGCTCTTCGAGTAGCGTTCGGGCGTCGGACGCGACACACGGGCGGTTTTCCCCTGCGGCGGAGCGGCTGGTGTGACTTCAAGTTGGCTTGGATAATCTTGGCTTAGGGGTTTCACTTGGTTTTCTTGAGCCGGGATGGCTATTTGTTGTTTTGTTTATTGAGCGATGAGGCTCCAGCTAGTCCGCATAACGGGCCTGATGATTGCAAGTGTGAACACTGCCTGGTAAACGTGAGAGAGTCAGAAGAGGTAATCGAAAATCTCGGGGACTGGGACTTCGCAGCTATTTCAAGGGCGAGGTTTTCGGGACATCCTGTGAACGCGCGAACCTAAGGACGCGAAAAGCTGGAATGCACTTTTACCTGGCCGCTTCGGGGGGTTTACCCAACCATGAATTGGAGGGCTTTCCGGGATAGCAAGGGAGCAACGCCCTTGACTGACGAAAGGATGTTACCAATAAAACGAAAATTGAGCAACAAGTTTTTACATAGGGCTCAACGTATTGATTTCATTAGAAAAAAAAGTTGTTTAAAGGCCCTGAGAATATGGAAACTCAGTTCGATTGACTCTTTTCACCAGCTGACCAAGCGAAATGCGTCTTTTTTGACCGGATCGTTGAGGATTGCAGCTTTACTTGCCCCTGGCTAATTCCTCAATGCGTGGACGCCTTGGCCCAGATCATAAGGGCTTGACGGTTTTGGCAGCTAATCTACGCATTTTTTAGGGGAAGAATAATGACTTCTTCAGGTGTCGCCTCTTTCACAAAACAGGCCGCTTGCCCCTCTTCTCAGATATTACTCAAGTACCGGCACAATACCCTGGCGCCCGAGTTGACGCAGTTGGTGGCCTGGCACCTCGAAGAGTGCGACTTCTGTTGGTCGGAGATGAATCTGCTCCACCATCATAACCACTCGTCACCAGCAAAAGAAGAAAACCGCCCCCCGTCTATTCCGGTGAACCTCAGAGTCCTGGCCGAAGCACTACTTTTCAGCCGCCGCCCGCGCCCGATAAAACCCAAGCGACAAAGAGGTTCGAACAGGTAGTTACCGCACACGAGTGCTTTTGTCCAAGATAGTCGCAGCCGTCAGACGTGCCACCGGTCAGTTTTCAACGCCCGCCGATTCTCGGCGAGGCAGATCAATTGCAAAGCTGGTTCCCTCGCCAAGTCTGGACACAACAGCCACGTCGCCCCCGTGGGCACGTGCCAGATGTTTGACGATAGCCAAACCCAGACCCGTTCCTCCCAACTCTCTCGAACGAGCTCGATCTACACGATAAAACCGTTCGAACAATCGTTGCAGATGTTGCGCTGGTATTCCCTCGCCTGAGTCATCAACAAATATCCGATCACAAGTTCCATTTTCGTGTCTGACAGTCACCCTGCCGCCAGCCCGATTGAACTTGATGCCATTGTCGATGAGGTTAGTCAGCATTTGTTCGAGTCGGCGAGGATCCGCGAAGACGGTAACGTCATCGCCCACCTTATTCTCCAGTACCACTTCTCGAATCAGCGCGCTACTGGAAAGTGACGTGATTACATCGTTAACAATATGCTGCAACGATATCTCTTCCCTGCTCACTTCAATATTGCCGGCTTCGATGGCGCTTAATTCCAGAATATCGTCAATCAACCCGTGCATGCGTGTGGCGTTGCGGCGGATGATGGCCAGAAACCGCTGGCTGTCGGCCTCGGAAACATCAGCACCTTCAAGGGTCTCGATAAAAGCGAGAATGGCCGTTAGCGGCGTGCGCAATTCATGTGAAACATTTGAAAGAAATTCCTGCCGCACGTGTTCCAGCCGCTCCAGCTTAGTCACATCAAAGAAGACCCCGATGGCGCCTTGCACAGCTTCTCCATCATTTGCCAGGAGTGGCATTACGCGCAGGTCAAAGATCCTACGTTCCGGACCGTGAGTTTCGACTTTGACTCCGGAACGTTCCTCTCCCTTCAGGGCGCCCAGGAATGCTCCATAGATCGAGGGGTTTCTTGTCAATTCAGTGAGGCGGCGCGACTGTAGCGTTTCCGCCGATCGCGTGAACAGCTGATAGGCAGCAGGGTTTGAAGCGACCACACGCATGTCGCTGTCAACGACCAGCAGACCTTCTCGCATTCCGCCCAGAGTGGCTGCGAACAGCTTTCCCAGCGCGAAAATTTGCGCGCTGGGCGAATCGGTTGGCGGTCCGTTCTGTGGCGCGAGAGATTTGCTCGACGTTATAGAGGGGCGGGAAAGCGAAGACTTCAATGCTACGCCAGCCAATACCGCCAGAATAAGCGCGGCAAACTGAAAGACGCTAAAAGAGGGGGCCAGAGCCAGGGCTCCCAGCCCGGCAATGCATGCCAGCAACAACCAGTAATATTGACGCTTCATTCCCTTGTAGAGTCTACGGCTTCTTGCCGCATCCGGTGAAGCGATAGCCCACTCCGACTACGGTTTCAATGCACTCGCCGCAATCCCCAAGTTTCTGCCGCAGCCGGCGAATATGCACGTCCAGTGTCCGCGCATCGCCGTAATAGCTGTAGCCCCAAACGTTGTCGAGCAACTGCTGGCGAGATACCACTCGATCGGGACTCTTAGCCAGAACAGAGAGCAGGGTGAACTCTTTGTTGGTGAGTTTGATCCGCGTGCCGTTGCAGACGACCCTGATATCGCTGAAGTCAATAGTCAGCTGATCGTCTTCATAGCTACGGGCGGCGCCCTCGTCCGTGCGCCTGAGGACCGCACGTACTCTGGCTAACAATTCCCGGACCGAAAAAGGCTTGGTGATGTAGTCATCGGCGCCCAAATCCAGGCCGGCCACACGGTCCGATTCAGAGCTTTTTGCGGTCAGCATCAGAATCGGCGTTCGCCGCGTCAGCGGCTCCCGGCGCAAACGACGACAAAGCTCGCTGCCGCTCATGGCCGGCAACATCAAATCAAGAATGATAAGTACCGGGGGATTGCGCTGATTGAGGGCCTCAACCAGACCTAGTTCTCCGGTGGCGGCAATGACAGTGCTGAGCCCTTCGCGTTCCAGGTTATATCTCAAACCCTCGGCGATATCCGCGTCGTCCTCGATTATCAGGACAGGTCGGGCCATGGCTTCAATGAATGTGCTTGATGATGGCGGCTTCCGCCATGTACACGGTCAGCTCGCAAATATCGGTTACGTAGTCCCCAATTCGTTCCATATGTTTGGCCACAAACAGCAAACGAGCATCACGCGTTGCAGTAGCAGGCTCAGATACCATCATGGCGATCAGGTCGTGGAAGAGCTGATTGTAAAGAGCGTTTATTTCCTTGTCGCGTTTGATGATTTCACGCGCCGCGTTGGCATCGCGGGCCGTAAAAGCATCGAGGGCGCCGCGCAACATCGCTGAGGCGTGGTCGGCCATACGCTGGAGGCTGCCGCTCAGTTTGATTTCGGGTTCGGTGTTTAGGTCGATGGTAGCCCGTGCGATATTGCAGGCATGGTCAGCGATTCGTTCCAGCAGAGGCGCCATTTTGACTGCGGAGATGACGAAGCGCAGGTCGCGGGCTGCCGGCTGGCGCAAGGCTATGATGTCGACGCACTGCCGGTCGATCTCGACCTCCATCCGGTCGATTTCATCGTCGTGTTCGAGCACTTCACGAGCAGTCGCATCGTCGCGCGCTGCAAGTGCGTTCATCGCCCGCTCGAGTGCCCGTTCTGCTTCGCCACCGAGCAACAGCACCCGGTCACGCAATTCGTTTAATTCGTCGTCGAGATGGCGGTGGTATTCCATAATCAAATTAGGGGCTTTAAGCCCTTGGTCTTTCGTTCTTCCTCGCGCCCGCAGCACACTTCTGAAATTTTTGCCTGGAGCAGAGGCCAGAGACAAAAGAGCCAAAAGCCGAAGACCCAGGACCTTCGTCAGCCAAACCTTCCGGTGATGTAGTCCTCAGTAACCTTTTGATCCGGCGCGGTGAAAATTCTTTCTGTTGGGTTCACTTCGATCAATTTGCCCAGCAGGAAGAACGCCGTACTGTCAGAGACGCGCGCCGCCTGCTGCATATTGTGGGTCACGATCACAATTGTGTAACGCTTCTTGAGATCGACGATCAGCTCTTCGATTTTTGAAGTGGCGATCGGATCCAGGGCGGAAGCGGGCTCGTCCATCAATATTACCTCAGGCCTAATCGCGAGCGCTCGTGCAATACACAATCGTTGCTGTTGCCCTCCCGACAGGCCGAGTGCAGATTGATGCAGGCGGTCCTTCGCCTCATTCCAGAGCGCAGCGTCCTTGAGTGCCTGCTCGACGCGATCGGCAAGTTCGGCTTTGCTCCTGGTTATCCGGTTAATGCGAAGACCATAGGCCACATTATCGAAGATCGACTTGGGAAAGGGATTCGATTTTTGAAACACCATACCCACGCGCCGGCGCAAATCCACGACATCGGTGCCGGGGGCATAAATGTCGCTGCCGTCGATGGTGACTTCTCCTTCAACTCTGGTTCCCGGAATCACATCGTTCATGCGATTGAGCGTCCTCAGAAAGGTAGACTTGCCACATCCGGAAGGACCTATCAAGGCCATCACAGCCCGCTCGGGAATAGCCAGGGAAATGTTATGCAGCGCTTGAGAGCGGCCGTAAAAGAAGTTCAGATCGCGAACCGTTATTTTGACTGCGGCAGCTGCTGAGCCAGCGGTCCGATTATGCGGGAGCGCGAACTGATGGGCAATTTTCGGCGTCGTAGCTGACATCGTCAAAACTTCTTGCGGGTAAAGAATCGCACCACAATGTTTATTCCCAAAATCAAAGTCATCAATACCAGGGTGGCTGCCCAGGCCTGCGCATGCCACTCGTCATAGGGCGAAATTGCATAATTGTAAATCTGCACCGTAAGCGACGCGATTGGTTGATCCAGATAGTGGCTGAAAAATCGGCTGCCAAAAGCTGTGAAGAGTAATGGCGCCGTTTCACCCGATACCCGCGCCACAGCCAGCATCGCCCCGGTTGCAATTCCCGAGGCGGCAGCCGGGATGACTACTCCCAGAGTCACTCGCCATTGAGGCGCGCCCAGAGCTAAAGCGCCCTCGCGCAGATTCTGCGGCACCAGCCTGATCATTTCTTCGGTTGTCCGCGCCACAATGGGGATCATGATTAGGGCCAGCGCGATTCCTCCAGCAAAGGCCGAGAAATGCTTCAACGGCAACACTACAACTGCATAAACGAAGACTCCGGTAACAATCGAAGGTATGCCGGTCAGCGTATCGACGATGAAGCGCACCAGACTCGCAAAGCGACCGGCACCAAACTCAGAAAGATAAACTCCAACGGCAATGCCCAGGGGCATTCCAGCCGCAGACGAGAGCAACAACAGCACTACTGATCCGAGGATGGCATTGCCGATGCCCCCGCCTTCACCCACCGGGCGAGGACTATCCAATAAGAACCGTAAGCTGATTGAGCCGATTCCCTGCCAGGCGATGTAAGCAAGAATAACCAGCAGCACTCCAACCGCAAAGAGGGTACAGGCAGCCGTGAAAGCAGTCATGGCTGCGCTGGCCATCCGCCGCTGCCGGTCGCCCGGGCTCAAAGATCTTTGTAGCTCGCTGTCCAGACTAATCCTTTCCGGTAGTGGCAAGCGCGATGCACGCTCAACACCGAAGTAATAGTTGTGCCGCTCAGGCCGAGGCCCCGCTCTTGCGGGTTACGTTCCAAACCAGCACTCGCGCCAGACCATTTACCACGAACGTTACGAAAAAGAGGATCAATCCCAACTCCACCAGTGCGCTCAGGTAAAGATCCTGCGTGGCTTCGGTGAACTCGTTCGCAATGGCCGAGGCGATGGTATAAGACGGTGCAAAGAGCGAGGCGCTGATTTGCGCGCGGTTACCGATAACCATTGTCACCGCCATCGTCTCGCCCAACGCTCGTCCCAGACCCAGAATGACCGCGCCCGCAATTCCCGGTGCGCCATTGATGAGCACCACGCGCGTCGTTTCCCACTTCGTGGCTCCCAGCGCCAGGGCCGCTTCACGTTGCGTGTTGGGAACTGCGGACAACACATCGCGCACGACCGCCGAAATGATTGGCGTGACCATGATCGCCAGGATGATACCCCCGGTCAGCATGCCAATCCCCGTGACTGGACCCTGAAACAGCGGCAACCAACCAAACCAGTGCGCCAGTGGCGGTTCGACGTGCACGCGAAGAAAAGGTGCGAGGACAAAGATTCCCCACAACCCGTATACGACCGAGGGGATGGCCGCCAGTAATTCCACCAGAAATGTTACCGGCCTGGCCACATAATGCGGCGCCTGCTCCACCAGAAAGACTGCAATCCCCAGGGACAGCGGGACGCTGATCAAGAGCGCCAGCAGCGATGAAACCACTGTGCCGTAGATAAACGGTAGAGCGCCGAATTCGCTTTTGACCGGATTCCACTCGCGACTCCAGAGAAAGCTGAAGCCAAATTGGCGAATCGAAGGCAGAGACTTGGCCGCAAGCGCAATGATCATCGCGCCCACGACCAACAGCACTGCGAGCGCTGCCGCAAACATCAAGGCGCGAAAAATCGCGTCGCCGGCATTGCCTGTAGGCGACAGCGCTCGCCGCAAACGTCGGACGAACTGCAGTCTGTCACCGCCGGTGGTAGCTGTCATGCTTGAGTTTATTGTCGGACACGTTTACCGCAATGGCTTGCCGCCCGCCGTGATCGAATTGATTTTCGCCTCCGCTCGTTTGACTATGTCTGGGGGGAGCGGTGCATATAAGAGGTCACGGGCAAACTTTTCGCCATCGTGAATTCCCCACCAAAGGAAATCCACCAGGGCTTTGCCTTTGATCGCATCTTTCTGTTCCTTGTAGGCCAGTATGTAGGTGTAGCTGGAGATTGGATAAACGTCCGCCCCGTTGGCATTTGTTATAGACACACGCAAATCATCTGGCGTGTTGGCCGCCGAGGCAGCCGCCGCGGCAGTCACTGCGTCGATAGTCGGCTCGACAAATTTGCTGCTCGCGTTTTTAATTGCCGCGACCGGCAATTTGTTCTGTTTGGCATAGGCCAATTCCACATAGCCAATCGTGTTCGGCTGGTTCTTTACTTGTCCGGTTACACCTTCATTACCCTTGCCGCCCTGGCCTACCGGCCATTTGGGCGACTTGTCAGTGCCGACTTTCTCTTTCCATTCTGCACTGACTTTTGCGAGATAGTCGGTAAAGACATAAGAGGTGCCACTGCCATCAGCGCGATGGACGACTGTGATGTCGGTTGCGGGCAGGTTCACCCCAGGGTTGTCGTTCTTGATGCGCGCATCATTCCATTTCGTTATCTTGCCGAGAAAGATATCGGCGACCACATCCCCGGAAAATCGCAGCGACTGAGCGACGCTCTGCAGGTTGTAGGTCAAGACGACGGCACCCAGGACGGTGGGGATATGTATGAGCGCGCCCGGGGCGGCCTTCAAGTCTTCGTCCGTCATGGGCGCATCTGAAGCGCCAAAGTCCACAGTCTGCGATTGGATTTGTTTGATTCCGCCGCCCGAACCAATGGACTGATAGTCGATCCGGATAGTTGGGTTGAGCTTGCCGTATTCACTGACCCACTTCTGGTAAAGCGGGTTGGGAAATGTCGCCCCCGCCCCCTGCAGGCTGATGTTCCCCCCCGATCCGGCGCCTCCGCGACTTCCGGGGCTGCAAGCCAGAGCAGAAAGAGTAATGATTACGACTGCAATCCAGGCAATAATTCGGGACGTTTTGTTTGACAAAGCCTTTTCCTCACTTAGGTGGCGGTCTGGTTGGAATGACCGCCCACTCTAGTCGCCGCGTGTTACATCTATCTGAATTCAAACTGAAGTTTTTGTTAACCGGCGGGGATCCTAAGGAAGAGAACTTGTGATACGCGCATCCTGCGCGATACTCGCGCGCGTTGACCCCTTGCCACTACTTTGCGCCCGAATTGTCGATCTGGGCGCCCTCGGGCTTACAATCAACAGTCTTGAGAACCCTGGCCCATAAGCAACTCCTTGGATACGTGGTGGCCGTCGTCGTCATTGCGGCGGCCACTGCGGTCCTCAAAGTCTGTGGCAGCCACGTCAATCACACTACAGTGGCGTTGACCTTGTTGCTAATAGTTCTCTTCGTCGCCACGGCCTGGGGATCAGAGCCAGCGGTCTTAGCTGCTCTGTTGGCAGTCGCTTGCTTCAACTTTTTCTACCTGCCTCCAGTCGGCACGTTTACGATTGCGGCGCCTGAGAATTGGATCGCACTCTTCGCGTTTCTGGTAACGGCCATCACCGCCGGTCAGCTTTCGGCGCGCGCCCGGCGACGAGCAGAGGAAGCGAATGACGCACGCCAGGAGATCGAGCGGCTCTATCATGAACTGCAGGATACCTTCGAGCGATCGAGCCAGGCGAAAGCTCTCAAACAAAGTGAGCGTCTGAAATCGGCGCTCCTGGATGCGGTAACGCACGACCTGCGCACGCCGCTGACCGCAATCAAAGCTTCGGTGACCATGCTGCTCGAGGACCAGCGTGCGGTTGCCCATGGTGACACGGGCGAGCGGTTGGCCGACGAAGGCCGGCAGGAAATGCTCGAGATTATCAACGAAGAAGCCGACAGGCTCGATCGTTTCATCGGAAGTCTGATGAAATTGGCGCGCATCGAGGCGGGCGAGATGCAACTGCAGCGGCAAGCCTGCCGGCTCGACGGAATAATAATCGCGGCTACCAAACGAGCAGAGCCCCGGACACAGGACCACCGGATTGAACTATGGCTCGACGACGAATTGCCGGCGGTCGAAGTTGACGAAGCGGCGCTGGCTGAAGCCATCTATGTGTTGGTTGATAACGCGGCAAAGTATTCCGAGCCCGGGTCGGTTATTAGAGTCACCGCGAATGCAGGCGCAGATCAAACGGTGCGTGTGATCGTTGAAGATCAGGGGCCGGGCATACCGGTCGAGCTACGTGAACGCGTCTTTGACAGGTTCTTCCGTGCGATGCGCGATGGCGATCAAGCTAAGCCGTCGGGATCTGGCATGGGCCTGGCCATCGCCAGAGGCATTGTCGAAGCACACGGAGGGCGCATCTGGGTTGAAGATGGTGCGGACGGCATCGGCGCGCGTTTTATTGTGGAGCTGCCGATTGGTGATAGCCAGTCAGCAGCCCCTTAGGGACCGCATGTTTATGGCAGTGGCTTCCCAGCGGGTTGCTGAAGAACCAATACGATCAACGAACCGACACGAAGCAAGGCACGAAGAAGAGACTGAATTCGAGCTATTTCGTGTTATTCGTGGATCGTTCCTTTGGCTTGCCGATGCCCACCAGGGCTCAGGAATCAAGCATGTCTGACAAACAACGCATTCTTATCGTGGACGACGAGCGGCAGATTACGCGCGTGCTAAGCCGCGGACTCGCGACGAAGGGTTATGACGTTCACGTGGCCGCGGACGGTGAAGCTGCGTTGCAGACGTTCAGCGACTGGCATCCGGATCTCATCGTCACCGATCTATCAATGCCAAACATGGGCGGCCTCGAGCTCTGCCGCCGGCTGCGCGGGTTCTCCGAAGTTCCCATTATCGTTCTATCCGTGAAAGGCGACGAGCACGCAAAAGTGGAAGCACTTGACGCGGGCGCTGACGACTATGTTACGAAGCCATTCGGCATTGACGAGCTGCTCGCTCGCATACGCGCGCACCTGCGTCGCGCGCCGGGCGCACAAAACGCCGCAAAGAATGTTTTGGAAGAAGGTGACTTCAGGATTCAACTGGAGGAACGCAGGCTGACCGTCAAAGACCGGGACGTGCACCTGACGCCCAAGGAATACGACCTGATGCTCTATCTGTTGCGCCATCCGGCGAGAGTCCTTACGCATCGCGCCCTACTCGGCGCGGTTTGGGGTGGTGATTACACCGGACAGACGGAGTACCTGCGGGTCTTTATCGGCCAGCTCAGAAAAAAGATTGAGATAGATCCCGCCCACCCAAGATACATCCTCACCGAGCCGTGGATTGGATACCGCTTCAGGCCGGGTGATTAGAGAAAACGGGAAGGCAGTAGGCAGTAGGCAGTAAGCAGTAAGGCGGTACGTCGTTTCTGCCAATGACTTTTTGGCTTCCAAGCACTAGGTGAATTACCTGCTGCTTTCTGCCTGCTGCTTTCTCTTCTCTTTACGAACTCCTTACAAACCCCTTACTCCATCCTTATGAGAGCAGGCGTAGCTTCATTGTATGGACAATCAAGGAACCAAACCCAACGTCTGGTCATGGGAAGTTGCCGGCGCCCTCTGCTGCTTTACCGGTGGGATGGGAGCTGCTTTACTCGGATGCCTCCTGACGGCAATCACCTGGGTGCTCGGCGAACAACTGCATCCCTGGCTACACGGAATCGGCACGGCGCTTTTCATAGTCACGATTCCGTTGTTGATCCTCTCAGGCTATTGCCTTGACTGGGAGGAACGCGGATCAAAAAGGGCCGAGACCCGCGAGGGTGCGGGCCAGCGATGAGGCAGTCAATGCCGGTAATCGAAGTGCGACTGTTTCAAGTGTCCGGACTGTTACTCCTGTTGCGTTTCATTGCGCGCCTGGAAAGATATTTCTGGACACAGGCGCAGCGCGATTGGGACGCGGAGAGCGACCGTGGCTAGCGAAACCCCGCCGCGGGCAGTCACAAGTACGGCAAGGGTGGTCGTCGCCACCTCAGTGATGTTGTCGTTTATTTCGTTTTGGCGAGCTGCTGCTATTGTCCTGAATGACCTCGGTTCGTCTGCCTATTACGTCGGCGGCATCGCGGAGCAGGCAGTGGGTCGCGCGGCGCCATGGTTCATTCTCGGCGTGATGCTCTTCTCATACGCTGTGCGTGCTGTTTATGTTGAGTCGTGCGCAATGTTCACGCGCGGCGGCGTCTATCGAGTCGTCAAGGAAGCTGAGCAGGCGATTTTTGGCACCCGGCTGGGCGGCATTACGGCCAAGCTCTCCGTCTCCGCCCTGATGTTCGACTACATTCTGACGGGACCAATCTCGGGCGTCTCTGCTGGTCAATACATTGCCGGCCTTGCCGCGCAGACGGTGACTTACTTCGGCCGTCCCTGGTATCCGTCCAAGACTACGATCAACTTCATCGCCGCCGGCATTGCCATCTTGATCACGACCTACTTCTGGTGGCGCAATACTCGCGGGCTACACGAATCATCCGACGACGCGCTGAAGATCATGTACGTGACGACCATTATGGTTGTGGTGTTGATAGTGTGGAGCGGCGCGACGATCCTCATGAGAACCGACGCGCACCGCTTGCCGCCCGCGCCCGTTCCGCAAAACCTAACCTTCAGCCGCGACGCCGTGGGCTGGTTGCCAAACATTTCGCCGGGCGCTCTGCGCGAATTGCCTCCATCGGGCAGCGCAGCTTCCACGAGCGAAGCACAATCTGCGGAGCCACGTTATGGGTTAACCCCAAATGCCGGAGCGTTGCTCGGCCTCGTCGGCATTCTGATGGCGTTCGGCCACTCGTTCCTCGCGATGAGCGGCGAAGAGTCGCTGGCCCAGGTCAATCGTGAACTGGAATATCCAAAGCATCGAAATCTGATCAGGGCCGGTCTGGTGATCTTCATCTACTCGCTGCTCTTCACGTCTCTGGTCTCCTTCCTCGCTTATGCGTTGATTCCTGACCACATCAGAGCGCATTACTCTGACAACCTGATCAGCGGCATCTCTATGTATCTCGTGGGCCCGCTGTCACTGAGACTCTTGTTCCAGGCTTTCATCGTCCTCGTCGGTTTCCTGATGCTTGCCGGTGCGGTCAACACGGCAATCATCGGCTCGAACGGCGTGCTTAATCGAGTTAGCGAGGATGGCGTGCTGACCGACTGGTTTCGCCAGCCGCATAAACGCTATGGCACCACCTTCCGGATGATTAACATCATCGTTATCTTGCAACTGCTGACGATCGTGGGTTCGCGCGGCAACGTCTATGTGCTTGGCGAGGCCTACGCCTTTGGCGTCATTTGGTCGTTCGCTTTCAAGGCGATGGCGATGATGGTCTTGCGCTTCAAGGATCGAGCACCTCGTGAATGGAAGGTGCCGTTCAATGTGAATTATAAGCGGTACGAGATTCCCATCGGGTTGGGTATCATCACCGCGCTGCTCTTCTCGGTAGCCGGGATCAACCTTATTACCAAGCAAGTCGCGACAGTGAGCGGTGTTGCCTTCACAATCTTCTTCTTCATTATCTTCTTCGTTTCGGAGCGCATCAACGAACGCAAACGCGGCGCGGCACCACACGTTGAAGTAGATCAGTTCCGCCTGCAAACTCAGGAGGTCATCTCAAACGAAACCGTTGAAGTACGGCCCGGCGGAACACTATGCCTGGTGCGCGACTACAATACCCTCGGCCAGGTGCGCAAGGCGTTGGAGCTGACGCACACAGGGAAGCGGGATCTGGTTGTGATGACGGTGCAGGTGATGAAAGGGCCCGATGCTGGCCACGAAAACATTGGGGAACAGCACCTCTTTACCACTTATGAGCAACTTCTGTTCAGCAGAGTGATTGCCCTGGCGGAGAAAACAGGCAAGCACGTTGACCTGCTGGTTGTTCCTTCGTCAAACGTTTTCGACGCTGCGGCTCAAACCGCTGCGCAGCTGGATTCGGTCGAAATCATAGCCGGACGTTCCTCCGTCATGTCACCCGAGGAACAGGCCAGACGAATGGGAGAAGCCTGGGAATCGCTGCCGCACAAACCGAAGCACGATGTCTGTTTCCGAGTAGTTGACGACACGACAATGAGCGACTACTACCTTGGCGCCCACGCCCCGCCGCTCGCCGACAGTGATATCACTGTCATTCACAGGCTCTGGCTTGACGTGACTCGTGAGCAGAGTGGGGCAAACGCACATCACCAGGAAATCGTTACTGTCGCCCTGCGTCTCCTGGAAAAAGCCCTCAAAGGAAAGGCCCGCCGCGGCGTGCTCGAGGACCTACGGACACTTAGGCTGGAACGACAGCAGGCAGAAGGTGCCACGAACGAGGTTAGTACTCTTATCGACTCGAACTCAAACCGGGTTTGAGTAATACAGACTTCAGTCTGTGAACGCGGCAGCCGGAATCACCGACTGAGGTCCGTGCTACGTGCGACCTTGTCCAGTCAGTAGCAGCCGGTAACCAACCTTGATCATCGTGTCGATGGAGAGATGGTAAGGCAGGAGCCTGGTCCGCAAACGATAGATATATACGTGCAAACTTTCAGGATTCAAAGGCTTTTCACCACCCCAGGCGTATTGCCAAAGCTCCTCAGCCGTTACGATGCGATCCGCAGAGCGCGCTAGACGTGAAATGATCAGGAACTCGGTCCGCGGCAACTTGATCGCCTTTCCTTCACAAGCGACATAATAATTTTTGTGCTCGACGCGAAGGTAACCGTCGTCGTAAACATCTTCTTCCCGGGAGCCGGGAACCGGCTGCTCCAGCAATGACATTTCCGTTGTGGACATTGCTATAAGGCGGTTAGAACTTCAATTTGTCGCCGATGGTCGTGGCCAGGCCTGTCACAATCAGCGACAAATGAAATTAGAAGTTCAATCGCAGCGCGAACTGTATCTGCCGGCTGGTGCCCAGACCGACATCCCGAACCACGGTCTGGCGTATCAGGCCGAACGTGCCGCCCGCGGCGGAACTGGCGTAGGGTTGACCCGGCTGTCCGGCAGTGGTTGAACTGAAGGAGTAAACTCCGCCACTTTGCGAGACCGTCGGCAAGGCCAGACTCAAGGTAGAGCCCGGATTGGCGAAGTTCGTGTGATTGAAGATATTGAAGACCTCGGTGCGGAACTCGAGATTTACCGAGTCGGAAAACCGGAACCGCTTGTTCAATACAAGATCAAACTGACTGAAGTTCGGACCACGCAACGCATTTCGTGGCAGGTTGCCGAAGGTTCCTGGATCGGGAGTGGAAAACGCAGCCGGATTCAAAATATTGCGGTCGCTGTCGAGGAAAGGGCTGACTCCGGCGATCAAATTCGGACGACGCACGTTGCGCGAATTGCCCCCGCCCGGCGTGTTGACCACGGCGATAAAACCTGGCGGTAGCGGGTTTGTCGCGTTGATCGCGCCAGGTATTTGCGCGGTAAAACCGCTGGCCAAAGTGGTCGTGACACCGCCGGCACCGGTTGGCACAACGCACCCATTCGCGCTTACGCACTGCATGACGACATCGGGACGGACGATTCCCACTTCAAGCGGCAGCCCCGAGCGCGCGTTAATGATTGTGCCAATCTCCCAATCACCGAGAATAGCGTTCCCTGTCCAGCCCAAATCGTGCTTCTTATTCTTACCGTAGGGCAGGCTGTAAAGAGCGCTCAAGTTGAAGCTGTGGCGGACATCAAAATTGTTATAACCGTCGTCGTAGTCAAAATCTTTCAGGGCGCGCGCGTTGTTAGCTGCTGTGCGCGCTTCGTTCGAGCCGGCGGTATTGCCAAAGCTGCGAGCCCAGGTGTATTGCGAATTCAGGACTACACCGGTGCTGAAGCGACGACCGAGAGACATTTGCAACGCACGATAACTGTCGTGGCCTCCGCTCGTCTTGTAATCGACTTCGGCGTAAGGGTTCTGGACCGAAGAAGTGCCGGAGACGATTGAAAACTCCCGGATGGGCTGATTGACGGCGATTACCCGACCCAACGCATTCGTGCGATTAATGACACCTACCCCGGATGGCAATGCTGTGCCGTCCAGGATGGAAGTCTGTCCCGGCAGAATTCGATTGGCCACGCTGCGCAGGAACAGGTTGCGCCCTTGTGAACCAACAAATGCGGTTGAAAGCGTCAGTTTGCCTGGCAATTCCTGTAGCCATGAGAAGCTGTACTGGTAGACCTTTTCCGGAATCCTATAGTCGTTGGCATAAGCACGCGGCTGATAGGCTCGGTTGTTCGGATTACTAATAAAGGCCGCCGCAATTACAGCCGGATCCTGGGGAAAGGCGTTACTTACATTGCTGATTGTCGAACTGATACGATTCGACTCGATCGGCTGAATCTGGTCTTCAGTCTGGCCGGGTCCGTAGTAGATACCGGCGCCAACGCGCAGTACCGTTTTCCCACCACCGACGAAGCCAGTGCCGGCAGGGTTCGGGGACCAGCTTAGGGCTACGCGCGGTCCGAAGTTGTTCTTCGAAGTGAGTAGTGGATCCTGGCTCGAATCGCGCAGCACACCGGTATCGATGTTAAAGAGTATCTGGCGGTTATTCGCCTCACGCAACGGGGTGTAGTACTCGTAGCGCAAGCCATAATTCAAAGTCAGGTTTGGTCTGATCTTCCATTCGTCCTGAGCATAGCCTATGTAGTATTCCTGCTTTGCAAGAGCCTGCCCGGTCGAGCCATTGAAGAAGGGAGAAGGAGCCGACAAGTCACCCAGGTACTGGATAGATGACGCGGTGTTTGCCAGGAAGTTATTAATGTTGGCGTAGGTGTAGGTAATGCCACCCTGCCTGTCTGTGTACAGGCGAATCGTTCGCAATTCTCCTCCAAACTTGAAAGAGTGACTACCACGACTCCAGCTCAGATTATCTACGAACGAAACTGAGTAAGGCGTATAGGGCTGACCGCGTCCGTTTTGTGCGCTGTTGGCCCTGATCAGACCGCCCGGAGTGGCGACACCCGCATTCGCACCCTGACCCGGCAACGCAAAGCCCGCCACGCTACCCGAGATGTTAAATGAAAGGTTCGCCAGGTCGACGCCGTTAACGACCGGTGCAAGGCCATTGATGCGACTCAGGGCGCTGTTATAGCCAACCTTGAATTCATTGAGAACTGTAGGGGAAACCAATGACTGCAGAGCTATCACACCATTCTGTGGGATATCGCGAATCGCGAGTTTTCGACCAGTGACTCCGTCAGGCTGAAGGTTCGTGCCCTGATCCCGGAAGAACCGAAAGTACATTGAATGCTTTTGGTGGAAACGGTAGTCGAGTCTTAGCGCACTGGAATTTTCATTGACTACATTTGTAGCCTGTAGCTGCACTGTATCAAATAGATCTGGACCGACGCGTAGGGTGACGGCTGCGGGATCGCGAAAGGCTGGAATCAGGGCGGCTGTAGTAGCGTTACAGGCCACTGTGCCAGTCCCTAGCGGTGGCCCGCAGATGCGTGACGCAAAGCCAGGAACAGTCTCAATGGAATTGATGCCGCCACGGAGCCGGTACCCTTCATACGAGAAGAAGAAGAAGGCCTTCTCCTTGATAATCGGCCCTCCGATTGACCCCCCGAACTGGTTCAAGCGCAGCGGGCTCTTCTTTAGCAGCGGATTACTGTTGTCAAAGAAATTAGCGGCATCCAATGCGTCATTGCGAAAAAACTCAAAGAGTGAGCCATGAAAGGCTTTGCCACCTGACTTAGTCAGAACATTGATTTGTCCGCCCGTCCCCGTTCCCTGCTCTGCCGGATAATTATTAGAGTCAACGCGAAACTCCTGGACGTTCTCAAGACTGGACTGCAGGCGGAACGGGGTGGGCACTTCACCGTTAAGGTTGCCTGGCGAACTGTCGATGATCGCGGTGCCCTCGATGCCGTCATAGCGAACAATGTTCTGCTCGACGGCCCGTCCCGAGAAGCGAACATCGCCAAAGGTTCCCGAACCACTGTTCACGGCACCCGGCGCTTGCAGATAGAGCTGCGAAAGCTGGCGCCCATTGATGGGCAGGCCCTCTACTTCTCGAGGATTCACATTTGCACCGTTAGCTGCGGAACCAGTATCCAGAATGGTTTCGCCGCCGGCAGAGATGTCGACAGATGCTTGCAAGTCCTGTGGCTTGGCTACGAGGTCAACCTTTACTTCCTGACCGACCAGTAGCTGCACATTGGTTGCAGTGGTCGCGAGCCCCGCGGTAGTTACTGTCAGCGTGTAGGTTGATGGCTTCAATGAAGGGATACTGTAAGTGCCCTCGGTAGTACTGACCGCAGTACGTTCCTCTCCGGTCTTCTCATTTTTTGCAACTATGCTGGCCCCTGGCACCAGTGCGCCATTCTGATCCGTAACGGTCCCGGTGATTCTGCTGTTCTCGGCCTGGCCGAATACCAGAACTGTCAACAGCAATACTGAGAGACATGCCAGAATCCCTTGGACTCCGCTGCGAAACAACTTGGGGGCAAATATACACATCATCTTCCTCCTGTGTTTAGACAAAACATTGCAGAATGAATGCTGGAAAATCGGCCGACCCCGTTTATGCCTGTCACCCAAGACGAGCGCTGGCCCGCGTCTTAGTTCATTACGGTTGTCGGATACAGGCCGACTCTAGACTGACTGAGTTAAAACGCCGTGAACTGTTGCTTAAATGTTTGTTAACAGGGAACGGGAGCAAAAAAATGAGGAATCGGATGAATCGTTGCGCTTCGGTGCTCTGGCTGAACGGGGAAAATCTATTGCCCGATGCTCGAGAGCGCAGGTTTCAATGGACCAGTACCGAGGGTAGTTCTATCAACGAGAATGGCAACAATCGACCCAGCAATAAATCAAGTTCAGCTAACTCAATCGGCTTGTTCAGATAGGCAGCGCAACCGGCTGCAAGGGCAAGCTTCTGATGCGAGATCGGCTTGTCGACTGACATAGCGATAATGGGGGTCTGGCGAAGTCGTGTGAGCCGCTGCATCCTCCGAATGACAGTAAAGCCACTGACAATTGGGAGTTTCAGATCAATCAGCAACAGATTTGGATGACTTTGTAAGGCTAAATCGAACGCCTGTTGACCGTCAGAGGCCTCCAGGATACAACAGCCTTTCATTTCCAAGATCGATTTCAGCAAACATCGTTCGTCCTCGTGACTGTCGGCGATAATAACCGTCGGTAGTAGCCTGCTGCTTATGCTCATCGGCTCAGCCCTCGCTCTGAGTCACATGGGGTGACCAATACATAGCCGTGCACGCACGCCTGGGCTGGTGTCACGGCAATTCGGAGATGGCAACTAAGAAAGGCAGAAAGTACAGCAGCCTCAGCCTGTAGGGTTAGCGTTACGATTGGGTTAAGTAAGAGTGAAGACTTTCCTAAATTGCATGACCCGATAAACCGGGCGGAAAAAGGGGTCGCGAAGAGTTCTCAATCTCGTCACGACCCTCACCCCTTTGCGGGCATTCCTACTGAGCGGGAGAACCTTTGCACGGCAATGCTGATTCCGGATGACTCTTTTCTTAAATTCCCGTTAATGAAAGTGGTGGCTGTTTAGCAGGGCGATCCGAGTTCCGAGCTTACCAGACTGTTAGCTGACCCTCGATATTGCAGGGCGGCGGGATAAAGATTTAACTTCCCATTAACATGGTCGTAACACCAACCAGCTAGAGTTCCGACCCCGCAATCAACAAATTTACGCATCCTGTTTTATTGGATTGTTATGACAATCGCCAACGAGCTCAGCAGTGACATCGCTATCGCCCTGGTTGCGGCAAAGGAGAAACAACCAGGGGAACTCGATAAGCTCAAGGAAATACTCCTTGAGGTACACAAAACGCTGCAAGAGCTGACCGAGAAAACCAGAACCGCACGGGCCAGGACCAACAGCCATCAAGCTCGTGGTAACTAGTCGGCAAACCGAACCCGTCGGCCAACGTGCGGTAAGCTAAGAATACCAACTGCACCAAAACTACGTTCGCCCTTCATCGCAACCCCGCGATTCGCTTTGGTTCAGGCAATCCACCAACCAGCTGGGCATCCCAGACGAGCCAGTAGCGCAGGTGCCTGGCAGCACTCGTTTCGTTCTGCTCAAATGCGAGCTTTACAAATTTTGTCTTGAAATCGCTTTCTGCAGATTGCGAAAAAAACGTGTAGTAGTATTCGCGTCGAACCGGCAGGTGGCATTCCCGCCTCATTTGATTGACGTGCTCCTCGCACTCTCCGGCTTGCCCCGCTGCTATAGCGTCAAGCGAATCGTTGACGGCATGATCGATCTCGTGGAGCACTCCCCAGCCAACGTTGAAAGCCTCGCGAGCTTGCCGATCACCAATCAAATGAGCGTAGTCCGCAAAATCGACCAGAACTACATAGGCCGGCAACTGCTCAGCAACAGGGGCTATCCAACGCCCGGGAACAATCCGCGAGAAGGCAACGTCAGACCGGTTGCTGGCGTCCTCCAAAATAATAATCGCATTGCCCGAAAGTGCTTTGCTTAGGAGTTTGCGGGCTGTGACAGATCCCGTAAGCGGAGGCGCCTGCCCGACCCGTAACCAGCCTTCCCGATCGAGCCCAAGAGTTAGCCAGCCAGTAATCGCACGCAGTCTTTTCACCAGCTCGTCACGCGCAGCTTCAGGTACTGAGTCCCTGCAGATGATTCCGCCTGAGGAGGTTGCTGCGGCAACGGGAACGATGCAGCAAATCAACAGAATACCAGCCAAGCTGAAAATCCTAATGGCTGCATAGACTGTCGTTGCTCGAATTGTGGATCGCACGATCTTCTCCCGGCATTTAGAACCTCTCTGTGGCGTGGCCGATAAACCAACTAGCGCCTGCAGGGGTAGCGCCATTGTTACTGATGTTAACAAAATGTTAACGAGACGAAAACAGGATTTCCTCCTCAACTGCTTTACTGAACACGGCCTGAACGTTGTCTGAACAATTAACCGACCTGATGTCGTTACTACGCGCGTGGGTCCTTAACGCAAATTTAAGTTGGCGGCCACATGGAACTAACTTCTGAGATTTAGTTTGGGGAGAGCAAGTTTAGAGGAAGGCAATATGATTCAACTTGAGCAAGGGTCATCGAATGGATTTGAGATCCGCTGTAGTTCATGCGGCGTGCGCATACGGCGGGACAGTAACGAAGATGTGCCGGGACTTTGTCTGACATGTTTCTACCGCGCCCTTAATGAGAGACTGCGCGCGCAAAGAAATGCGCGAGCGGGCGAGGGTATCAGCGATCGGTAGTTAAGATTGGGAAGCCTAAACCTGGTCAAACGACCGGACAAGTTCCTCAACTCCTCGGGCAAAACCTCTCTCATTCCTGCAGCCGTTGCGTTCCGCGATCGGTGTTGGGATCCGGCATGGATTGAAAATCCCGCGCGAACCGAATTTACCTTCCGTCCCACTCCGGTTATGCTGAAAAGCAAATTTAGGGAAAGGACAAAGTATGAAACCTGGCAGAGTACTAATTGTTGCGAGTTTGATCCTTACGATTTCACTCTCGGTGTTCGCTGCGGAAGCGCCGCCGGATGGCCCCGGAGCGAGCAAACCAAAACATCAACGACGCAAACAGCGGCAGCGCACCAAACCCAGAAAGCAGGTCCCCATTTCCATGGCTTCAGCAGCAACCACTACTGCATCCGGTCTTACCTACGTAATTACCCAACATGGCAGCGGCCGCCAACCAGTCGCCGGTGAAACCGTCATCGTCCACTACACGGGACTGCTGGGCAGCGGGATGAAGTTCGACAGCTCGCTCGACCGGGGAAGGCCCTTCGAGTTTCAGCTGGGCGCCGGTCGAGTGATCAAGGGCTGGGACGAGGGAATCGCCAGGCTGCATGTGGGCGATCAGGCGACCTTGATCATTCCCGCGGAGCTGGGCTACGGAGCCAGAGGTGCCGGCGGCGTCATTCCACCCAATGCGACCTTGATATTTTTGGTGGAACTGTTGGGAATCAAGGAAGCACCCGCCACTAACTAGAGATCGTTCAAAAACGCTTTGGAGGTTCTCAATGAAGCGTCCGCTTCAGTCGCTCTTGCTTTGGGCCGTGTTTGCCTTGGTGATTGCCGGGCCCAGCTCAGCACACCGGATTGCTCCTCATCCGCTGCCTCTGCCATCGCAACCTGCCGACGGCAACTTCTCTCCAAAGCGGTTTGCTAGTCTTGCAGGCCCACGAGTCGCTCAGCAAACGGCAGTGGAAGTTGAAGTGTCGTTTGAAAGACGCGAAGAAATGATTCCGATGCGTGACGGCGTTCGTCTCCATACGCTTATTTTTACGCCGCAGAACCAGTCCGAGAATATCCCGATACTAATCAACCGCACGCCTTACGGAATTGCTGAGACAACTTCCGCAGGTGTCAACCAACGCTACAGAGAATTTGTCAAAGACGGTTACATTTTTGTCCGCCAGGACATTCGCGGCCGCTACGCTTCGGAAGGACAGTTCGTGATGAATCGACCGCAGCGGGATAAGAACATTCCCGGGGCCATTGATGAAAGCACAGACACTTACGACACGATTGACTGGTTGGTAAAGAACGCCGCCAGAAATAACGGCCGTGTCGGGATACTCGGCGTTTCTTACGATGGTTGGCTGGCGGCCGTCGCGACGCTCGATGCACATCCGGCCCTGAAGGCGTCCTCGCCACAGGCTCCAATGACCGACACCTGGATGGGTGACGACTTTTTCCACAATGGCGCATTTCGTCAAAGCTACGGGTACGAGTATGGCACTTCCATGGAGTCGTCAAAGGAAGACACGGACGTCACCTTTGCCGGGGATGCATACGATTGGTACCTCGAGTTGGGATCGCTCGCAAAAATTACTGACCTGCCGCAGGGAAAACTGCCGACCTGGAGTGCCTTTGTCGCTCATCCAACCTACGACGATTACTGGAAAGCACGAGCTGCCCAGCGCTACCTGGGGCCAACTCACGTGGCAACACTGGTGGTTGGTGGTTGGTGGGACCAGGAGGATTTCTACGGCGCACTCGCAACTTACGCAGCGCTGGAAAAAAATGATAAGAAGAACCAAAACTTTGTGGTGCTGGGTCCCTGGAATCACGGGGGCTGGAATGGGCCGGGTAGGAGTTTAGGCGCAATAGAGTTCGGCAGCGCCACCGGACTTTATTTTCGCCGCGATATCGAGGCGCCCTGGTTTGCCTACTTTCTGAAAGGCAAGAAGAAGTTGTCGCAACCTGAGGCGGTAACTTTCCAGACGGGATCTAACAGGTGGACCGCCGCCGATCATTGGCCGCCCAGAGAAGCCAATGATCGCAGGCTCTTTCTTCGCAGCGGAAAAAGACTCGCGTTTGAAAAACCGGTTTATAAGACAGCGAACGAGTTCACGAGCTACGTGTCGGATCCGGCGAGCCCGGTTCCGTATCGCAAACGGCCGATAGAGGCAACCTATGGACCGGGATCTCTCTGGTATACGTGGCTGGTGGCGGATCAGCGCTTTCTTCAGGATCGTTCGGACGTGGTGAGCTGGCAGAGCGATCCGTTAGCGCGGGATTTGATAGTCAGTGGTGATATCCTCGCGCACCTTTACGCTTCAACCACGGGTTCGGACAGCGATTGGGTCGTAAAGCTGATCGATGTATACCCGGAACATTATCCGGACAACAAAACGATGGCCGGCTACCAGTTGATGATTGCCGATGAGATCTTTCGAGGCCGCTACCGGCAAGGCTTCACAGAGCCGACGGCCATCGCACCGGATCAAGTCAACGAATACACAATCGATCTATATGGGAACAATCACTGCTTCAAGAAAGGACATCGCATCATGATCCAGGTCCAGAGTTCCTGGTTCCCTCTTTATGATCGCAACCCGCAGAAGTTCGTGGAGAATATCTTCAAAGCCCAGCCCGGCGATTTCCAGAAAGCGACGCAACGCATCTATGAATCAGCCCGCTATCCTTCTCATATAGTCTTACCGGTGATGAAGCTGCGACCCGTTAAGACTTAGCCCGACTTGTAAGCCTTGCGCGATACAAGCGTCAGAACCTAATCACTGTGTCGAACTGCAGCCGGGTGGTCGGGCGATTAAACGAGCCGGGCGGCGTCGCATTGAACGGGCCCAGCAGTCCGTTCGCTCGCTCAGTCACGATACCGGTCACCGCAAAGGTCACGCGTGGATCTGCGGCATAGGAGAACTGGAACCGGTGTCCCCTCATGTCAGACTGTTGCGTAACATCAGAAAAGTTGAAAGGCGTGAGCACCGCATCCTTTTGAATCCGCATGAACGTATAGCCGAACTGCATATCGCCGCGCGCGCGCGTCGATCCAATCTGAATCTCACCCCAATAGCCGTGCCGCTCATGGTTGGTCAGGAGCAGATTTGCTCCTGTTGGTCCGGCCGCGACCACGTCATGAGTCTGTGTGTTGGTGACGAAATCGAGCAGAAGAGTGACAGGGAAACGCTTGCTGTGTTTTAGTTCCAGCCGGGCCAACAGGTCGACCAAATTGTACCCCGATGATAAGCGCCCATCGCGATTTGTAGCGTTGTTGCTCGCGTTGGTGAGCCCCAGGTTGCCGTTGCCGGCCACCAGTTGATCTCGCGAAATGGAAACCTGCGTAGTAATAGTTTGCGCCGGATTGGTTCCGGACGCGGGAATAGTGAAGGTAACCGGCAGCAATAACTGACCGCCAAACACCTGCACCGGTGAGATGAACTGGGTGCCGGAGAAGTAGAGGTCCGCGGCTGACAGACTCAAAGCTACTTTGGCGCTTGGCTCGAATCTGGCCCGCACCTGCCCGCCATAGAGCGCAAGATCTCGCCCGCCGCGTCGTGATTGTTCAATATTGACCGTCCCATTGCTGTTGCGCACAAAGGCAGAGTTGCGCTCCAGCAGCGGCAGTTGCCAGGCTACAAATGTCAGCTCTCTGAGCGTCGATTTCTTGTAGGTTCTGGAGTACGATTCATTGAAGCCATCAACCATCAAATCACTATCGATAGTCATCTCGGTGAACACCCACGGTGGTTCGAACTTTCCACCCTGCAGGCGCAGGCCTGGCGCTCGCTTAGGCCTGTAAGTAACAAAAGCCTGGTCGAGCGCGAAGGGCTTGCGATTGAAAAAATCCGTCAAAGTCTGGTTCGTCGAGATATTGTCGGCAAAGCTGCCCGTAGCCAGGCGCAAGCCCCAGTCGAACTCGTCATTAATCGACCCGCGCATTTGCAAGCGAGCCCTCACGCGCATGCGGTGGCGCGGACTCAGATCGTTACCCAATACCGCCGGGTTGTCGCCATTAGCGAGAGTGTTCGACAGTCCGAAAAATGATTCGGAGCGCAGACGCAAATCGCCGCTGATCCTGATCGCGCCCAATTCCGATACGCGCCCTTCAACTTTTTTCAAACGGTCTTCAAGGGCACCCATTTGTGGCTCAGTTGTTTTAGGCGGGGTGGAGCCCTTTGGGGCAGCCATAGTCGTCGATAACGCAGGGTTGGGTGCGTGCGTGTTGCTCGCGAGTTGAGTGACCAAACGGCTGATGGTTTCCTGTTGCTGCAGCATCATCTGGCGCATCTCGTCCAGCTGCGCGCGCTGCAGGCGCAACGTCTCTTCGAGCGCAGTCAGGCGTTCCGCTTCGCTGTCGTTCGCCGGGGACGCCGGGGCGGTTCGCGGCGTCGGCGTTACAGCGAGAGCAGCCTTGTCCGGCGCAGCCAGCGGCCCTGAAATTGACTGGCCGAATATGGCGCTGGAATTGAACAGGCAGAACGTGAGCGCGGCAAGCGGCAGGCCCAACCCAACCTTTGTTGTTCGTGTCATCTTGTCCTCCGGGTGGATGAATACGAGAAGGATAGCCTAATAGCGGCGCATGAACGCAATCTTAACTGCGTGTTAATTCGATATGAAGGGCGAGGAGACGGGGCGGGATCGAAACGGCGACTTAAGTGCGCCGGAGTATAATCCTGAGGTGTTTTGACTGTCAGGCCTTGTAATGAAGGACGCGTACTTTTTCCAGCGTCACCAAACCGTCCCCCATCATCCGGTCGAGTACCGGTAGAAAATCTTCAATCCTTTCCAGGCTGTCAATTATTTCAATGACCATGGGCATATCTTCAGACAGCCTGAGGATTTTGGCCGTGTGCAGAATACTGTGCTTTCCGAATCCCATCACTCCACGGAGAACGGTGGCCCCCGCCAAACCCTGCTCGCGCGCTTTTAGCACAATTGCCTCGTAGAGCGGATGGTGGCCGGACTTGTCGCTTTCACCGACAAAGATTCGTAGGAGATAGCCGTCGTCAGGTACCTGCATAAGCGTTATCACCCTGCCGGCGCTCGATCGGAATCGCGCTCGACAAATAAGAGCCGGTGCCCGGCAACCAACTGCAATTTTGTCGCGTCATTAGACCAACCTGGCTACAGAGTAGCCGGCCCAAACCAGCATCAAGCCAAGTAAATTGGAAACCACCACATTTACCGCCGCAAACCAAATTTCACCGTCCCTCAGCAGAGTAAATGTTTGCAGCCCGAAAGAAGAAAATGTGGTAAAGCCCCCCAGCAAGCCGATCATGACCAGCGCCCGTATCGTGTCGCCCACCAGGAAGCGTTCCTGCATCAGGTAGAACAAAGACCCGGCCAGGAAACAGCCGGCCAGGTTGACCACCAGCGTTCCGGTGGGAAATGTTTCGCCAAACCGTCGGGCGATCACGCCGGAAAGAGCGTAACGGCCCAGCGTGCCAATAAGGCCAGCCAGCCCGATGAGAATCGCTTTCTGCATGAGCCCCCAGTCTTAGGAAAAGAGTTCATCGATCAGCGGGCTGAATTTCTGATTGATTACGCGGCGCTTGACTTTTAAGGTGGGCGTCAATTCGCCGTTATCGATGGTGAGTTCGTCAGACAGCAGCGCCACGCGCCGGATGCGTTCATAGTCAGCCAGGCTACCGGTAAGTTTCACCACGTCGCGCTGCACCAGTTTAACAGCGGGAGCGAACTTGCTCAGTTCGGCACGGGAGGCCGGCAACTTTTCTCCGTCCTCGCTAAGCCTTTGGCGCAGCGCTTCCCAATCAGGAACAATCAGCGCCGCCGGCTGTTTGCGACCCGCCCCGACCACCACTACCTGTCCAACGAACTCACTTTCCTTGATCAGGCTTTCCAAAAGTTGTGGCGCGATGTATTTGCCGTTCGATAATTTGAATAAGTCCTTCTTGCGATCGGTAATGAAAAGCCGTCCCTGCTCGTCCAGGTGGCCAACGTCCCCGGTGGCAAACCAGCCATCGTGCAGCACCTGTGCCGTTGCTTCCGGGTGCCCGTAATAGCCTCGCATCACGTTCGGGCCGCGGATGATAATCTCTCCGTCCTCGGCAATCGCCACCTCGATGCCCGCAAAAGGCAGACCCACTGATCCGACGCGATTATTCTCAGGGCGGTTGGCGCAAACGATACAGGTCTCAGTGGCTCCATATCCCTGCAGGACCGGAATGCCGGCGGCCATAAACGCATACGAAAGAGAGGGCGAAAGCGAGGCGCCGCCGGAGACGAAATAGCGTAAGCGCCCGCCGACGCCTTCGCGCCATTTGGAAAATACTAAACGGTCTGCCACTTTCTGCTGCAGGGCCAGAACAGCCGGAATCGCCTGCTGTTTGTCCTGCAGTTCAGCATATCGCTGGCCCACCTCCATCGCTCGCATGAACACCCGGCGGCGCCAACCCCTGGCCGACATTCCTTTCTTTACGATGCGGTGATAGACCTTTTCGAACAGGCGGGGGACTGCGGTCATGATGGTTGGCCGCACCTCGCGCAAGTGCTCGCCTACCTGATCGAACGAACT
>Ga0209798_10000210_pt1 | contig 33491 bp, 24 predicted proteins | sample DOMMetBare3Fresh_FD_187475 | JGI IMG/M metagenome (GOLD analysis project Ga0209798, IMG submission 187475) | Wetland sediment microbial communities from St. Louis River estuary, USA, under dissolved organic matter induced mercury methylation -... | ecosystem: Environmental > Aquatic >... | reverse complement strand
TCGCGGCACGCCCGGCCACGTACGCCGATCCCGGATTGCGCTCGAATCGTTTGGGCGCCGGCAGCATCACCGCCAGCCGAGCCGCGGCGTCGACGCCCAGCCGGGCGGCGTCGGTGCGAAAGTAGTGGCGGGCGGCGGCCTGTGCGCCGAAAACACCTTCACCCCATTCCACGTGGTTCAGGTAGATCTCCAGAATCCGGCGCTTGCCCAACAGCCCCTCTAGCGCCCAGGTGATGACGAACTCCTGGGCCTTGCGTGGCAGCGTGCGCTCGCCGGACAGAAACAGATTCTTGGCGAGCTGCTGGGTGATCGTCGATCCACCCACGACCTTGGGCACTCGGGCGCGCGCACCGGCCGGGCGGCCGGCCACGGGGGGCTGGGCTTTCGATTCTGCGCGTTGATTGCGTTCCCAGGCCCGCTCGATTGCCTCCCAGTCGATTCCGCCGTGATCGGCGAACGAAGCGTCCTCGCTGGCAATCACGGCCCGCTTGAGATGGTCGGCAATTGCCGCATCGCCGACCCAGGCCTGGCTCCAAGCGATGGTGCCGCGATCGCGCCACAGGCGCCACACCTCGCTGCGCTCGAAGGTGGTGGATTGCGGATCGAGCAGCATCATCGCGGCGATGCGCAGCACGAAGTAGAGCTGCAAGCTGACGATGCCGACCACCATCAGCGCGATCAGTCGGCCGAGCGAGCGCATCACGGCGCTGCGGTGGCCAGGTGTGCGCGCAGCGCGGACAGCACGGGCGCCGTCTGGGGGCGCACCCCGCGCCACAGCCAGAACGCCTGCGCCGCCTGTTCGACCAGCATGCCCAATCCGTCGCGCGCCACGGCACCTGCGCCTTGCGCCCATTGCACGAACGGCATCGCGCCCGCACCGTACATCAGGTCGATCGCGAGCGACCCGGCCGACAGCACCGAGGCGGCCACCGGAATCGGCGCCCCCTGCACGCTGCTGGCGCTGCCGTTGATCACCAGGTCGAACGCGACGCCACAGTCAGCCAGTCCGGTGGCCCTCAGGCTCACCCGGTGGTCCGAGGCGAGCGCCTGGTGCGCATCGACCAGGGCACCGCAGCGATTGCGTGTGCGGTTGGCCACCACGATTTCCGCGGGTGCGCGCTCGATCAGCGGCCCCAGCACGCCGGCGGCCGCACCGCCGGCGCCCACGAGCAGGATGCGTCGGCCGGCGAGCGCGAAGCGGGCGTTGTGCTCGATGTCGCGCACCAGCCCCACGCCGTCGGTGTTGTCGGCGAACCAGCCCGGCTCGTCGAAGCACAACACATTGGCCGCCCGCGCCAGCGCGGCGCGCGCGCTGATGCGTCGCGCCAGGCGGGGCGCCTGGAACTTGAACGGCATCGTGACGTTGCAACCGCGGGCGCGCCCGAGGCCCGGCGCCGCCGGCGCGGCAAACGCACGCAGGGTGTCCTCGAAGCCATCGGGCCCGCAATCCACCCGGTCGTACACCAGGTGCTGGCCGGTCTGGCGCGCAAACATCGCATGGATGAACGGCGACTGGCTGTGCGCGACCGGATGGCCGAGCACTGCATAGCGGTCGGGCGGCGTGGCCATGCCGGTCAGCGCGTCGGGTTGGCGCTGAGCGTGGTTTCGAGTCCGTCTTCGCGCGTGAACCTGAAGCGCGAGGTGACGACGATCTGGTCGGCCTGCGCGCGCATCGCGGCAGAAAAGGTGCCGAACGGCGACGCGGCATGCACGATGGCCACCGCGCGCTTGTCGAGTACACGCGACTTCGACGGATACACCACGTCGGCCTCGACGACGCGGCCGTTCGAATCCACCGTCACGTTCATGGTCAGTTCGCCATAGAGCTTCTTGCCCTGGTACTCGGGGAAATCACGCGTGCCGCGCTCCTCGATCTTGCGGCGCAGCTGATCGTAGTAGACGGCGTAGACCTCCTCACGCGTCGCCGGGCTGATGTAGCGCTTCTTCGGGCGTGCATTCTCCTCGTTGATGCGCTTTTCGATCTCGGCCAGCAGCTTGAGCAGCTGGCGGCGGCGTTCTTCCTGTTCGCGCTCCTGGGGCGTGCCCGATTCGCGTTTCGGATCGGGCGGCGGCAGCATGGCAACTTCGCGCCGGATCTGCGCCAGCAGTTGGTGTTGCTGCTCCTGCAGTTGCTCGACCTTGCGCTTGGCTTCCTGGGGCGAATCGCCGAGTTCCACCAGCGCGGAGGCTGGCAGCGGCGTGGTGGCCCGGCCCTTGTCGGCCTCGCCGCCTCCGGCCAGGCGTGCCTGCGCGATGGCCTGGGCCTTGACCGGCGCTTCAGTCGACCGTGCGTTGACCAAGATGACCTCGAGCGGCGTGTCCTTGAACACCCGATCGAAACGGTCCGGCGCGGCGATGCGGAACGCGAGCAGGCCGACGTGCGTGCCCACCGAGATCAACAAGGCCCAGTGCAGGGTCGTCAGGCTGCGCGTCATGTGACCGTTCAGGTCGGGGAGGCCGCTGCGCCGGCGTCGGTTTCCGTGGCGTCCGTGACGTCGATCGCCAGGTGCACAGTGACCGGTTCGGCCGCTTCGTCGTCTTCGCCCCCCGATGCATCGATGACCGGCGTGCCGCCGTCCAGGCTTGCGGTCAACGCGGCATGGATTTCCAGCGTCGCGGTGTCGATGGCCTTGATCGCGACGCGCACATGCGTGCCGCGCGGCAGGTTCTCGCAGCCCAGCGCCTTGAACACCAGAGGCAGACTGTCGGCGCGAACCAGGCCGTCGCGCAACGTGCTGGCCTCGAGCTCACCGACTTCGTGCTGCTGAAGCCAACGCAAGGTCCAGTATCGCTCGATGCTCTGCTGGAAGTCGTTGTACGCGCCATAGGTCGCGTCAAAGGACGAGATGATCGAGAACAAGGTGGCGTCTCGGGGCTTGAACGGTGCGGCCAGCGCGGCGGTTCGTCCGTGGCGCACGCAGGCCACGATCTGCCATTGGTTCACCAGATCCACATAGCGCCGCAGTGGCGAGGTCGCCCAACTGTACTGGCTGACGCCGATGCCTGCGTGTGGCGCCGGCTTGATTCCCATGCGAACTTTCACGCCCGGCGCCAGGCTGGCCTGGCTGCGGTAGATCGCCGGCACGTTGTGTTCGGCCAGCCAGCCTCCCCAGTGGCTGTTGGCCAGGATCATCGCCTCGGAGACGATCAGGTCCAGCGGCGCGCCGCGCCGGCGCGGCGCGATCTGCACGCGCTCGGTGCCATCGGGCTCGCCGTCGACTTCGCGCTCGAGTCGAAAGCTGTAATCCGGCCGATTGAACACCTCGGGCTTGCCGCGCACCAGCTCGCGTCGGGATTTCAGTGCCCTGGCCAGGCGAAACGCGAAGGCGAGCTCGGCGGCATGCGGGTACGACGCGGGCGCCTCGCCACACAACGATGCTTCGCTGATCTGCTCGTCCAGCAGGTCATGGCGCAGGTTCGATGCGACCTGCACGCGCTCGATGCGGGTTTCGAAACCCATCGGCTCGAGGCTGGCCTCGTCGAAGCGTGCGTACAGGCTGATGGCGGCGCAGGCTTGCCCCTCGATCAACGTGTAGGCGCGCACCAGGGCGTCGGGCAACATGGTCAGCTTCCAGCCTGGCATGTAGACCGTGGACAGTCGCTCGCGTGCAATCTTGTCGAGGGGTGAATCCGGCGCGATCGCCAACGCCGGCGCTGCGATGTGAATGCCGAAGACGACGGTGCCGGTGCCCAGGCCCTGCACCGACAGTGCGTCGTCGATTTCGGTCGTCTGCGAGTCGTCGATCGAAAACGCCTGCACGCCGGCCATCGGCAGCTCGGCCGCGACCGCCGGCACCGGCAGCTCCGGAAACCCGGTGCCGCGCGGGAATTGCTCGTACAGGAAGCGGCGCCAGTGGAACTGATAGGCCGAGGTGATCGCGCCGGCGGCCTGCAGCAGATCCAGCGGCGCACGCTGCGCGCGCCGCGAAGCCTCGACGACGGCCTTGTATTCGGCCGCGTTCTTGTCGGGGCGAAACAAGATGCGGTACAGCTGATCGCGGATCGGCTCCGCGCAGCGGCCTTCTACGAGGTCGGCGGCCCAGGCGTCGATCTGCGCGGTCAGCGCCTTCTTTCGCTCGATGGCCAGCAGCGCGGCCTGCACGGTCTCGCGGCCGGCCTTGCGAAACTGCCCCTTGCCGACGCGGCGAAAGTAATGCGGCGCCTCGAACAGCCGCCAGAGCGCCGCAGCCTGCTGGATTGGGCCGGCCTTGGCATCGAAGTACTCGCGCGCGAGATCGGCAAAGCCGAAGTCCTCGTCCGGCGCGAACTCCCAGGCCAGGTCGAGGTCGATGTCGGTGGACAAGGCGCGAGCGGCGGTCAGCAATTCGGCCGGCTGCGGTGCATCGAATCGCAGCAGCACGTGGTTGCTCTTGACCTTGACGCGTCTGCCCGAGTCGAGCTCGATCTGCAGCGAAGCGTCGGATTCGGACATCACGCGTCCGGCCAGGAACTTGCCGGAGTCGTCGAACAGGGCATAACTCACGGGGTCGATTGTCCCATCGGCACCGTGGTGGCCGACGCGAGGGCGTCGATCGCGTCGACGTTCAAGACCCGTTCTCGTAACGATTCGTCAGCGATGCCGAGCGTCGCCTGCCACGTCGGATCGAACAAGGTGTCACCATATCGATCGCCGGCGTCGCAGATCAGCGAGACGATGCTGCCGCGCTCGCGTCGACGGGCCATCTCGCGCGCCAGGCGCAGCACGCCGACGAAGTTCGTGCCGGTGGACGGGCCGACACGGCGCCCGAGTCGGGCCGACAGGTCGATCGCCGCGGCGAAGCTCATGCGGTCGTCGACGCGCAGCATGCGGTCGATCACCGAGGCCACGAACGACGGCTCCACGCGTGGCCGGCCGATGCCCTCGATGCGGCCGCGGCTTTGCGAGCGCAAGTCCGCTCGTCGGTCGCGAAAGGCGTCGAAGAACACCGACGCCTCGGGATCCACGACGCACAACTGCGTGGTCGACAGCGCCTCGCGGCGATAGCGGATGTAGCGCCCGATGGTGGCCGAGGTGCCGCCCGTGCCGGCGCCCACCACGATCCAACGCGGCAGCGGGTGCGGCTCATGGTGCAGCTGCGAGAAGATGCTCTCGGCGATGTTGTTGTTGCCGCGCCAGTCGGTGGCGCGCTCGGCGTGGGTGAACTGGTCCATGTAGTGGCCGCCGCGTTCGTCTGCCAGCGCGCGGGCGGCTTCGTACACCTGGGTCGGCTCGACTTCGACGCAGCGTCCGCCGAAGAAGGCGATCTCCTGCAGCTTGCGCGCGGCCGTGCCGCTCGGCACCACGGCGACGAACGGCAACCCGAGAAGGCGTGCGAAGTACGCCTCGGAAATCGCGGTGGACCCGGACGATGCCTCCACCACGGTGGTGCCCGGTCCGATCTGGCCGTTGCACAGCGCATAGAGGAACAGTGAACGGGCCAGGCGGTGCTTCAGGCTGCCGCTGGGATGGGTCGATTCGTCCTTCCAGTACACGTCGACGCCGGGCGCCACCGGCAGCGGCAACGGCAGCAGATGCGTGTCGGCCGATCGGCGCGCGTCGGCCTCGATGCGCTGCAGCGCATCGGCCAGCCACGCTCGGTGGTGGATCATCTCGGTCTTTCACGGTGCCGAACGGCAGCCGACGGCTCTCAAGTGGGCTGCAGGTGGAGGAACTGCAGGATGAAGGGGAGGTGGACGTCGAAGTCCGACAGTGCATGGTCGCCGCCTTCGAGCAAGCGAATCGATGCGCCGGCGTATCGGCCGGTCATCTCGCGCCAGTCCAGCACCTCGTCGCCTTTGGCGATGACGGCGGCATAGCGCTCGGGTCGTGTGATGTGCGGCACGGTCAGCGCCTGAAGTTCGGCGATGTACTCGCGCCGGAACTCGAAGTGCTCGTTCGGGTTGTGAAACTGAGTCTGCTCGCCGATATGGCGTTCCAGGTCGCGCGCAGGATAGACCGCCGGGTTGAGCACCACCGCCGGCCAGCTCGTGCGCTCGGCCACCGCGGTGGCATAGAAACCTCCCAGCGAACTGCCGACCACCGCGCACGACTGGCGCGGCCAGTGTTCGATGCCATGCTCGACGAGCTTCCACGCTGCACGCGGCGACGGCGGGAGCTGCGGGCACCACCACGCCAACCGGGGCTGGTGCAATTGCAGCCAGGCGTGCAGCCGCTGCGCCTTGAACGACAGCGGCGAAGAGCGGAATCCGTGCAGATAAAGCAGGTGCGTGGGGGGCGTGCGCATGTCAGCGGCGCGACGCCAACGCCTCGAGCAGCTTGCCGTGAATGCCGCCGAATCCGCCGTTGCTCATCACCAGCACATGGTCTCCGGGCCGGCTGGCCTTGACGATCTGCGCGACCAGCTTGTCCACGTGGTCGGCCACCGTCGCCTGCGGACCCAGCGGTGCCAACGCTGCGGCCGCATCCCAGCCGTAGTTGCCCTGCAGGCAAAACGACAGGTCGGCCTCCTCCAGCGCCCAGGGCAACTGCGCCTTCATCGCCCCCAACTTCATGGTGTTGGAGCGCGGCTCGAACACCGCGAGGATGCGAGTGGGCGCCGCGCCAGGGCGGGTGGACTCCTGGTCGATCTTGCGCCGAAGGCCGGCGATGGTGGTGTGCATCGCGGTGGGGTGGTGCGCGAAGTCGTCGTAGACCTTGACGCCGGCGACTTCGCCGCGCAGTTCGAGCCGTCGACGCACGTTCTCGAAGCGTGCCAGCGACGCGGCCGCAGCCTCGGGCGTGACGCCCACATGCTCGGCCGCAGCCAGGGCCGCCAGCGCATTGAGCTGGTTGTGCTCGCCCAGCAGCGACCACTCCACGCGCGCGATCTTCAGGCTGCCGCGCAGCACGTCGAACGCGTCGGGCTCGCCACGTGCGCGCAGCGTGCCCGGCTCCTCTTTGCGGGCGCCGAAGCGCTGGACCTCGCTCCAGCAGCCACGTTCGAGCACGCGCGCCAGTGCCTCTTCGCGCGCGTTGACGATCAACCGGCCCTGCGCCGGCACCGTGCGCACCAGGTGATGGAACTGGGTCTCGATCGCCGCCAGATCCGGAAAGATGTCGGCGTGGTCGAGTTCCAGGTTGTTCAGGATGGCGGTGCGGGGTCGGTAGTGCACGAACTTGCTGCGTTTGTCGAAGAAGGCCGTGTCGTACTCGTCGGCTTCGATCACGAAATACGGGCTGTTGCCGCGGCGGGCCGAAATGCCGAAATTCTGGGGCACTCCACCGATCAGGAAGCCGGGTTCCAGGCCGGCCGATTGCAGGATCCAGGCCAGCATCGAACTGGTGCTGGTCTTGCCGTGCGTGCCGGCCACCGCCAGCACATGCCGGCCCTGCAGCTCATGATCGGCCAGCCACTGCGGGCCGCTGGTGTACGCGGCTCCGGCATTCAGGATCGCCTCGATCAGCGGGTTGCCGCGCGTCACGACGTTTCCGACAACGAATAGGTCGGGTTTCAGGGTCAACTGGTCGGCGGCGTAGCCCTCGATCAGATCGATCCCGAGCGATCGCAGCTGGTCGCTCATCGGTGGGTAGACGTTGGCGTCGCAGCCGGTGACACGGTGTCCGGCCTCGCGCGCAATGGCCGCCAGACCGCCCATGAAGGTGCCGCAGACGCCGACGATGTGGATGTGCATCAGGCCGATTGTAGAAAGGTGAGTCGCGCCGCGGCGATCCAACGTGGTCACGCCGGCTGGATCGGACGGCGCCCCGACCTCTTGACCTCATCGACGCCGACGGGCCTGTGCCGCGCGTGCCGGGTCGTCAGGCGGCGAATGCCTGACGTGCGGCCTGCACCGTGGCCGCCAGATCGGCCGCGTCGTGCGCGGCGCTCACGAAGCCTGCCTCGTAGAGCGCCGGGGCCAGGTAGACGCCGCGATCGAGCATGGCGTGGAAGAAGCGGTTGAAGCGATCCTTGTCGCTGAGCATCACGGCACCGTAGTGCTGCGGCAGCTGCGGCAGGAAGAAGAAGCCGAACATGCCGCCCTCGCAATCCGCGCTGAATGGAACTGCCGCGTCGCGAGCGGCCGCGGACAAACCGTCCACCAGCTGACGCGTCTTCGCAGAAAGAGCGTCGAAGAAGCCCGGCCTGCCGATCTCGCGCAGCGTCGCCAGGCCGCAGGCGGTGGCCACCGGGTTGCCCGACAGCGTGCCGGCCTGGTAGACCGGGCCCAGCGGCGCCAGGTGCTTCATGATCTCGCGCGTGGTGCCGAAAGCAGCCAACGGCATGCCGCCGCCGATGACCTTGCCGAACACGCTGATGTCAGGGCGGAATCCCGCGATCGACCTTGCGTAGACGCTCTGCGCGCCGCCGAGGGCAACACGAAAGCCAGTCATCACCTCGTCGAACACCAGCAGCGCCGCGTGCCGGGTACACAGCTCGCGCAGCCGCGTCATGAACGGCACGCTGGCGCGAACGAAGTTCATGTTGCCGGCGATCGGTTCGATCATCACGCAGGCGAGGTCGTTGCCGTGCTCGGCGAACGCCGCCTCGAGCTGCGCGACGTTGTTGTACTCCAGCACCAAGGTGTGCTGCACCACCTCGGGCGGCACCCCGGCACTGGTGGGATGGCCGAACGTGGCCAGGCCCGAGCCCGCCTTGACCAGCAATGCGTCGGCATGACCGTGGTAACAGCCTTCGAACTTGATGAGCTTGCTGCGACCGGTTGCGCCGCGCGCCAGACGGATCGCGCTCATCGCCGCTTCGGTGCCAGAGCTGACCAGACGAACCTGCTCCACGCTGGGTACCAGCGCGATGATGGCCTCTGCCAGCTCGATCTCGCGTTCGGTGGGGGCACCGAAGCTCAGGCCTTCGCTGGCCGCGCGTTGCACGGCGTCAAGCACGGCCGGATGGCCGTGGCCCAGGATCATCGGGCCCCAGGAGCCGATGTAATCGATGTATCGCGTGCCTTCGGCATCCCACAGGTAGGCGCCCTGCGCGCGAGCGATGAAGCGCGGCGTGCCGCCCACCGCCCGAAAGGCCCGCACCGGAGAGTTCACGCCGCCGGGTATCACGCGCTGTGCGCGTTCGAACAGGGCCTGGTTAGTGGACACGGCGCTGCGCTCCTTTGGCTTTGGCGTCTGGCGATTCAGGCTCCGGCGGCGTTGACGAATCGGTTTGCGCCTCGCCATCGGGCGCCGGCGGCTGCGCCCAGAAGAACCGGTCGGGCAGCACGCTGCCCATGCCGGGACGAAAACCGGCGTCCAGGCTCTGGTCCATGAAGGCCAGCGCCTCGCCGATGGCGGCCTGAACCTCGCTGCCCGAGGCGAGCAGTGCGGTCAGGGCGGCCGACAGCGTGTCGCCGGCGCCGACGAACGCGGCGTCGAACATCTCGAACTTCTCGCCGGTCAGCGCGCCCTGCGGTGACGCCAGCACGTTGTCGATGTACTGCTCGGTGCCCTTGGCCGGCAGCATGATTCCGGTGACGAGCACGAATCGCGTGCCGTGCTCGCCCGCGGCCACCGCAAGCTCGCGCGCCGACGCAGGCCGGTCGGAATCCCAGTCGGGCAGCAGGAAGTCGGTGAGCGTCTTGTGATTGCCCACCAGCACCTCGGTGGCCGGCAGGATGAGCTCGCGAAAGGCCTCCAGGTACTGTGCCGTGCTGTCGTCGTCCAGCCAGCCCAGGTTGGGTAAGTAGGCGACCAGCGGAATGTCCGGGTAGTCCGACAGGATTTCCGCAACCGCGCTCACGCCTTCGGCGCTGCCGAGAAAGCCCACCTTCCAGCCGGCGATCGAGATGTCCTCGAGCACGGTGCGCGCCTGTTCGGTGATGGCCTCGGCGTCGATCGCGTGCTGGTCGAAGACCTCGGCGCTGTCACGGATCAGCACCGCGGTGGTGACCGGCAGCGTGTGAGCGCCCATCGCCGCCAGCGTGGCCACGTCGCCCGCAATGCCTCCGGCTCCGCTCGGATCGGCGGCATTGAACGTCATCACGCAGGAGGGTGCGGGCGACTCCTGCGCAGCCTCGGCAGTGGCGTCGGGAAGCATGTCGCCGGGCGGCGTTTCGGCGGTCATCGATGGTCCGATTAGGCCTCTCGGTGCGAAGCGACACGTCGCTTACGAACCTCTAGAGGAATGTGAAGAATGTTGCGTAGGTGCCTACGGGGCCTTGGCTTTCCGCCAATACGCGTGGATACAATGGTTCATCATTGTAGTGACCCGACTCGATTGACGTGACTGAACCGCGCGCCTGGATGTGTTTGATTTGCGGCTGGATCTACGATGAGGCCGCCGGCGATCCAGAACACGGGCTAGCGCCGGGAACCGCATGGGGCGATGTACCGATGAACTGGACCTGCCCAGAATGCGGCGCGCGCAAGGAAGATTTCGAGATGGTGCAGATCTGAAACGGGACGGCGGCCGATCACGGCGCCGGTTCGCACAGCCACCGAGGAGTGCCGTTCGTGGAAAATGTTGTGCCCCAATCAGCAGCACCGAAGGTTCTGGTCATCGATGACAGCAACACCATTCGGCGCAGCGCGGAGATCTTTCTTCGCCAAGGCGGCTATGAGGTGGTGCTGGCCGAAGACGGATTCGACGCGTTGGCCAAGGTCAACGACCACGATCCCAGGCTGATCTTCTGCGACATCCTGATGCCGCGGCTGGACGGCTACCAGACCTGCGCCATCATCAAGCGCAACCCCCGCTTCTCGCATGTTCCGGTGATCATGTTGTCGTCGAAAGACGGTTTGTTCGACAAGGCCCGTGGCCGCATGGTGGGTTCCGAGGAATACCTGACAAAACCATTCACCAAGGAGCAACTGCTGCGCGCGGTCGAGCAATTCAGTCATTACGCTGAGCGGGGAGTCCAAGGCGCGTGAGCCGCCGCGGCGTTGACCTGCGTTCGAGCATGACGGACTCCTGGAGGATTGTGAGATGACGATCAAGAAAATTCTGTTGGTGGACGACTCGAAGACCGAGTTGCATCACCTGTCAGACCTGCTGGCCAAGCGCGGCTACAGCGTGCGCACGGCCGAAAACGGCGACGAGGCGATGCGCCGCCTGGGTGAGGACAAGCCCGATCTGATCTTGATGGACGTGGTCATGCCCGGGCAGAACGGCTTCCAGCTCACGCGCGCCATCACCCGCGACCCCCAATACGCCGACGTGCCGGTGATCATGTGCACGAGCAAGAACCTCGAGACCGACAAGGTCTGGGGCATGCGCCAGGGGGCGCGCGACTATGTCGTCAAGCCGGTGGTGGCCGATGAACTGATCGCCAAGATCAAGGCGTTCGACTGAGGCCCGACCGGAAATGGCCAATAAAGAAGCCCTTCGCGAACTGCAAGCGCGCCTGGCGCAGCGCATGCAGGCGGCCAAGACCGACCAGCGCGGCCATTCCTGGCTGGCGGTGGAATGCGCAGGGCAGGGCGTGCTGTTTCCGCTCGAACAGGCGGGCGAGATCTTTGACGCCGGCGCCGTGTTGCCCGTGCCCCATACGCAATCGTGGTTTACCGGTGTGGCCAACCTTCGCGGTGGCTTGCATGGCGTGGTCGATCTGGCTGCATTCCTGGGCCTGCGGGTGCGTGTCGCGAACGACGCGCCGAAGGAAGGCGCGCGCCTGGTCGCGCTCAATCCAGGTCTGGGCGTCAACTGCGCGTTGCTGGTGGACCGGCTGGCCGGCCTGCGCCACGCCGCCGACCTGACCGCGCAGGAGGTCGAGGAGACCGCGCGACCCGGATTCGCCGGTGCGCGTTGGCGGGATGCGAGCGGGCGGGAATGGCAAGAAATCAAGTTGTCCGCTCTGGCGGCCGACGGGCAGTTCATAGCGATCGCCGGTTAGCGGCGGTCATGACTTTGCGTATTGGCGCACGAAGACGAGAGGATTCGTATGGGCTTCATGGAACGTTTCAAAACCAAGGGCCGTGGCCATGGTGGCGCCGCAACGATCGAGTTGTCTCCGTTCGACGAGGTGGTGGTTCCTCAGAAACGCAGCCGCGATGACCAGCCCTCGAGCTCGCACAGCGCGGTGACCTTGGACATGAATGCCATGCCGACGGTCAAGCCGAACAACGACACCTCGATCATCTCCGAGGCTGCACCGTCGGAAATGGCACCGGAGTTCGGCGAGGTGCGCGACTTCGGCAATCCCGCGATCATTGGCGGCAGCGCGCTGCCCCTCATCGGCAACAAGCCGCTGCCGCAGCAGCAACGCATTCTGGGCGTGATCGTGCTGGTCGGCTTTCTGGGTCTGGTGCTCGGGGGCGTGCTCGCCATCAGCGCTGCCAGCCGGGGCGCCAGCCAGGCCAGCGCCGTGGGCCAGGCCCTGATGCAGTCGCAACGACTGGCCAAGGCCGTGTCGCAGGCGCTCGTGGGCAGCCCGCAGGCGTTTCCCGAGGTGCGCGAGGCTGCCAACGTGCTGGCAACCAACGTGCGCGGCTTGCGCAGCGGCGAGGGCGAACTGGCTGCGGCGCCCGCGGCCGTGCAGGAAACGATCGAACCACTCCTGCCGCTGGTCGACCGCGCCGAGCGCAACGCCAACCAGGTGCTGGGCCAGCAAAAGACGCTGACACAGGTCGGCCAGGCGTTACGGACGATCAACCGCCAATCCGCCGACCTGCTGGAGACGGCCGAAACCGTGTCGTCATTGAAGCTGCAGCAGGAAGCGTCGGCGACCGAGCTGTCCGCGGTCGGTCAGCTGGTGATGTTGACGCAGCGCATCGGCAAGAGCGCCAACGAGTTCCTGACCGTCGAAGGCGTGAACTCCGAGGCCGTGTTTCTGCTGGGCAAGGATTTGAACTCCTTTCGCGAGATCGCCGAGGGCCTGAACAACGGCAACCCCGAATTGCGCCTGCCCGGGACCAAGGATGCGCAGACCAAGGAACGCCTGCGGGTGCTGATCAAACAGTACGAAGATACGCGCACGCAGGCCAGCGCGATCCTGGGCAACCTGCAAGGCCTGGTCACGGCGCGCGACGCACAGTCGAGCATCCTGGCCGACAGCGAACCGCTGCGCAAGGGACTGGAGACGCTGCAGGAGCGGCTGAACACCGAGGTCGGTGCCAGCGCGACGCACTACGGCTTGATGCTGATGTCGGTGTTTCTGATGGCAGCGGGCGGTCTGGGCTTCCTGAGGCTGTTCGTGCACGACCAGGCGCAACGCGCACAGATGGCCGAAGCGCAACGACACGAAGCCGAGCGCCAGGAACAGGAAGCCAAGCGTGTCAACGATGCCAATCAGGCGGCCATCTTGCGACTGATGAACGAACTGCAGACGGTGGCCGAAGGTGACCTGACGCAGCAAGCCACAGTGACCGAGGACATCACCGGCGCCATTGCGGACTCGGTGAACTACACGGTCGAGGAGCTGCGAACCCTGGTGGCCCAGGTGCAGGGCACGGCGAGCCGCGTGACCGAGACGACGCAGCAGGTCGAGGCCACGTCAACCGAACTGCTCGCGGCCTCAACCGAACAGCTGCGCGAGATCCGCGACACGGGCGAATCGGTGCTGAAGATGGCCAACCGAATCAACCAGGTGTCGTCACAGGCGCAGGAAACGGCCCAGGTGGCGCGGCGCTCGCTGAAGGCGGCCGAGTCGGGCCTGACGGCGGTGCAGAACACCATCGGCGGTATGAATTCCATCCGCGACCAGATCCAGGACACCTCCAAGCGGATCAAGCGACTGGGTGAGTCGTCCCAGGAGATCGGCGAAATCACTGAACTGATCTCCGACATCACCGAGCAGACGAACGTCCTGGCGCTGAACGCCGCCATCCAGGCTGCGTCGGCCGGCGACGCGGGCCGCGGCTTCTCGGTCGTGGCCGAGGAGGTGCAGCGGCTGGCCGAACGGTCGGCCGATGCGACACGCCAAATCGCGGCGCTGGTGCGCACGATTCAGACCGACACCCAGGATGCCGTTGCGGCCATGGAGCGATCGACGCAGGGCGTGGTCGACGGAACGCGCCTGTCGGACACGGCCGGCAATGCGCTGGCTGACATTGACCGCGTGACCCGACAGCTGTCCGAGCTGATCGAGAACATCTCGTCGCAGGCATCCAGCGAGGCCCAGTCGGCCAACGTGGTGGCGGCCAACATCCAGCACATCTTCGCGGTGACGGAACAAACCGGCGAAGGCACGCGCTCAACCGCGCAGATGGTGCGCGAGTTGTCGCGAAGCGCCGAGGAGCTGAAGCAATCGGTGGCGCGATTCAAGGTCTCCTGACGGAGCCTTCGGTTGAACTCCATGGCCGCAACCCGCGACAACGAAGTGACGCACGACCTCAGCGCCCTGGCCTGGGTGCACGATGAATTGCGCCGATCGCTCGAGGCGGCGCACAAGTCGCTGCGCCGCTACCTGAAGGAGGCCGACTCGGTCGGTGGCTCGGACGTCGACACCGTCGACCCAGCCATCCTGCGCCAGGCACGTGCCCATCTGCACCAGGGTGCCGGCGCGCTGGAGCTGGTAGGCCTACCCACGGCGGCGCAGATCCTGCGCGCCGCCGAGACCGCGGTGGCCCGCTTGGCCGCCCGCAGCCGCGGCATGACGTCTGCCGCAGTCGAGACCATCGAACGCGGCTCGTTCGCGTTGCTGGACTATTTGGCGCGACTGCTGGCGGGCAAGTCGATTTCGCCGCTGGCGATGTTTCCTCAATATCGTGCCCTGCAGGAGCTGGCGGGTGCCGGCCGCGTGCACCCGGCCGATCTGTGGACCAAGGACTGGCAGTGGCGCAGCCTGCCGCCGATGGCGCTGCAGCCCGTGCGCCGTGCGGACGCGGCCACACAGTCCGAGCTGGAAACTGAAACCCTGGCGCTGATGCGCGGGCGCGATGGCGGCGCCGCGCAGCGCATGAGCGATCTGTTCGCCGGGCTGGCATCAGGCAGCGCCGACCGACTGGCCACCTTGTGGCAGCTGGCGGCGGCGGTCTACGAAGCCCAGGGCAGTGCCCTGCTGAAGGCCGACGTGTACAGCAAGCGTCTCGCGTCGCGACTGCTGGCGCAGTTGCGCGCCGGCGAATCCGCCGACCCGTCGGACCGTCTGGCGCAGGACCTGCTTTTCTTCTGCGCCCAGGCCGCGCCGAGCGCCGAGCGTCCGGCCGGTCCGCGCCTGGCGGCCGTGCGCCAGGCATTCGAGATCGGCAACGCTGCGCCGCAGGATTACGAAAGCCCGCGGCTGGGCCGTTTCGACCCGTCGTGGCTGGCCCAAGCGCGCAAGCGCGTGGCGGCGGCCAAGGAAGTATGGTCTGCGGTGGCCGGTGGCGACAACCAGCGTCTGATCGGACTGCCCGAGCAGTTCGCGCTGGTGGGCGAGTCGCTTCAGAAGCTGTATCCGCAAGGCGAAGTGTTGGCGCAGGCGCTGCAAACCGCGGCGGCGCAGACGCTCCAGTCCGGCGGCGTGGTGACGCCCGAGTTGGCGATGGAGGTCGCCACGGCACTGTTGTACGTGGACGCCTCGCTGGAGGACGTCGAGCTCGACCATCCTGAACTGGCCGGACGCGTGCGCCGTCTGGCGCAGCGCATGGACGACGTGCGCCAGGGCCGCTCGCCCGGCGCGCTCGAAGTCTGGATGGAGGACCTGTACCGTCGGGTCTCCGATCGCCAGACGATGGGCAGCGTGGTGCAGGAGCTGCGTGCCTCGTTGTCGGAAATCGAGAAGCACATCGACCAGTACTTCCGAAATCCCAGCCAGCGCGAGGTGCTGATCCCGGTGCCGGCGCAGCTGTCGTCGATGCGCGGTGTGTTGTCTGTGCTCGGGCAGGATCATGCCTCGCATGCGGTGGTGCGCATGCGCGACGACGTCGACGCGCTGATCGCCACCGACGCGAGCGCCGCGCAGGGTGTCCAGACCGATACGTTCGACCGCCTGGCCGACAACCTGGGCGCGTTGAGCTTCCTCATCGACATGCTCAGCGTGCAGCCGCAGATGGCCAAGTCGCTGTTCCGATTCGACACGGTGGGCGGCAATCTGCATTCGGTGATGGATCGAGCGCAGCGTCCGTCGGGATTCGGCGCCCTCGAGGCGCCAGCGACGATGGAGCGCAGCCTGCTGGAGCAGGCGGAGTCGATTGCGCAGCAGGCCCGCGCGCCTGGAAGCGACGGCGCAGTGCTCGCGCGCGACCTCGAGCGCTTGACCCGACAGGCCGAGGCTGCCGACCAGCGTGGTGTGGCCGGCGCGGCCAGCAAGGTGCACCGCGCTCTGCTCGGCGCGGCGACCGACGTCGAGCGGCAACAGGCCCGCACGCAGATCGTGCGGGCGATGAACAATGTGCTCAATCCGCGCATCGATGCGCAGCCGAGCCAGCCCGCGCCGTTGAAGTCCGTGCCGCCGCCTGCGCCGCCAACCGCGCCGGGCACCACGGGCCTCGAAGACGATCACGAGATGCGCGACATCTTCCTCGAGGAAGCGCGCGAGGTGATGCAGGCGGCGCGCGAGGCGCTTGCGCAACTGGGTCACCACCCAAGCGACCTGGGCGGCATGACCTCGGTGCGACGCGCCTTCCATACGTTGAAGGGCAGCTCGCGCATGGTCGGGCTGAAGGACTTCGGCGAGGCGGCGTGGGGCTGCGAGCAGCTCTACAACGCCCGCATGGCCGACGGTGCGCCTGCCGACCACGACTTGCTCCAATTCAGTGGCGAAGCGCTCGACTATCTGGGCCGCTGGATCGATGGCATTGCCGCCGGGCAGACTGCCGGCTTCCAGCATCGCGTCGTCGGCCGGGCGGCCGATTCGCTGCGCAACGACCGGCGCCGAATCGCGTTGAGCGACGCCGCGTCCAGCGGACCCGGTGTTCTGGCGGACGTGCCCGCGGCCGCCGCGCCACTTGCGGCACCCGTTGCCGCCGCACCGCAGCAGGTGCCCGAATTACGGGTGAGCGACGAGGTCGAGCTGCCCGTGCTGGCCAGCGCACCGGTCGCGCCGGCCGACGTGCCCCCGGTGCCGGAAGTGAGCTTCGAGCTCGATCTGGGCGCCAGCGAGACACCGAGCCTGCAGCCAACGCAGGCGATGCTGCTGTCCGACCAGGCCACTTTGGTACAGGCGCTGGCCGACGACGCGCAGACGCCGATCGCGTTGACCGCCGAGTCGGTGGGCGTGATCGAGCTGGACCTGCCAGACCTCGATATCCAACCCAGCCCCGGCGCGGCGCCAGACACCCAGCCCGATTCGATGGAGACCATGCCGGCCGCGTTGGGGCCGTACGTGGATTCCAACCGCGGCGCGCTCGAAGGACCGGCGGCGGTCTCGAAGATGATCGATCTGTCGTTGCCCGAGCCGGTCGAATCGATCCCGGCGCCGATGGCCGAGGAGCCGTTGGCCTCCTCGGATGCCGATCAGATCAAGGTCGTCGGTCCGCTGCGGATTCCGATTCCCCTGTTCAACATCTTTCTCAACGAGGCGGATGAGCTGTCGCGCCGTCTGGCCACCGAACTGGCCGAGTGGACGCACGAACTGGACCGCCCGGTGGGCGACACCACCGTCGCGCTGGCGCACTCGCTGGCGGGCAATTCGGCCACGGTGGGTTTCACCGACCTGTCGCAACTTGCGCGGTCTCTGGAACATGCGCTGGTGCGCGCCCATGAGCGTGGCTTTGGGTTGAGCGAAGAGGCACAGCTGTTCGTTGCCGCAGGTGAGGAAATCCGTCGCCTGTTGCACCAGTTCGCCGCTGGCTTCCTGAAGAATGCCGACGCAGAGTTGATGCGCTACCTGGCCGAACACGAGCACCTCGAGGTGCCGTTGCCGAGTGCACCGATGGCTGTCGCGCCCCAGGCCGCCGCGCCGGTTGCGCGCCACACCGGCGTAGGCTCGGAATTCGCGCCGCAGGTCGGGCCGCATCAGTTCACCGGTTTCGGCCACACCGAGCTGCGCTCGCTGCACGAACTGCCCGACCCGGCACAGCGACCCGCCGCCATGGCAGCGGCCGCGCGGGTCGACGCGCTGGACGACGAAGACGACATCGACGCGGTCGATGCGATCGACCGCGAGCTGTTCCCGATCTTCGAGGAAGAGGGTCAGGAGCTCATTCCGCAACTGCAGTCGCGCATGCGCGAGTGGGTGCGTCGCCCGAGCGAAGCGGCTGCGGCCTCGGCCTGCATGCGCACCCTGCACACGCTGAAAGGCGGCGCGCGTCTGGCCGGCGCGATGCGGCTCGGCGAGATGGCGCACCGCCTCGAAACGGCGATCGAGCATCTGGTCGGGCGGGGCCATGCCACGGCGGCCGACGTCGAGCGACTCGTGGCGCGCGTCGATGCGATCGAGATCCGCTTTGACATGCTGCGCCGAGGCGACGCGGACCATTCGCAGCCGATGCGGCTGGATGCCGAGCAGCCGGCGCTGCCCGCGTCGACGCCGATCGCGACGTCTGCCGGTGGCCTCGCGCCGCCGATCCCGCTGCAACCCGTGCCGGCGACGCCGATGCCGGCGCTGACGCCGGTATCGACATCGCAGCCGGCGGCCGTCGAGACGACGCCGCTGGTCGCCGGGTCGGGCGGCTCGAGCATCGATTGGGCCCGATTCGCGCGACAGCCTGTGGCCACGACGCCGGCGGTCGACCCGGCGACCGGCGGCGCAAGCACCCATTCCGCCGTGCGGGTGCGCTCGCAGTTGCTCGACCGCCTGGTCAGCCACGCGGGCGAGGTCAGCATCACGCGCGCGCGCATCGAGTCGGACGTCAATCAACTGAAGGCCGCGCTGTCGGACCTGACGGAAAACCTGGAGCGGCTGCGCCGCCAGCTGCGCGACATCGAGTTGCAGGCCGAAACGCAGATCGCCTCGCGCATGGAGGCTGCCAAGGCCGCCGCGCAATCGTTCGACCCGCTCGAAATGGACCGTTTCACGCGGTTCCAGGAACTGACCCGCATGATGGCCGAGTCGGTGAACGACGTGGCCACCGTGCAGCGCGGTCTGCAGCGCACGCTGCAGTCGGCCGAAGACGAGTTGGCCGCCCAGGCGCGACTGACGCGTGACCTGCAGGACGACCTGCTGCGCACGCGCATGGTCGAGTTCGAGGGCCTGTCGGAGCGGCTGTACCGCCTGGTTCGCCAGGCCGCCAAGGAAACCGGCAAGCAGGTCCGGCTGGACATCGTCGGCGGCGCGATTGAAATCGACCGTGGCGTGCTCGACCGGATGACCGGTGCATTCGAGCACCTGCTGCGCAATTGCGTGACCCACGGCATCGAGACCCCCGACGTCCGCGTGGCCGCGGGCAAGGAGGCCACGGGTTCGATCGTCATCAGCGTTGCCCAGGAGGGGAACGAAGTGGCCGTCGAATTCCGCGATGACGGCGCGGGCCTCAACCTGGCACGCATCCGCGACAAGGCCTTGTCGACCGGCCTGTTGCCGTCCGGAGCCAAACCCACCGATGCCGAACTCGCCAACCTGATCTTCGCGCCCGGCTTCACCACCGCCGACGCGGTGACCGGCCTGGCCGGCCGTGGCATCGGAATGGACGTGGTGCGCGCCGAGGTCAACGCGATGGGTGGCCGCATCGAGACCGCCACCGCGGCCGGACGCGGCACGAGCTTCCGACTCGTGTTGCCGCTGACTACCGCGGTCACCCAGGTGGTGATGCTGCGCTGTGGCGGGCTGACGGTGGCCGTGCCCTCGACGCTGATCGAGATCGTCAAGCGCGCGACGCCGGCCGAAATCGAACAGGCCTATGGCGCCAGCGCCTACCGGCTCGAAGACCGCAGCCTGCCCTTCTTCTGGCTGGGCGCCTTGCTGCAGGCCAGCGGCCGCGGCCAGGTGGGAACGCGCTCGCAGCCTGTGGTCATCATCCGAAGCGCCGCACAACGCATCGCACTGCACGTCGACGAGGTGCTGGGCAATCAGGAAGTGGTGGTCAAGAACCTCGGGCCGCAACTGGCTCGTCTGCCGGGCCTGGCCGGCATGACGCTGCTGCCCTCGGGCACCCCCGCGCTGATCTACAACCCGGTGGCGCTGGCCACGTTGTATGGCGAGAGCGCGTGGGCGTTGACCCGCGCCGGACTGGCCACGCCCGACACGCCGGCGGCGTCGCAGGCCGAGGAAGTTCTGGCGCCATTGGTGCTGGTGGTCGACGATTCGCTCACCGTGCGGCGCGTGACGCAGCGCATGCTGACGCGCGAAGGTTACCGGGTGGCACTGGCCAAGGACGGCCTGGAAGGCCTGGAAAGGCTCGCCGAGGAGCGCCCCGCGGTGCTGCTGTCGGACATCGAGATGCCGCGCATGGACGGCTTCGATCTGGTTCGCAATCTGCGTTCCGACCCGCGACTGGCCGATCTGCCGGTCATCATGATCACGTCGCGCATCGCGCAGAAGCACCGCGACTACGCGGCGGAGCTCGGTGTCGATCACTACCTGGGCAAGCCGTACTCCGAGGAGGACCTGCTGTCGCTGGTGGCGCGATACGCGCGCTCCACCGCCGTCAACGCCTGATCGGCGGCCACTGCACGCTTCAGCAGCGGGGCCTACACTGCCGGCATGTCACAGGTCGTCGATCACCTGGCCGAACTGACTGGGTTTCGCGACCGTGATGTGCTCGACACGACCTTGGTGGCCGTCCTGCGCGATCTGCTGCGACCGATCTCGGTGGCCATCTGCCATTGTGTGGGCGAGGAGCCCGACCGCCGCTGGCTTGTCCGCGCCCGATTGAGCCAGGCGGACATCGCGGCACAGGCCGATCCGATGTCGATCGACCTCGACGCGCTGCCGGCGCTCGATGCGTTCCCGGCACGACTGCAATGCCTGCGCCAGCAGGAGCCCCTGGAAATCGCCGCCGCGACGCACAAGACCTACTTCCCGTTGCTGACCGACCTCGACGCGGTGGGGGTGCTCGAAATAGAGAGCACGGGCGATCTGGATGCCGAGCAGCTGCGCATGGTGAGCAACATGATGCGCATCTACCGCAACGTGCAGGGCCTGCTCGACTACAGCGAGCGCGACATGCTGACCGGGCTGCTGAACCGCAAGACGTTCGACGATTCCTTCTACAAGACCACGGTGCAGGCGATCTCGACGCAGCATCAGGTCGACCCCCGCCGCGGGACGCAGGCCGAACGGCAGCCCTATCTCGGCGTGGTCGACATCGATCACTTCAAGTTGGTCAACGACCGGCACGGCCACCTGATCGGCGATGAAGTGCTGTTGTTGCTGTCGCGCCTGATGCGCGCGACGTTTCGTTTCCACGATCGTCTGTACCGATTCGGCGGCGAAGAATTCGTCGTGCTGCTGCGGTGCACGAACGACGAGCAGGCCGCAGCGGCTTTCGAGCGGTTGCGGCTCAACACCGAGCGTTATCAGTTCCCGCAGGTGGGCACGATCACGGTGTCGGTGGGGTTCACCAGGGTGCGACCGAGCGACAATCCCAACGTCGCATTCGAGCGGGCCGATCGGGCGGTGTACTGGGCCAAGGCCAACGGCCGCAACCGCGTGGCCAACCATGCCGAGCTGGTGGCCCGGGGCGAACTGGTCGACGGCCACAAGAGCGGCGACGTCGAGCTCTTCTGAACCGAGCGGACGCAATGGCCGCGTCGCACGAAGGCCGTGCGGCCTCGCTACCATAGCGCCTTGCCGATTGGCGCGGCACGCGATTGAACTGGCTGCCGCCGCGCACACCGTGCAGCCGGCCACCGCCCGGCGTGCAAGCCGGGTTCCAGAAAGCCCTTCGACCATGACGCCCCGAACGCCCATGACCGTTGTACAGCTCTGCGCCGTTGCGGCGGGGTCGCTGTTCGCCGGTTGTCTCGCCTTCGCCGCCGAGGCGCCGACCGCCAAGTCGACCGCCCCGGCGGCGCCGCAGAAGACGGCTCTGACCGTGAGCCTGGTGTCGCCACAAAGCGGCGATTGGCCACAGCGGCTGGGGGCCCATGGCAACGTGGCGGCGTGGCAGGAAGCCGTGATTGGTGCCGAAGGTGCGGGCTTTCGGCTGATCGAGGTGCTGGTGAATGTCGGCGACGCGGTCAAGCGTGGCCAGCTGCTGGCGCGCCTGAACGACAGCACGGTGGCGGCCGACGTGGCGCAGACGCGCGCCTCGCTGGCCGAAGCCCAGGCGGCCGCGGACGAGGCACGTGCCAACGCCGACCGCGCGCGCGAACTCGGTCCGACCGGCGTGATCAGCGCCCAGCAGATCCTGCAGTGGCTCACCGCCGAACGCACGGCCCTGGCGCGCGTCGACGCGCTGAAGGCGCGATTGCTGGCCGAACAGCTGCGTTTGTCGCAGACGCGCGTGCTGGCGCCCGACAGCGGCGTGATTTCGGCGCGGTCGGCCACCGTCGGCGCGGTCGTGCAACCGGGGCAGGAGCTGTTCAGGCTGATTCGCGGCGGCCGCCTCGAGTGGCGCGCCGAAGTCCCGGCAGCGGAGCTGTCGCGCCTGCGCGCCGGCATGCCGGTGCGCGTCACCCCCGCAGGCGGCGCGACGGTCCAGGGCCGCGTGCGCATGGTGGCACCGACGGTGGATGCCAGCACCCGCAACGGCTTGGTGTATGTCGACCTGCCGGCGCCGGGGGATGCGCGCGCGGGCATGTTCGCGCGCGGCGAGTTCGAACTCGGACAGTCCAAAGGCATGACGCTGCCGCAAAGTGCGGTCGTGTTGCGCGATGGCTTCAGCTATGCGCTGCAGGTGTCGCCGCAATCCAGGGTGTCGATGGTCAAGTTGGTCACCGGGCGGCGGGTCGGCGATCGCATCGAAATCCTCGCTGGGCTCGACGCGTCGGCGAAGGTGGTGGCATCGGGCGGCGGCTTTCTGAGTGAAGGCGACACGGTGCGCGTGGTCGAGGCTGCGAAGACGACGATCGGCGCGGCCGGCCCGGCGGGCAAGCCCTGATCCGAGGCGACGATGCAGTTCAACGTTTCGGCCGCATCGATCCGCAACCCGATCCCGGCGTTGCTGCTGTTCATGATGCTCACCGCAGCCGGGGTGCTGGGTTTTCGCGCGATGAAGATCCAGCAGTTTCCGGACATCGAACTGCCGAATGTGATCGTGACCGCCTCGCTGCCGGGCGCCGCGCCGGCGCAGATGGAGACCGAGGTCGCCCGGCGCATCGAGAACTCGGTGGCGGCGATCCAGGGCCTGAAGCACATCTACACCAAGGTGCAGGACGGCAGCGCCACGATCACCGCCGAGTTCCGCCTCGAGAAGCCGCTGCAGGAGGCGCTGGACGAGGTGCGCGACGCGGTGCAGCGGGTGCGCACCGATCTGCCCGCCGCTTTGCGCGACCCGGTGATCTCCAAGCTCGACATGGCGGCGATGCCGATCCTGGCGTACACCGTCTCGTCGACGCGCATGGACGACGAGGCGCTGTCGTGGTTCATCGACAACCAGGTGAGCAAGGCGCTGCTTGCAGTGCGCGGCGTGGGCGGCGTGTCGCGGGTGGGCGGCGTGTCGCGCGAGGTGCGCGTCGAGCTCGATCCCGCCAAGCTGCTGGCGCTGAACGTCACCGCCGCCGACATCTCGCGCCAGCTGCGTCAGGTGCAACAGGAGGCCTCAGGGGGTCGCATGGACGTCGGCGGCGCCGAGCAGTCGGTGCGCACGATCGCGACGGTCGCGTCCGCGCAGGAACTGGGGTCCCTGGAGATCTCGCTGCCGGCCAACGGCGGCGGCGAGCGGCGCGTGCGCCTGGACCAGGTGGCGCTGGTGATCGACAGCGTGGCCGAGCAGCGGGCGATGGCATTGTTGAACGGCAAGCCGGTGGTGGCGTTCGAGGTCAACCGCTCGCGCGGCGCCAGCGAGGTGGAGGTTGCCGATGGCGTGCGCGCCGCCTTGGCGCGCCTGCGCGGCGAACACAGCGACGTCACTGTGACCGAGGCATTCAACTTCGTCGAGCCGGTGGTCGAGAACTACGAGGGCTCGATGGCGCTGCTGATCGAAGGCGCCATCCTGGCCGTGATCGTGGTCTGGGCGTTCCTGCGCTCGTGGCGAGCGACCTTCGTCTCCGCGGTCGCGCTGCCGCTGTCGATCATCCCGACCTTTGCCGTGATGCAATGGATGGGCTTCTCGATCAACGTCATCACGCTACTGTCGCTGTCGCTGGTGGTCGGCATCCTGGTCGACGACGCGATCGTCGAGATCGAGAACATCATGCGCCATCTGGCCGGCGGCAAGACGCCGTACCAGGCGGCGATGGATGCGGCCGACGAGATCGGCCTGGCGGTGATCGCCACCACCTTCACGCTGATCGCGGTCTTCCTGCCCACGGCCTTCATGGGCGGCGTGCCCGGGCGCTTCTTCGTGCAATTCGGCTGGGCGGCGGCGATCGCGGTGTGGTTCTCGCTCGTCGTGGCGCGCATGCTGACGCCGATGATGGCGGCCTACCTGCTCAAGCCCGCCACGCGGCCGCACACCGAGCCCGGCTGGATGGCGGCGTACCTGCGCGTGGCGTCGTGGTGCCTGCGGCATCGGCTGGCCACCGTGGCCATCGCGATGCTGTTCTCGATCGGCTCGTGCACGCCACTGTTCACCGGGCAGATCGCGTCGGGCTTCATTCCTCCGGACGACCTGTCGCAGACCCAGGTGAACATCACGCTGCCGCCGGGCAGCACGTTCCGGCAGACGCTGGCCGTCGCCGAGCAGGCGCGCGAGATCGTGCAGAGCCACCCGCACGTCAAGCTCGTATACACCGCAGTGGGCGGCGGCCGCGCCGGGGCCGACCCGTTCCTGGCCCAGATGGGCGCGGCCGACTCACGGCGTGCGACGCTGACCATCAATCTGACCCCGCGCGGCGACCGCCGCGGCACCAGCAAGCAGACCATCGAAGGCGAGCTGCGGCGCCTGCTCGACGCCGTGCCCGGCGCGCGTTTCAACGTCGGATTCGGCGGCTCGGCCGAGAAGTACATCCTGGTGCTGGCCGGCGAGGACGGCGAGCAGCTGTCGGCCCATGCGCGCGTGGTCGAGCAGGAACTGCGCACGCTGGCGGGCATCGGTGCGGTCACCTCCACCTCGAGCCTGCAGCGGCCCGAGCTGGTGGTGCGGCCCGACCCGGCACGTGCCGCCGACTTGGGTGTCACCGCCGCGGCGATCGCCGACACGCTGCGCGTGGCCACTTCGGGCGACTACGACCAGAGCCTGGCCAAGCTCAACTTCACGCAGCGCCAGGTGCCGGTCGTGGTCCGCCTGCCCGACGCCGCGCGACAGGACGTGGCCATGCTCGAACGACTTGGGGTGCCCGGCGCGCACGGCCCGGTGCCGCTGGGCAACGTGGCCAGCCTGACGATCGGCAGCGGGCCGGCCCAGATCGATCGCTATGACCGGCTGCGCAACGTGAACTTCGAGATCGAGCTCAACGGCGTGCCGCTGGGCAAGGTGCAGGAGCTGTCGGACGCACTGCCCAGCCTGGCCGAGCTGCCGGCCGGCATCATCAAGACCACCGTCGGCGACGCCGAAGCGATGGTCGAGCTGGCGCAGAGCTTCGTGCTGGCGATGCTGACCGGCGTGGCCTGCATCTACATCGTGCTGGTGCTGCTGTTTCACGCCTTCATCCAGCCGGCGACGATCCTGGTGGCGCTGGTGCTGTCGATACCGGGAGCGATCCTGGCGTTGTTCGTCACGCGCACCGATCTGAGCATGCCGTCGATGATCGGCATGATCATGCTGATGGGCATCGCGACGAAGAATTCGATCCTGCTCGTCGACTATGTGGTGATGGCGCGGCGCGACCATGGCCTCGCCCGCTGGGACGCACTGCTCGATGCCTGCCGCAAGCGCGCGCGGCCGATCGTGATGACCACCATCGCCATGGGAGCGGGCATGTTGCCGATCGCGGTGGGCTTCGGCACCGACCCGAGCTTTCGAGCGCCGATGGCGATCGTGGTGATCGGCGGCCTGGTCACGTCGACCTTCCTCAGCCTGCTGGTCATCCCGGTCGTCTATACCTTTGTCGACGATGGCGTCGAGTGGCTGCAGCGCTTATGGCGCCGCCGGCCTGGCCACGGCGCCGCGAGCGCCGTGGCGCCGGGCCCGGCGGATCGACATTGATGGAACTCGAGACCTTCGGCTCGACGATGCGGCGGGCGGCCGCGCGCGGCGCCGCGCTCGCGCTGGCCGCGGTGCTGCTGGTCGGCGCGGCGCGCTCACAGGTCGCTCCCGAGCCAACACCGCCGGCCGCCGCTCAGGCGAGCGCTGCGCCACAGGTCACCGACTTCGACTGGGCGGATCCGTCGCGCTCCCGCGCCGTGCCGGCGCGGCTGTACTGGCCGGCGGTGAGCGACGCCGGGCAGCCGATCCCGCTGGTCGTGTTCTCGCACGGCATCGGCGGGTCGCGGCGCGGCTACAGCTATCTCGGCCGCCACTTCGCCAGCCACGGCATCGCCAGCCTGCATGTGCAGCATGTGGGCAGCGATCGCGAACTCTGGTTCGGCAATCCGCTGGGCCTGATCGGGCGCCTGTGGGATGCGGCGTCCGAGCGCGAGGTGCTGGCCCGCGCGCGTGACCTGGGCTTTGCGCTGGACCGATTGCTCGACCACACGCCGCAGGGAGGCCAGGTCGATCGCGAACGCATCGCCGCGGCCGGGCATTCGTATGGCGCCAACACCGCGATGCTGGTCGCCGGCGCGTCGCTGCAGCGCGACGGCCACGCGGTGATGCTGCGCGACCCGCGTTTCAAGGCGGCGCTGCTGTTGTCGGCGCCACCGTTCTACGGCGAGGGTGACACGCAGCGCATCCTGGCGCCGCTGACGTTGCCGACCCTGCACATCACGGCCACGCAGGACGTGATCCGCATCCCCGGCTACTACTCGCCACCCAGCGATCGCCTGGCGGTGTTCGAGGCGACGGGCAGCGCCTCCAAGACGCTTGCCGTCTTCACCGGGGGCTCGCACAGCGTGTTCACCGACCGCGCCGGCACCGGCGGCCCGCAGCTGAACCCGCGCATCAAGGAGGCGACGCAGGCGCTGGCGCTGGCGTTCCTGCAAAGCGTGTTCGCTGGCCAGGACGAGGCGCTGCAGCAGTGGCCGCAGCGCTACCGCGAGCTCATCGCGCAGTGGGTGCGGCTCGGGCCCTGACGTCGGCGTAGCGCTTCAGCGTGGCCGCTCGCGCCGCGTCGTGATCGACGATCGGCGCCGGGTAGTCGCGGTCGATTTCGATGCCCGCGCTCGCCAGATCGATCGGTCGCGCGCGCCAGGGTGCGTGGATCGCGGCGTCCGGCAGCCCCGCCAGTTGTGGCAGATAGCGACGGATGAAGCTGCCCTGCGGGTCGAACTTCTGGCTCTGCGTGACCGGATTGAAGATGCGGAAGTACGGTTGCGCGTCGCAGCCGGTGGAGGCCGCCCACTGCCAGCCACCGTTGTTGGCGGCCAGGTCGAAGTCGTTGAGCTTCGCTGCGAAATAGGCTTCGCCGCGCCGCCAGTCGATGCCGAGGTGCTTGATCAGGAAGCTGGCGCACACCATGCGCAGCCGGTTGTGCATGTAGCCGGTCTGGTTGATCTGGTGCATCGCCGCGTCCACCAGCGGATAGCCGGTGCGGCCGTCGCACCACGCGGCGAACAGCGCGTCGGCATGCTTGCCGTGTTCGAAGCGCAACGCGTCGTACTCGCGCCGGAAGGCGTGACCGACCACGTGCGGATGATGATGCAGGATCTGATGGTAGAACTCGCGCCAGATCAGCTCCGACAGCCACACCTCGGCGCCGCGCGAGCCGCCCTGCATGCGGCGCCAGGCGTCGCCGGCCAGACGCCGCGGCGAGACCGTGCCGAAGCGCAGGTGCGTGCTCAGGTAACTCGGGCCTTTGACGGCGGGGAAGTCGCGCGCCTGCGCATAGCCGTCGACACGTTCGGCGAAGTCCTGCCACAAGGTCTCGGCGCCGGAGGCACCCACCGGCAGACGCAGTGAGTGCAGATTGCTGGCGTGAAAGCCCACCGCGCCCAGGCTCGGCACGCCGGGCGCCAGGGCCTGGGGCAACGGCGCCAGCGCGCCGGCCAGCGCGGCCATGGGCCACGCCGCCACCGCGGCATCGTCGACGCGCTTGAGCCAGGCGTTCTTGTACGGGGTGAACACGCTGTAGGGCGTCTGCGTCGCGGTCATCACCTCGGCACGCTCGAACACCACATGGTCCTTGCCGGTGTGCAGCGCCACGCCGGCGGCGGCGAGCTGGCCGCGCGCGCGCGCATCGCGCGCCAGCGCGTACGGGTCATCGTCGTGGCTGGCGTACACCGCCTGTACGCCCAGCTCGGCGGCCAGCTGCCCGACCTGCTGGACCGCATCGCCATGGCGCACGATCAGGTGCACGCCGGACACGCCGGCCTGCAGCGCCACGGAGTTCAGTTGCCGATCCAGGTCCTCGAGGCTGTCGCGGATGAATTCGACGCGCCGGTCGACCCGCGGCAATGGGTCGAGCAAGTTGCGGTCGAAGACGAAGGCGCACCACACGCGGCGCGCGGCGTGCAGTGCGTGGTGCAGCGCCGCGTTGTCGTCGACGCGAAGGTCGCGGCGCAGCCACACCAGCGCCGACGCCAGCGGCTTCTCCTGGGCCGTCGTCGACACGGCAGTTGCCGCCTAGGCGTCGCCGTGCGAGCGCCGCCAGGCCTGGTAACGGGCCTGCGTCGCCTCGTTGGGCGGGTACAGGCCGGGCAGCGGCGTGCCGCGTTCGACCTCCCGCATGATCCAGCCCTCCAGCATCTCCTGTTCGACCGACGCCTCAACCACGTCGTCCAGCAGATCGGCTGGAATCAGCACCGCGCCATCGTCGTCGGCCACCACCACGTCATTCGGAAACACGGCCACGCCGCCGCAGGCCACGGGTTCCTGCCAGCCGACGAAGGTGAGCCCAGCCACCGAGGCCGGCGCCACGCTGCCCTGGCACCACACCGGCAGGCCGGTGCCGAGCACACCGGCACCGTCGCGGACCACGCCGTCGGTGACCAGGCCGGCCACCTGGCGCTGGCGCATGCGCGCGCACAGGATGTCGCCGAAGATGCCGGCGTCGCACACGCCCATCGCGTCGACCACCGCAAAGCACCCCGCCGGCATGGCCTCGATCGCGGCGCGGGTGGAGATCGGGTTCGACCATGACGCCGGTGTGGCCAGGTCCTCGCGCGCGGGCACGAAGCGCAGCGTGAAGGCGCGGCCGATCACGCGCCCCTGGCTGGGACGCAGCGGGCGGCTGCCGCGCATCCAGATCCGGCGCAGGCCCTTCTTCAGCAGCACGGTCGTCAGCGTGGCCGTGGTGACGTGACGCAAAGCGCCTTCAATGGCCTGCGGCAGGGCAAGAACTTCGACGCTCATGTAACGCAATCCCCCTGATTGATGCCCGGTTCGGGTGCACCAGGCGGGAGTGTCGCGCGGTTTCGTCGCGGCTGCGCGCGGTCGGTCACGCGGCCCGCGGATCGAGGGGTAACGCGCCTCTGTGGGGACGGCAGGCGCGGCATAGAATGAATCCATGGCCACGAGCCGCATCGACCTGACCAACCAGTTCCTGATCGCCATGCCCGGCATGGCCGACGACACCTTTGCCGGCGCGGTGGTCTACCTGTGCGAGCACTCCGAAAAGGGCGCTCTCGGCCTGGTGATCAACAAGCCGATCGACATCAAGCTGCGCAATCTGTTCGAGAAGGTCGAGTTGTCGCTCGACCGCAAGGACCTGGCCGAACAACCCGTGTTCTTCGGCGGCCCGGTGCAGACCGAGCGTGGCTTCGTGCTGCACGAGCGTTCCGGTGGCGAGGAAAGCCCGTACACCTCCACATTGACGATTCCCGGCGGCCTGGAGATGACCACCAGCAAGGATGTGCTGGAGGCGATGTCCCACGGCGCGGGCCCGCGCCGCGTGCTGGTGACGCTCGGCTACAGCGGCTGGGGTGCCGGCCAGCTGGAGGAGGAGATCAGCCGCAACGGCTGGCTCAACGTCAGCGCGACGCCCGAGGTCATTTTCGACACACCGATCGAGCAACGCTACGACCGCGCGCTCGGGCTGCTGGGCATCGACCCGCGCATGCTCAGCCAGGAGGCGGGTCACGCATGAGCTGGACGCGCGACCGTGCCCGCGCACGGGCGCGCGCCTGCGAATGAGCGGCGCGTCTCGCGCCGCGCGGCCTGCAAGGCTGAGCTGGACGCGCGACCGTGCCTGCGCACGGGCGCGCGCCTGCGAATGGGCGGCTGGTCGCGGCCTGCAGGTGCTGCAGGGATGAGCGTGGTCATGGCGCACGAGCCGGCCCGCACGCAATCCTTTCTGGCTTTCGATTTCGGCTCCCGCCGCGTCGGCGTGGCGGGTGCCAACTCGCTGCTGCGGCGTGCGTCGCCGCTGCGGACAATCGACACACAGGGCGACGCGCGATTCGATGCGATCGCGGCGCTGGTGGCCGAATGGAAACCCGATGCGCTGGTGGTCGGCGTGCCGACCCACCCCGACGGCGCGCCGCACGACAATACACGCCGCGCCCAGCGCTTCGCGCGCCAGCTGCGGGGGCGGTTCCGGCTGCCCGTGCACGAGGTGGACGAGCGCTACACAACCACCGAGGCCCGTGCCGGGGGCGCAGCCGACCTGGACGCGGCGGCGGCCGGGCTGATCCTGGAGCAGTACTTGCGGAGCCTGCCATGAGCACCCTGGCCCTCGACGCCGAAGCGCTGTACGACGAGCTGCTCGCCGGCGTGCGGCCGCTGCTGCGCGGCGAGACCGTGCTGGTGGGCATCTGGTCGGGCGGCGCGTGGCTGGCCGAGCGGTTGCATGCCGACCTGAAGCTGCCCGGTGCGGCAGGCGTCATCTCCAGCACGCTGCACCGTGACGACTTCGGCGCGCGCGGTCTGACCGGCGGTGGCGACGCCACCCGCTTGCCCTTCGCCATCGACGGCGCGCGCATCCTGCTGATCGACGACGTGCTGGAGACCGGCCGCACGATCCGCGCCGTCATCAACGAGCTGTTCGACTTCGGGCGTCCGCACAGCGTCGACCTCGCGGTGCTGGTCGACCGTGGCGGTCGCGAATTGCCGATCCAGGCGTCCTATGCGGCCGCGAAGATCACGCTGCCGGCACCGCAGCGGCTGACGCTGGCCCGCGGCGACGACGGCCGCTTCGTGTTTTCACTGCGGAACAAGACTTGACGATGCTGTCGCGCCGCAACCCGCAGCTCAATGCCCATGGCGAGCTGATCCACCTGTTGTCCATCGAGGGGCTGCCGCGCGAGGTGGTGACCCAGGTGCTCGACACCGCAGGCACTTTCCTCTCGGTCAACGACCGCGAGGTCAAGAAGGTGCCGCTGCTGCGGGGCAAGAGCGTGTTCAACCTGTTCTTCGAGAACAGCACCCGCACCCGAACCACCTTCGAGATCGCGGCCAAGCGGCTGTCGGCCGACGTGATCAACCTCGACATCGCGCGCAGCTCCACCGCCAAGGGCGAGAGTCTGCTCGACACCATCGCCAACCTGTCGGCGATGCACGCCGACATGTTCATCGTGCGCCACGGCGAATCCGGCGCGCCCTACCTGATCGCCCGGCACTGTGCGCCGCATGTGCATGTGATCAACGCCGGGGACGGGCGCCATGCACACCCGACCCAGGGCCTGCTCGACATGTACACGATTCGCCACTACAAGCGCGACTTCTCGCAGCTGACCGTGGCCATCGTCGGCGACATCGTGCACTCGCGCGTCGCGCGCTCCGACATCCACGCACTCACCACGCTGGGCGTGCCCGAGGTGCGCGCCGTCGGACCGCGCACGCTGGTGCCCGGCGACCTGCGCGAGATGGGAGTGCGCGTCTGCCACGACATGGCCGATGGCATTCGCGATGCCGATGTGATCATCATGCTGCGGCTGCAGAACGAGCGCATGAGCGGCGCGTTGCTGCCGAGCGCCGGCGAGTTCGCCAAGACCTTCGGCCTCACGCCCGACAAGCTGGCGTTGGCCAAACCCGATTCGATCGTCATGCACCCGGGCCCGATCAACCGCGGGGTCGAGATCGACTCCAGCGTAGCCGACGGCAGCCACAGCGTGATCCTGCCGCAGGTGACCTTCGGCATCGCGGTGCGCATGGCGGTGATGTCGATCATTGCGGGCAACGAAGCATAGCCATGAGACCACCCCCGAAGCGGCCTGGCGGCAGCGCGCCACGCCCTCGCAGAGCTCGGACGGTTCGCGAGGCGTCCGGGCCTGCGCAGGCAGGCCCTCACGTCCACGCTCACCCCTTCGAGGGGGCAGCGGCAGCGGACCGGCGAGGCCGGATCCGCGGCGCTCACGTGGAAGAGCAACGTTGGCAGCCATGAAGATCCTGATCGAAAACGGCCGAGTGATCGACCCGGCCTCGGGGCGGGACGAAAAGGCGGACGTGGCCATCGCCGAGGGCCGCATCGCGTCGATCGGCCGCGCACCGGAGGGATTTGCATCGGCGCGCCGCATCGATGCGAGCGCGTGCGTGGTCGTGCCGGGGCTGATCGACCTGGCGGCCCGGCTGCGCGAACCGGGCCACGAACACGAGGGCATGCTCGAGAGCGAACTGCGCGCCGCGGCAGCGGGCGGCGTCACCAGCCTGGTGTGCCCGCCGGACACCGACCCGCCGCTGGACGAATCGGGCCTGGTGGAGATGCTCAAGTTCCGCGCCCGCAAGCTGTCGTCGTGCCGTCTGTTTCCGCTCGGTGCACTGACCCGCGGACTGACCGGCGAGGTGCTGACCGAGATGGCCCAGCTGAGTCAGGCCGGCTGCGTCGGCTTCTCGCAGGCCGACGCGCCGGTGCTGGACACGATGGTGCTGATGCGGGCGCTGCAGTACGCGGCCACGTTCGGCCACACGGTGTGGCTGAGGCCGCAGGACGGCTGGCTCGGCAAGGGCGTCGCGGCCAGCGGTGCGATGGCCACGCGGCTCGGCCTGTCCGGCGTGCCGGTGGCAGCCGAGACCGTCGCGTTGCACACGATCGTCGAGCTGGTGCGCGCCACGTCGGCCCGGGTGCACCTGTGCCGGCTGTCCAGCGCCGCCGGCGTGGCGCTGGTGCGCGCCGCCAAGCGCGAGGGCCTGCCGATCACTGCCGATGTGAGCGTGCAGTCGCTGCACCTGACGGATGTGGACATCGGCTACTTCAATGCCGACATGCGGCTCACGCCGCCGCTGCGCCAGGGCGCCGACCGCACCGCGCTGCGCGAAGCGCTGGCCGACGGCACGATCGATGCACTGGTCTCCGACCACAACCCGGTGGACGACGACGCGAAGAATCTGCCGTTCGCCGACGCCGAGCCCGGCGCCAGCGCCGTGGAGCTGCTGTTGAGCCTGGCGCTGAAATGGGGCGACGACAGCCGACTCGGCCTGCCCCGCACGCTGCAGAGCGTGACCAGCCAGCCGGCTCGGGTGCTCGGCGCCAGCCTGGGCGGCCTGATGGCCAGTGCCGGCCGGCTGGTCGAAGGGGGTGTGGCCGATGTGTGCGTCTTCGATCCCGAAACGACCTGGTGCGCCACGCGCGACACGCTGACCAGCCAGGGCAAGCACACGCCATTCGATTTCGCAGCCACCGGCACCGCGCTGCCGGGTCGCGTGCGGGCCACGGTGCTGGCGGGCGAGCTGTCGTTCGAGGCGCGCTAGGGCCTGTTCACACTGCGGGAAGGGATCGCGTTGACAGCCAGAAAGGCCGCAGGCAAGGCGCAAACCGCAGCCGGGTTGGACACCCGGCGAGGACTTGCAACGCCGCATGCGGCCTTTCTGG